>Ga0209121_10006349_pt1 | contig 10398 bp, 10 predicted proteins | sample Cruoilmetagenom3_FD_187292 | JGI IMG/M metagenome (GOLD analysis project Ga0209121, IMG submission 187292) | Oil polluted marine microbial communities from Coal Oil Point, Santa Barbara, California, USA - Sample 3 (SPAdes) (version 2) | ecosystem: Environmental > Aquatic > Marine > Oil seeps ...
TGAATTATATGCTGGTCAATGTGCTGCGCCCCGAAGGTTCCATGGACCCCGCCACCGCCAAATTTCCAACTGGTGCACATCTGCCCACGCTGCACGATATGCTGGCACCTGTCGGCATCAATTTCTCCAAGTCAGCCCCCGCCAATATCAGTCTGCTTGTTGCTCTGATTGCCTGTGTGCTGGTCTGGGTGCTGATCTGGCGCACGCGATTGGGGTATGAAATCCGTGCATTGGGCAAATCTGAAAGTGCCTCGCGCTATGCCGGTATTTCGCCCACCAGGATCATCGTGATTGCCATGCTGATCTCGGGTGCCCTGTCGGGCTGCATGGCGATCAACAATGTCATGGGCGAGGCCGAGCAGTTGTTGCTGAATGCCACCGAAGGTGCCGGTTTCATTGGTATCGCCGTGGCGCTGATGGGGCGCAATCATCCACTGGGTGTGTTGCTGGCTGCCATCCTGTTTGGGTTTCTCTATCAGGGTGGGGCCGAATTGGCGCTTTGGACATCGATCCCGCGTGAATTGATCGTGGTCATTCAGGCATTGGTGATCCTGTTCACAGGGGCGCTGGATAATATGGTGCGCATACCACTGGAACGCGCGTTTCTGGCCTTTGGAAAAGGACGCAAAACATGAGCACAAAACTGTCCAGCCTGGGGTTGGCTTTGGGCATCATCGCCACCTCGATGCAGCAGGGCCGCCCGCAAGGGGTGGCATTTGCCTTTGCGGCCTATAAACTCGCCACGTCCGAGGTGTAGCGCAATGGACCTGCTGAGCATCCTTCAGGTATTTGACAGCGCGGTGCGATTGGCGACGCCGCTATTGCTGGCCTGTCTGGCGGGGCTGTTCAGCGAACGCGCAGGTATTTTTGATATCGGACTTGAGGGCAAGATGCTGATGGCGGCCTTCTTTTCTGCTGCGGTGGCTTTTGTCAGTGGCTCGGTCTGGCTGGGTTTGCTGGCAGGCATTGCGTCGTCCTTGGTTCTTTCGGCGATCCATGGCCTGGCCTCAATCACCTTTCGCGGCAACCAGTTGATCTCGGGTGTTGCGATCAATTTCTTGGCGACCGGACTGACCGTGCTGATTGCACAGGATTGGTTCAAAGAAGGTGGGCGCACCCCATCGTTGAGCGGCGCGGCCCGGTTTGAACCAATCACTTTGCCACTGGCCGACACCCTGCGTGATGTGCCCGTGTTGGGGCCAGTGTATTATGAGCTGATATCGGGCCACACCATATTGGTGTATCTGGCGTTTCTTTGTGTGCCTGCCACTTGGTGGATCCTTTATCGCACCCGGTTTGGGTTGCGCCTGCGGGCCGTGGGTGAAAACCCGGCCGCGGTGGATACGGCCGGTGTATCCGTTGTGGGGCTGCGGTATGGGGCTGTAGCGATTTGCGGCGTGCTGTGCGGTGTGGCAGGGGCTTACCTGGCAACAGCCCTGCAAGCAGGGTTTGTAAAAGATATGACAGCGCAACGTGGGTATATCGCCCTGGCGGCGCTGATCTTTGCCAAATGGCGGCCATGGTATGCGCTTTGGGCGACGCTGCTGTTCGGCCTCTTGCAGGCCATAGCGCTGCGCTACCAGAATATAGAACTGGGCGGCGTTGTGATCCCGGTGCAGCTGATGGATGCATTGCCCTATATCCTGACGGTGATAATTCTGGCCGGATTCGTGGGCAAAGCTATTCCACCAAGGGCGGGTGGCGAGGTATATGTGAAGGAACGCTGAGGTGGGTTGAAACCCCACCCTACGCCATGCGGGATTTGTAGGGTGGGGTTTCAACCCACCAACCGCCCATACAAAATAAGCCCAGATCTAACATTTTCGCCATATCCGCTTCGATTTGAGGCACCCCGGTCCTTGCCAAAAGGCGCAACTTGGCGCAATGAGTGGCCATGCAAATTTACCTGCCCATAGCCGAGGTTTCGGTCAATGCATTCCTGCTGCTCGGGCTTGGTGGGATGGTGGGTATTCTTTCCGGCATGTTTGGTGTGGGCGGCGGTTTTTTAATGACGCCGCTTTTGTTCTTTATCGGTATCCCTCCGGCTGTCGCCGTGGCAACCGAGGCCAACCAGATTGTCGCCTCGTCATTTTCCGGCGTATTGGCGCACCTCAGGCGCAAAACCGTTGATCTCAGGATGGGCACTGTGCTGCTTATCGGCGGGCTTGTGGGTGCCGCATTTGGTGTTGTCGTCTTCAACCACCTGAAATCGGCGGGCCAGGTCGATTTGCTGGTCAAGCTTTGCTATGTGGTGTTTCTGGGCATCATCGGAGCAATGATGTTCCTTGAGAGTTTGCGGGCCATCCGCAACACCCGCCGTGGAACCCCACCCAAACGCAAGAAGCATGGCTGGGTGCATGGGCTGCCGTTCAAGATGCGATTTCGCACATCGGGTTTGTATATCAGCGTGATCCCCCCCCTGATTGTCGGCGTCTGTGTCGGTGTTCTGGCGGCGATCATGGGGGTTGGTGGTGGTTTCATCATGGTGCCCGCGATGATCTATATCCTTGGCATGCCCACCAAAGTGGTTGTGGGCACGTCGCTGTTTCAGATCATCTTTGTTACCGGTTTCACCACCATGCTGCACGCGACCACAAACTATACGGTGGATGTGGCGTTGGCCGTGCTTTTGCTGATCGGCGGGGTGATCGGCGCGCAGATTGGCACACGTATCGGTGTCAAGATGAAGGCCGAACAGCTTCGTATCCTGCTGGCCATCATGGTGCTGGTCGTGTGCTTTAAACTGGCACTTGATCTGTTGATCACCCCAACCGAGCTGTTTTCAATTGGCGCAGGGGGCGGGCACTGATGTGGCGTCTGGCAGCAATACTGGCCCTGATGCTGGCCCCCTGGATGGGCCAGGCCGAGGAAGTCGTGCTGGGTTTGAGCAGTGACAAAGTGGCCATCACAGCTGATTTTAACGGATCCGAAATTTTGGTCTTTGGCGCGGTCAAGCGCGAGGCTCCTATTCCGGATGAACCGCTGGATGTGATCGTGGCCATATCCGGGCCTTCGTCACCGCTGATGGTGCGCCGCAAGGAAAGACGTTTTGGCATTTGGATCAATACAGAAGCTGTCCAAGTTGATGCCGCCCCCAGCTTTTATGCCGTGGCCACGACGGGCCCCCTGCAAGACGTGCTGGCCAAGATCGAAGACCTTCGCCACAAGATTTCAATCCCGCAAGCCATCCGGTTGGTGGGAGCGTCCCCACATGTGAGTGATCCACAAAGATTTGCCCGTGCGGTGATCCGCATCCGGGAAAAAAGCGGTGCCTATCAAATTTTGGAAGGCGCTGTGGCGCTGGATGAACAAACCTTGTTCCGCACCTCGATTGCGTTGCCTTCAAACCTGACGGAAGGGGATTATGTGACGCGCATTTTCCTGACGCGTTCAGGCAAAGTGGTGTCGGACTATGAAACCGTCATCAACGTGCACAAAGTCGGGTTAGAGCGGTGGCTGTTCACCCTCTCGCGCGAACAGCCAATGCTCTATGGTTTGATGTCGCTGGCCATTGCCATTGCGGCGGGCTGGGGCGCATCCGCGGCCTTCCAGGTGCTGCGGCGCGGTTAACGTCACGCTTTGGGTTCGGCCATGATCTCGCCCATGCGCTTTTCCAGATCGGCTTCATAATCCCTTCGCAGATCGCGTAGTTTGCTCATGTAGGCCTCGTTTTCAACCGGCGGGATATCGGGGTCATAATGCTGCGCGCTGGTGAGCATGATTTCGCGGTCGGCCTCACTAAAGGCACCAGCCATACGTTCGGCCTGATCGCGGGTGTAGCCCAAAGCCTCAACCGCAGATCGCCCCATCCGCAGTGAACTGTCATAGCTTTCGCGGATGATATCGCGGCACCCGGCATACCAGAGGTCAAACACATGGTTGCGATCCACCGCGCGGGCGACAATGTGCAGATCAGGGTAGTGCTGGTGCACATATTTAACCAGCTGTGTGATCTGATCTCTGTCGTCGATGGCGACAACCAAAAGCTTGGCATCGGCAATGCCCGCCGCACTCAGCAGATCCGGGCGGGTGGCATCGCCATAATAGGCGTGAATATCGAACGCCTTGAGCATATCCAGCTGCTTTGAGCTGAAATCCATGACCGTCGGGGTCAGGCCAGCGCCGCGCAACATGCGCGCAACAATGCCACCGACGCGGCCGTGACCTGCGATAATAATCTCGCTTTTGTCCTCAATGGTATCCATGTCGCGCTCTTCGCGGGCTGAATAACGCGGGGCGATGATACGGTCATAGAGGATAAAAAGCGCGGGCGTCAGCAGCATCGACAGCGCAACAATCAGCAAGAGACGATCAGCCAGGTCACTGGGAATGACCGCATTGGCCACGGTGAACGACAACAGTACAAAGCCGAACTCGCCGGCCTGCGCGAGGCCAAGGCTGAAGAGCCAGCGGTCCGATCCGCCCAGCCTGAAGGTAACGGCCAGCACATAAAGCACAGCCACCTTTAACACCATCAATCCCAACGTCAGAGCGACGATCAGCGCGAGGTTATCAAACAGCAGGCCAAAGTTGATGCCTGCTCCAACGGTCATGAAAAAGAGCCCCAGAAGCAAGCCTTTGAAGGGGTCGATATCGCTTTCCAGTTCGTGGCGGTATTCGCTGTTGGCCAGCACCACACCCGCCAGAAAGGTGCCAAGTGCCGGTGACAGGCCCACCAAAGACATAAGCAAGGCAATGCCAATGACAATCATCAAAGCCGTGGCGACAAAAAGCTCGCGCAGCTGTGCGCCCGCAATGAACCGGAAAATCGGACTGGTCAGGTATGACCCGGCTCCGACAACGGCAGCGATTGCACCCAGAGTGACCAAAGCCGTGGCCCAGCCGGGCAAGCCATCCACCAGGCTCAGAGTGGCTGCGTGGCCGCCCTCTTCACCATGAGCGGCGTGGCTGACGGCCTCGCTCAGTTCCGGTAGTGCTAATAGCGGCACCAGCGCCAGCATCGGGATAACGGCGATGTCCTGAAACAGCAGCACCGAGAAGCTGGACTGCCCGCCATCGGATTTCATCAATCCCTTTTCCCCAAGGGTTTGCAGGACAATCGCGGTGGACGACAAGGCCATCACCAGTCCTATCGCCAGCGCCACAGACCAGACCTGCCCCAGCATCATGGCACCAGCCATCACCACGGCGGCTGTGAGGGCCACTTGTCCACCGCCCAGCCCCAGTAACCTGGCGCGCATCGACCAGAGTAATTTGGGTTCCAGTTCCAGCCCGACGAGGAACAGCATCATCACCACGCCAAACTCGGCGAAATGCTGGATCGAAATGACATCCACATGCAGAAAGCTCAGAACCGGACTAATGACGATTCCAGCAATCAGATAACCAAGCACCGAGCCCAGCCCCAGCCGCGAGGCAATGGGAACTGAGAGAACCCCGGCCAGCAGGAAGATAAAAGCCAGAAGAAGAAAGTCAGTCATTGGGAGGTCCTTATTCGCGCGTCTGCTCGCGATCTTTGCAGAGAAACTGCGAAAGCGAAAGTAACCATGCTGCGGTTTTTCAGCTGTTGGCAGATCCGCAGTGGGAAAGGATGCAAACATACGCGCAAAAGAAAAACCCCGGTTCAGGCGAACCGGGGTTTCAATTTGTCATGTGGGTCAGGTCAGCTGGTTTTCTTACCCTTGATCGGGGCCCAGATGCGCTTGTTGGTCAGATACAGCAGCACTGACAACACGCTCAGGAAAATCACACCGGCAAGGCCTGCATGTTTGCGCGCCATCAACTTGGGCTCGGCCGTCCACATCAGGAAGGCAGCCACATCTTCGGCCTCGTGGTGCAGCTCGTTTGAGTGACCATCAGCAAATTCTACATCCTCACCAAACAGCGGGGGCGCCATTGCGATCCAGCCACCGGGGAAGGTTGTGTTTTCATAGAGGGTGACACCAGCTTCTTCTTTTTCCTCACCGGTATAACCGGCCAGAATCGAGACGATGTATTCGGGGCCACCCATGCCTTTGAACAGCTGGTTCATGCCCGAGCCATACGGCCCGTGGAAACCGGCACGCCCCTTGGCCATCAGGCTCAGGTCGGGTGCATTGTCCAGACCCGACATGGGGAAGTTATCCGTTGGGCGGGCCGGGCGGGTGTCATCCAGCTCGGCGTCGAACACTTCAAAGTTCTGTTCGGCGTAGGCACGCACCTGATCCTCGGGCAGTTGCGGGCCACCATGGTCGCCCAATGTGCGGATGGGCACATAGCGCAGACCGTGGCAGGCCGAGCAGACCTCGGTATAGATTTGCAGACCACGTTGCAGCTGGTTCTGATCAAAGGTGCCAAATGGCCCCTCAAATGAGAAGTCCACATCGTGGGTGTGACCCTCAGATCCTGCGGCCAATGCGCCCCCTGCCGAAAGGGTCAGGGCGGCAACTGCGGCAATGCTTAGTGTCTTAAACATATCCTGTTTCCTTTCTTATTCAGCCGGTGTTTCGGCTTTGGGGTAATGGGCGTTGAAGTCCGCTTCGATGGTCTCGGGCGTCGCCTCGGGCTTCTCGAACACGCCCAGCAGCGGCAGGATCACCAGGAAGTAGGCAAACCAATAAGCCGAAGCGATCAGCGAGATGGTCGAGTAAGGCTCTTCGGCGGGCATAGCGCCACACCACATCAAAACGATGAAGTCGATGCACAGCAATCCAAACCACCATTTGAACATCGGCCGATACCGGCCTGACCGTACGCTTGATGTGTCCAGCCACGGGACCAACGCCATGACGGCGATGGCACCGAACATCGCCAATACTCCGAAGAATTTGGCGCTAATGATGCCGCCAGTGATCCAGCTCGCCAACATCACTACCCAGACATCAGGGGTAAAGGCCCGCAGGATGGCGTAGAACGGCAGGAAGTACCATTCCGGCACAATGTGGGCTGGGGTCACCAGGGCGTTCGCCTCGATATAGTTATCGGGGTGGCCCAGATAGTTTGGCATGAAACCCACGATGGCAAAGAACACCACCAGAATCACGGCCAGTGCGAACACATCCTTGATCACAAAGTAGGGCCAGAACGGCACGGTGTCTTTTTCAGCTTCGGCTTTGGATGTTTTGCGCACATCCACGCCAGTGGGGTTGTTGTTGCCCGTGGTGTGGAAGGCCCAGATGTGGATGGCCACAAGGGCGGCAATCACGAAGGGCAGCAGGTAATGCAGGCTAAAGAAACGGTTCAGCGTGGCGTTATCAACGGCCGGTCCACCCAAAAGCCAGGTTTGAATACTTTCCCCGATGAAGGGAATCGCACCAAACAGGCCGGTGATAACCGTCGCACCCCAAAAGGACATCTGCCCCCAAGGAAGCACATAGCCCATAAAGGCCGTGCCCATCATGCACAGGTAAATCAACATACCTACGATCCATGTGATCTCACGCGGGGCCTTGTAAGACCCGTAATAAAGACCGCGGAAAAGGTGCAGATAGACCGCAAAGAAGAACAGCGATGCGCCGTTCATATGCAGGTATCGGATGAAATGGCCGCCGTTTACGTTGCGCATGATGTGCTCAATCGAGGCGAAAGCCAGATCAACATGCGGCGTATAATGCATCGCCAGCACGATGCCGGTGACGATTTGCAGGGCCAGACAGAATGTCAGTACGATGCCCCAAATCCACATCCAGTTCAGGTTCTTGGGTGTGGGGATCATCAATGTATCATAGAGCAGGCCAACAATGGGCAAGCGGCTGTGCAGCCACTTTTCGGCACCAGTCTTGGGTTCGTAATGGTCGTGAGGAATTCCGGACATTGCGCGCTTCCTTATCCCAGTTTGATCGTCGATTCGTCGACGAATTCGGCCAGTGGAACCGGCAGGTTTTCAGGGGCTGGCCCTTTGCGGATACGACCAGAAGTGTCGTAATGTGAACCGTGACAGGGGCAGAACCACCCGTCAAAATCGCCGGCCTCGCCCAGAGGGACACAACCAAGGTGAGTACAAACACCAATCATCACCAGCCATTCGCCGGTATCTTCGGCTTCGCCGAATGGTGCCAGGGTACGGTTCGCATCCGCGCCATCTGCGCCGTCAGCTTCGGGCAGGTTTGTGTTGCGGGCGTTGTCATCGGGCAGCGCACTCAGTTCAACTGCGTTTGCTTTTGCAATCTCTTCATCGGTGCGGCGACGAATAAACACTGGTTTTCCCCGCCATTTTACTGTCAGCTGTGTGCCCGGTGCGACGTCTGCGACATCTACCCGGATTGAGCTGAGCGCTTGCACGTCAGCCGAGGGGTTCATCTGGTTGACGAGGGGCCAAACCGCGGCACCTGTGGCAACAACACCAGCGCTGCCAGTGGCAAAGTAGAGGAAATCTCTGCGGGTGCCTTCGTGATCTTCTGCGTGGGACACGAGGTATTCTCCATTCTCAAGGCCGCGCGGGCCTCATGACATCAGGGGTCGCTCAAAAAAGCAACCTATCCGCTATGGTGTTTAGCTTCCCTTGACGAGGCCGTAAAGTGCGCAATGTCGCCGAATTGTTAGCAGTGCGCTTGTGTCACGCTTGAGCGCGGGGTTGCGCGGGTGTAAGCAGGGGGCAGAGTAGTGATATCAAACGCTAAGGACGCCGTTATGAACAGGATTTTGACAGCCGCCGTAATTGTTGCCGGCAGTGCCCTTCCCGCCGCCGCCGAAATGGAGCTGAGTTTCTATTTGGGTGTGCAGGAGCTCAGTGAAAGCAGCGGTTCGGGCTTTTTGCCCGGCGGCGCGCCTGTGAACCATAACTTTGGTTGGGAGGGCAATTCTCTGGATGCCCCCATCTATTATGGTGCGCGCGCGATCTGGTGGATGCCGTCGGATATCGGCTTTGGCCTGGAAGGCACCCATACCAAGGCCTATGCCTCGGGGGCGGATAAGGCCGCGATTGGTGTCAGCCGCTTTGAGCTGTCTGATGGTCATAACATCATCACTGCAAACGTCATGAAACGCTGGCCTGACGCCATTTCCAACAAGCTGACACCCTATGTGGGTGCCGGTATCGGTGTGGCGATCCCGCATGTGGATGCGCAAGTGCTGGGGGCCAGCAACCGGACGTTCGGATATGAAGTGACCGGCCCGGCTGTGCGTGGCATCGCCGGTGTGAAATATGATCTGAGCGATAAATGGGCGCTCTTTGGGGAATATCAGTTCACCTGGTCGGACAATGACGTCACGATTGATGCTGATCCAACTGTGGTCGGGCAAACCAACGGCAAGCTGAATACCGAGCTGCTGACCCATGCACTGAATATCGGGATCAGCTATAGTTTTTGATCTCGCGCAGGCCAGATACCCATCGGGACGCTGACTGAGTCGCAAAAGCCATGGTTGAGTGTGACCAGCCCCAAGTATCAGCGGCGCAGCTCACAATGCGACGCTATGTATTTGTTGGGCGCGCCGTATTAATGTCGTTTTCATGGATTCTGTGACATCGCTTTTTGTACGCAAGATGGTGGCTGCAGCCGGACCAACGGTTGTTACAGCAGACCTATTGCGATCCGTTGGGCTGAACCCCGACGACACAGTTGATCCAAAGGCAATGGTGAGCGCATCGGCGTATTACAATTTGCTTGAACGGATCGCCACACAGAGTGATGTCACCGATCTGCCATTGCGGGTGGGCGCGTCTATGCGCTGTGATGATTATGGTGCTTTGGGGCTCGCGTTCAAGACCGCGCCAACACTCAGAGGATCATATTCGCGCGTCGAGCGATTTGCGCGGCTTTGGACCAATGTCGTGGAGTATGAACTAAAGCCTGGGCAAAAGGACACCTGGTTTCTCTTGCATCGGGCTGGTCCGCGTGGGGTGGGGATGCGGCTGTCAAATGAGGCCACTCTTGCAAGCGCTGTCGCCATTGCCCGCGAAGTCACGCCCAGCGGGGCAGTGGCGTTGCGCGAAGTGCATCTGACCCATCCAGCCCCCAAGGATACGTCACGCCATACCGCCTATTTTGGATGTCCCGTCATATTCAGCTCAGATCGTGACGCGGTTTTGTTTGCCAACGCAACTCTGGATCAGCCCAACAGGCTTGCTGATAAAGGCATCACGCAGTTCCTGCTGGGACACCTTGAACAGGAACTTGCAAGTGCCTCAAAGGTGACAGACCTCAAAGACCGCATACGGGATCTGGTTGCACGATCCCTGAGTGAAGGCTTGCCGAAAATGGAAGACATTGCGCGCCGTCTTGGCATCAGCGCGCGCTCGCTGCACCGGCGGCTCTCGGCGGATGGTCTCAGTTTTCAGGCCCTGACAGAAGCCACCCGACAGGAATTGGCTGAAGGCTTGCTCAGTGATCCACATTATTCGCTGGCTGAGATTGCCTTTTTGACCGGCTTTGCCGAGCAGAGTTCTTTCAATCGCGCCTTCAAGCGATGGGTAGGTGAAACACCGGCCAACTATCGACGCCAATTAACATAGGCGCC
>Ga0209121_10006350_pt1 | contig 10396 bp, 8 predicted proteins | sample Cruoilmetagenom3_FD_187292 | JGI IMG/M metagenome (GOLD analysis project Ga0209121, IMG submission 187292) | Oil polluted marine microbial communities from Coal Oil Point, Santa Barbara, California, USA - Sample 3 (SPAdes) (version 2) | ecosystem: Environmental > Aquatic > Marine > Oil seeps ...
CGACGACAATAGCGCTGATTACCAGGGCACAAAATATCCCTGCCAGTATAAATACTTCTTTTCGCTTTCTTCTACCCTGGGCGCTTTCTTCAAAGGTGAAGAATCCTTTAACGGATGTGCCCACCATCAGCAAGAACTTCTTCAGGGAAAAGCTTTTCATCATTTCAAATCTTCCTGACTACTCTTTTCGATAACCTAGCATACCATATCAGGAACAGGGGTATATAAATCTTGATGTTATAACAAGCTTTTGGAAAGTGTTCTGACTTACCTGGTTTAACATTTCATCGTTTTAATTCCAATATTACCCGTCCCACTGATATTCTAGCCTGCATTCACGATAAACCAAATAAACCTACCTATAAATTATAGCAGTGCAGCGAGTATGAATTATCTATGCGACTTTGCTCTGCTTCCACCATTTATTCTGGATACCATAAGGAGCGCCTGGCTATTGGAGACTGGTGACAATCTATTGCCTCATTACATTCCCCTGTCATTGCAAGCAAAGCAACCTCATACAGAATATTGAGGTTTACGAATCACTGCAGCATAGCCACGTAGCTATTCAGGGGCACTCCCACGGAATCTGCCACCGGTTTGCATTTCGCCATCAGGCAATAGAAAAACCTTCCTTGGCCAGGAAGTTCGGTTAAAGATTCATAATGTCCCATCCCTTTGGCGAATATGAGGTCTGCCGATTCAAACTCTCGTTTGAACTCATCTGAGGCTAAGGTAAAGACTATCCCTGGTGAGGCTGTGCCTGTGGTTATGATTGTGCCAAACTCACTCTCCAGACCGGCCTTCCTAACATCCTCCAGAGTAGCATCATTCTGAACCGGTAAGGGTTTAACTACATAGATAACTTGGGCAAACTGCTTCATCCAGTTAAACAAAGGTAAGTCAAAATAGACTTCGCCAGCGTTATCAGCCAAATATAAAACCTTGCTTGCGCCCTTCAGCCGCGCCTCCAATTGATGTGAATCATCTATGGCAAAACTTACAGGCTTCCTCATATCACCCTTAATAGTGCTGATGTCCCTAAAAAAATCTATAGCGTTCGCTGCTACGGCCAGCCTGAGATAATCTCTGAAATCATCCTTATAGAGATTGCTTCGCTTCGCTCGCAATGACAGCTCAGAATACAACTCCCTGGCGATTGACATCTCCCTCTGTTTCATCGCTAAGTAAGGGTCAGGGTTACCAGTAATTTCCTTTATCACCTTGTGAATCTTGGTAGCGATTACAATGGATATCTGGTCATAGGAGAATTCATTATCAAGAATCTTCATCCCCTGTTCTATGGCTCGCTGCCTCAACAGGATATCCTGAGTTGCCAGTTCAGCAGCCTGATGAACCAGACCCTGCAAACAGCCATAGCAAGCTTGTGAAAGCTTCATATTTCCTGCCTCTTCTCAATACAGCATCAAAGTAGTAACTTTGAGTTTGAGTAGCTTACACCGCTATATTATAATAAACTTGATTATGTTTGATAGACTGGAATTGATACAGAAACGTTATGAGGAGCTCAGTCAGCTAATGAGTGAGCCAGAGGTAGCTCACGACCCCAAGCGGCTGCAAGAGCTGATCAAGGAAAGAGCCAGCCTTGAGGACATAGTTACCACATACGAAAAATACAGGTCAAAATCCAAAGAGTTGGCTGAGGCTGAGGTCTTACTTGATACCAGTACCGAAGATGAAATGATAACGATTATCAAGGAAGAAATAGGCGAGCTCAAACAGCAGCAAACCCATCTTCTCCGGCAGCTTAAACGGCTATTACTACCCAAAGACCCTAACGATGAGAAAGATGTAATTGTTGAGATAAGAGCTGGCGCTGGGGGCGATGAAGCAAGCCTCTTTGCCGCCGACTTATTCCGTATGTACAGCCATTACGTCCAGAACAAAGGTTGGCAAGTAGACCTCATTGATAGCAATCAGAGCGAAATCGGTGGCTTTAAAGAAGTAACTTTTGAAGTCAAAGGCAAAGGAGCCTTCAGCCAGCTTAAATATGAGAGTGGTGTTCACCGGGTACAAAGAGTGCCCATCACTGAGAGCTCAGGACGAATCCACACATCAACAGCTACTGTGGCTGTCCTGCCGGCAGTGAACGAAATCGAGCTAAAGATTAATCCTGATGACCTTCACATGGAATTCTTCCACAGTCGAGGCGCTGGAGGACAAAATGTAAATAAAGTGACCACAGCAGTTCGCCTCATACACACCCCTACAGGAATAGTAGCCACCTGCCAGGACGAACGTTCGCAGTTAAGAAACAGAATGAAGGCTATGGCGGTGCTCCGAGCTAGACTATTCGACCTGGAGCAACGCAAGCAATCTGAAGAAATAGACAGGCAACGACGCGTCCAAGTAGGTAGTGGCGACCGAGCAGAGAAGATACGCACCTACAATTTCCCCCAGAATCGCCTCACTGACCACCGTATAAACCTGAGCTTCCATAATCTAGAGCGAATTTTAGATGGGGAGCTTGCCGAAGTTGTCGAAGCTCTGTCCAATAAAGAGCAAGTGGAACAACTGGAAGCCGCTTTCTTATGACCTTAAATAAAGCTTTAGCGCTAGCTACTAAAACGCTGGCTTCAGCAGAAATTGAACATCCTCATATTGAAGCAGAGCTTTTGCTATGTCATATCCTGGGCATATCAAAAGCACAGCTATATAGCGAACCAGAAAAAATATTGAGCGCAGCGGAGATAAATAAGCTAAAGGATTCTCTCCAGCACCGTCTTCTCCGCAAGCCAATTAGTTACATTACGAAATATTGCGAATTCTACGGCATTGAGCTTTATGTAGACCAACGCGTTCTCATACCCAGACCGGAGACAGAGCTTCTGGTAGAAAAAGCCCTCGAGTTTGCGCATCAACGCTCTCCATCGGAAAACCAGTTCACCATAGCTGACATCGGCACTGGCAGTGGAGCCATTGCCATCAGCCTCTCCCTGGCACTACCCCAAGCTAAAGTCTACGCCACCGATATCTCGGCCTCAGCTTTACAAGTAGCCAGTATAAATTGCCAGCGCCATAAAGTTAATGGTCGGGTTGTTCTCCTTCAAGGTAATTTGCTTGAACCATTGCCCCACCCTGTAGATGTGATTATAGCCAACCTTCCCTACATCAAAGACTGTGAACTGGAGTCGTTAAGCCCCGAAATAAGGGACTTTGAGCCAGGAGTAGCTCTACTCGGTGGCGAGGACGGTCTGGATAAGATACGTCAAATTCTGGACCAGATTCCTGGGAAAATTCGTCCTGGAGCTTGCTTCCTCCTGGAAATAGGTCAAGAACAAGATGAAGCAGTGACCTCTCTAATAAATAAGAACTTCCCTCAAGCCAATGTTGACTTGATTCCCGACTTAAGTGGCATTAACAGGGTTGTCAAAGCTATCCTTTAAGCTGACTTCACCTATCAAAAGTTTGCCAGCAGTCCAGAGACTCGCAGAACACATTAGAAGATGCACAAGGTAAACGAGAGCCTGCTCAGGCAATCTAAGCTTGTGCTTGCAACCATCCTATCAAGGAGCAGAAAGCACACTGACTCTATTCTTCTATCAACATTGCCACCAGTTCAGCAATATCCAGGTCCCGCAATGACTCCTCCATTTGCTTCTCCTTGATAGCATCCTCAAACATCTGCATGCAGAATGGACAAGCTGTAGCTACGATATCAGCTTTGGTTTCTATAACATCCTCAATACGCACATGACTTATCCTTTTGCCGGATGTCTCTTCTATCCAGAACCGCCCACCTCCGCCACCACAGCAGAAGCTATTCCAGCGGCAACGGCTCATCTCTACTAAGTCCACTCCAGGAACTGCCCTAAGAATCCTCCTGGGTTCGTCATAAATGTCGTTATGCCTGCCGAGGTAGCAAGGATCATGGTAGGTTATCCTCCTGGTCTCCCCGGCCTTCAACTTCAATCTACCTTCTTTTATTAACTGCATAATGAGCTGAGAATGATGTATAACCTCGAACTCCCCACCAAATTGGGGATACTCATTCTTAAGAGTATTAAACCCGTGGGGACAGACGGTAACTATCTTCTTAACATTGTAGCTCTTCAGAAGCTCGATGTTCTGCTTAGCAAGCATCTGAAACAGATATTCGTTGCCCATTCTTCGAGCCGGGTCGCCACAACAACTTTCCTCGGTGCCCAACGTAGCGAAATTAATACCCACCGCTTTCAATATCTTTGCCAGAGCCTGGGATATTTTCACACTGCGGTCTTCAAGGGAAGGTTGACAACCCACCCAGAATAGCAAATCAACCTGGCTATCCTCAGAAAGATGTTTTATTTCCAGTCCCTCCTCCCAATCAGTTCTGGTGCGAGTAGTGCCCTTACAACTATGCCCCCTAGTTTCAATGGAGGTCAGAATAGGCTCGGCTAACTCAGGAACTTTTGCCTGCTCTAAAATCAGGTTACGGCGCATATCAATAATCTTATTAATGTGCTCGTTGTAAACTGGACATATCTCCTGACAAGCACGACAGGTAGTACAGCTCCATATAGCTTCTTCTGGTATCACATCACCGATAAGCGTCCGAAGGGGATCAGCATCCCCTGGACCTGGATTGGCCGGTGCCACTAACAATGAAGTTTTAGGCACTCCAGTCAGGAAGGGATAGTTGCTTACCTCCAATAAATGGTCCTTCAGTGACTGAATCAGCTTCTTAGGAGATAAAGGCTGGCCACTGAGATAAGCAGGACATCTCTCCTGACATCTGCCACAACGCGTGCAAGCATCTAAATCTAATAATTGCTTCCAGGTAAAATTACCTATCTCGCCAACACCATAAAATTCGGCTTCTTCCAAATTGATGGGCACCAGTGCGCCTTTAGGCTCTCGACTGCGGAAAAATAAATTCACTGGAGAGGCAATGATATGAGTCAATTTACTATAGAACAGAGAAACATATATCACTGCACCCACAATAAGAAGGATGTGCACAAACCAAAAGATCGTGTGCCAGAGCTGATTTGTTTCGAATGAAAGTCCAGTGAATAGCCAACTAAGTACTAATCCACCTGGCGACCACACATTCCAGGCAACCAGGGTACCTGGCTCAGGAGCCGCAAGGCGAAATGCCTCCATAAAGAAGCCCGTCAGGACCACTGCCAGGATTAAACTAAGAGCAATAATGTCATCAGCATTCCTGTCCAGCCTTTCTTGAAATTCTCCTGGTTTTTGCGCATATCTGCGGATGATAAATATGATTGCTCCTATGAAGATAAATATGCCGCCAATATCGGTAATCAGCGAGTGGATTAGAAAGGGTGTTCCTTCAAGGAAATGAAACCAGTAATGGCTAAGAAAATCTGTTGCAGCACTAAGCAAGAGGATTACACAGCCCCAGAAGATGAGGAAATGCGCTATTCCAGGGTAAGGCTCTCTGAGCATCTTTTTGTGAATGAAACCATCAATAGTGCCAATCTTTATGAAGTCCCAGACTCTTCCCCAAAAATGGTCAATCCTGTTCTCCGTCTGACCCCGGCGCCAAACAAGCCAAAAACGATCCGCAATGGCATAGCCAAAAATAATAGCAGCCACAATAGCCAAGGGGTAAACGATCCATGGACCTATGGGCACACTCCAGAAAAGCTCGCGGAATGCTTCTACCATCTCACTTGTCCTCCTTACGATCTTGACTTAGTATTGCAACTAACCAACTCACCCATTTATTCCTGATTTTACGGGAAACACGGGGAGTTGAGTGAGATCCTCCTGGCTCAAGTATAATATCTTTGGGTGCTCGGGCCCGCTGGTAAAGTTCAACAGCCGAATGATAAGGGGAATATCTGTCACCACGACAATGGACAAACAAAATAGGGCAGGGCTTCATCTTAGCCAGCGCTGTTGACAGAGCACCGCTTTTATACACTTCGAAGAATCTCTGCCAATTGACTTTCATGTGCTTACCTTGTAATTTCATCCATAAGCGATAGACAAAGCCTAAAACTGAACCTGCCCAAGGGACAGAACCTTGATCAGGATACTCAATTACAGAGTCACCCTTATTACTAAGGAACTCCCTCGGCGGCTGGTCGAACTCATCACGCGGGCATGAAAGGAGAACCAGGGCGCCAACACTATCCAACTCAGCAGCAGCCAACAAAGCAGCGCTAGCCCCCATACTGTGGCCTACCAAACCAACATCAGTCAAATCTATCTCGGGGTAATTAGTCAAATGAGCAAAGGCGGCCAGCACATCATCTGATATATTTCCATCATATACGCCGCTGCTCAAGCCATGCCCACGGAAGTCAAAAACTAAGCTAGCTATACCTTGTTTAGCCATACATTCCGCGCTCGCTTTCATCGCACGGTGGTCTGAACTTGCGCCATGACACAAAATAGCTGCTGGCAATGGCCCTTCCTCGTCAGGTAGAAGCAATTCAGCATAAACTCTCGCCTGCCCGCTCTTAAAACTGCTAGAAAAGCACTTAAAACTTGCCTGACCCACGCACTAAGCCTCTCTATAATTCTAACTTCTTCCCTGCCAAGGTAAACAGCCTCTCCACCGACTCTCGTGGCAGTGCTATATCCGGCAACCCTGCCATCGATTCGTTCTCCAGCCCATGAAAATCACTACCACCAGTGGGAACAAGCTTATGTTCATCAGCTATCATTAATAAGTTGCTAATTATATCAGAGGAATAACCATTATAGAAGACTTCCAATCCTATTAATCCAGCAGATTCAAGCTCGTTAAGAAGCTCGCTCAGATTGCCAATATCTGCGGGGTGAGCTAATACCGGTAATCCTTGAGCTGTAGTTATTAGCTTAACCGCCTGCGTCGGCGTCAGTTTCATACGCTCTACATAAGCAGGGCCACCGCGACCTATATATTTAGCAAAAGCATCCCTGATTGACACCGCATAACCCCGCTCTAGCAAAGCCTGAGCTACATGCGGACGCCCTATACATGCACCTTGGGCTAACTCCTGCACATGATGCCAGTCAATATCCAGGCCTAAATCATGAAGTTTGGCAACCATCTTTAACGCCCTATTCCACCTCGAGGCATGTAGCTGTGGTAAAGTAGAGCACAACACCGGATTAACATAATCGATAAAGTAACCTAAAATGTGAACCTCGCCATCAGGAACAGCAGTATTAATCTCAATGCCAGGAATAACCTGGAGTCCGGGAAAAGCTTGAGCGGTAGATAAAGCTGGACCTATGCCGTCTACTGTATCATGGTCGGTAATGGCAATAATATCAAACCCAAGCTCAGCCGCCGAGCGGACAAGCACTTCAGGGCTGAGTCTCCCATCGGAGGCAGTGGTGTGGAAATGAAGGTCAACCTTCATACCTCATCTATTACTTCTTGAATGCGTGTAATATCTACTGCTTTACCAGTTTCCTCGTCTACCTCGAGCAAAATGGCATCGAAACTGACCCTGCCCCTGCCTACTGCCAAGCGCCCAGGAATCAGGGTGAGAAAACGATTAATCACAGCATCCACATCATCTCCAATCACTGAATCTGCTGGGCCAACCATGCCTATATCTGTTACATAAGCAGTGCCTCGAGGTAGTATCTGCGCATCAATAGTGCCAACATGAGTATGCGTACCGAGTACGGCACTAACCCGACCATCAAGATATCTGCCCATTGCTACCTTTTCTGAAGTTGCCTCAGCATGAAAATCAACAATGCTGACCTTTGCTCTGCCCTCAAACTCCGACAGCAAACGATCCACGACTCGAAAAGGGCAATCAAAATTACCCATAAAAGTACGCCCGATAAGGTTAACTACCAAGACACTGCTCTTAAAAAAATAGCCCTGACCAGGAACTGCAGGTGGATAATTCAACGGACGAATGACAGCAACGGAACTATCTAGATAAGGAATGATATCCTTATAACCCCAAATGTGGTTACCAGAGGTTATTACATCAATGCCCGAATCAAAAAGCTCCTGTGCTGTGCTTGGAGTTATTCCCAAACCCCCAGCAACATTCTCACCATTACCTATCACTAAATGGAGCCCGTACTTGCGCCGTAATTTCGGTAAAACTCTCCGTACTGCTCTCCTGCCAGGCCTGCCAATGATATCGCCTATCCCCAGTATCCTCAATATTTCTCCCTGATTAGCCTATTTAGCGTAGTCCACCGCCACAGTTTCTCTCACCACTACTACCTTTATCTGACCAGGATAGCTCAAGCTCTCCTCCACTCTCTTGGAGATATCTCGGGCCAACCTCATAGCTGCTAAATCATCCATTTCTTCAGGTTTCACTAAGACACGCACCTCCCGGCCAGCTTGGATGGCAAAGGCTGAGTTCACCCCGGGAAAACTACGAGCTATGCTCTCCAGTTCTTCAACACGTTTTACATACTGCTGTAAAGACTCGCGCCTGGCACCAGGCCGTGCACCACTTATAGCGTCAGCAGCAGCCACAATAAAGCCCATAGTACTGGTAGTTGAGGCTTCAGCATGGTGCTCAGCAATGGCTTGGGCCAGTTGTTCAGATTTATCCCACTGCTTAACCAAATTAGCACCTATCAAAGCGTGAGGACCCTCAACTTCATAATCCACTGCCTTGCCAATATCATGAAGCAAACCAGCTTTCTTGGCCATGTCGGCATCAGCTCCAATTTCATAAGCCAACATCCCCGCCAGACGGGAAACCTCAAGGCTGTGAAGTAGAACATTTTGACCATAACTAGTGCGGAATTTTAGCTGGCCAAGTAATTTAATCAACTCAGGATGCAATCCTGGCACTCCAGCTTCATAAGCTGCCCGCTCACCCTCACTACGAACTGTAGCCTCAACCTCAGCCTTAGATTTCCCTACTATCTCCTCGATCCGAGCTGGATGAATACGTCCGTCAAGGATAAGTTTGTTCAAAGCTACGCGAGCTATCTCGCGCCTAAGTGGGTCAAAACTGGAAATGGTGACTGTCTCTGGAGTATCATCGATAATAAGATCAACACCGGTAGCTTGCTCTAAAGCACGAATATTACGTCCTTCACGGCCGATAAGTCTCCCCTTCATTTCATCGCTGGGCAAAGCAATGGTAGATACCGTGGTCTCCGAAACAACATCAGTGGTACAACGCTGAATAGCTGTGGCTAAGATATACTGAACTCTCTTGTCAGCCTCGCCCTTTACCTCGGCTTCCCACTCTCGAATCCGACGCGAGGCAGCATCCCTAACTTCTTCCTCCACAGACTGGAGCAAAAAACGTTTTGCCTCATCACTGGACATGCCAGATAGAGACTCTAGCTGCGCTACCTGCTTTCTCTTTATCTCGACAAGTTCAACCTTTGTTCTTTCAACATCTTTCGCTTTACTATTTAGGTCACGCTCACGCCGTTCTAGAGAATCTAATTTCTTCTCCAGCGTTTCTTCTTTCTGGTCAAGGCGCTTTTCTAACCGCTGTAATTGAAGGCGCTGCTCCTTACTCTCCACTTCAGCAACATTCCTAAGCTTGGCTGCCTCTTTTCTAGCCTCAAGGAGTACTTCCCTATGCTTAGTTGTCGCCTCATTTAACAACCTCTCTGCTTCTCTTCTGGAACTCAGTATCTGCTGATTGGCCATCAATTGCCTGGCAAAGTAACCAACAACACCACCCAAAACGAGAACAAGACCGATTACTACATATATAACGGAATCCATTTCCCCTCTTTTCTTCAAGATAATGCGTACAATACATGATGTAGTAATACTAAATCTTTTAGTGAACCGCCGTCAACTTCCGCAATTAGTTCAACGGAGCTACTTGGGGTGAGGCACAGCAAAGCCAAAGCTGGAAACTGAAAAATCAAGAGGAATTTATAACAGTTACTGTATAAAGAATAACGGCCTTAACAACTAAATAGTGGAAGGAAGGAAACTAACCAGTTAACGATAGGCTTTTACCTATCGACCGACCTGGGAATCACAAGACAACTGTCTTTTGACTCCTTAGAAAGGAGGTGATTCAGCCGCACGTTCCCGTACGGCTACCTTGTTACGACTTCGTCACAGTTGCTAACCCCACCCTTGGCAATTGCCTCTCGCACAAAGCAAGTTAGCCCATCGACTTCAGGTGTTGCCAACTCCCACGGCGTGACGGGCGGTGTGTACAAGGCCCGGGAACGTATTCACCGCAGTATAGCTGACCTGCGGTTACTAGCAACTCCAACTTCATGCAGACGATTTCAGCCTGCAATCCGAACTGAGGGTGATTTTTTGGGATTAGCTCCGGATCGCTCCTTGGCAACCCTCTGTATCACCCATTGTAGCGTGTGTGTAGCCCAGGACATAAGGGCCATGCTGACTTGACGTCATCCTCTCCTTCCTCCTTGCTGTACAAGGCAGTCTCCTATGAGAATTTAACATAGGACAAGGGTTGCGCTCGTTGCGGGACTTAACCCAACACCTCACGGCACG
>Ga0209121_10006351_pt1 | contig 10395 bp, 10 predicted proteins | sample Cruoilmetagenom3_FD_187292 | JGI IMG/M metagenome (GOLD analysis project Ga0209121, IMG submission 187292) | Oil polluted marine microbial communities from Coal Oil Point, Santa Barbara, California, USA - Sample 3 (SPAdes) (version 2) | ecosystem: Environmental > Aquatic > Marine > Oil seeps ...
GCCAGCAAAAAACCAAAACTCATCAGCGGGAACAAATAATTTAGTCCACTGCAAGCTTCAACCACCTGCAGCTTGTAGACACCCAAGTCAATCACGTTACCTTCAAGAAAAACACTAATATCGAACCAACGAATCACCGCCACACCCAAGCTGGATGAGAACAATTGCATTTGTTGCGATAAATTAGCGTAGAGGAAGTTGGGCAGCGGAATCATAAAGAGTAAATACGCCAACGCGGCCCATACGCACTTGCTACGCGGCCAGCCTAGAACGGCAATCACTAGCCCGTAAAAAACCAATAAAAATGAATACTGCAAGATTGTATAGATAGAACTCAGCTCGCCCAACACCCAACCTGCCAAGCCCAAAAACACCAACACGCAACCCGACCAATACCCCGATACCGGCAAGGATTCCAACCTGGGCAACCTCTGCAAAAACAGAAAGGCAGCTACGAGTGGTATCATTGGGCCGTGACTGTACTCTTCTCGCTGCCAGAAAGTCCATGTAATAACAACGCCATCCCAAAATAGGTATAGCAATGCTCCTAGGCTGACTAATGCCAAAGCGCTCATGACCCTAGGAGAACTTCGCGAGTCAAAATCATAGTCTATTTTAATGGGGCTTCTCATAAACCACTCAAAGAAAAAGTATAACTTTCTATTATCAATCTAAATAGCGCATTGAAATCACCTAAAAAAACATCGCCCATTTTGCTCCACCCTGCAGAAACTATAGCGCGGTTCATTCACGATATTTATTTTCATTGGCAAGAAACCATGCATAAGTGGATTTCAATCCGTCGACCAATTTGATTTCTGGCTTCCAGCCTAGCTCCTTCAGTTTCGTATTGTCCATTAACTTTCTAGGGCTACCATCAGGCTTGCTACTGTCAAAAGCCAACTCCCCCTTAAACCCGACCACTTCACCAATAGTTTCAGCAAGCTGTCGAATGGTTACGTCCACGCTGGTACCTACGTTTATATGCGATAGCATCGGCTCTGTTACCGAGTTATATTTTTCTCCAGACAAGCCCATCACGTGTACACACGCTGCAGCCATATCATCGACATGTAGAAACTCTCGCATGACCGCACCAGACCCCCAAACCTCTACCGTCGGCGAGTGAGCTATTTTTGCTTGATGAAACTTACGCATCAATGCGGGAATAACATGGCTATTTTCTGGATGAAAGTTATCATTTGTGCCGTACAGGTTTGTGGGCATCACTGAGCGATAATCAACGCCATATTGTCGATTATACGATTCGCAAAGCTTAATGCCTGCAATTTTAGCAACCGCATAAGGCTCATTCGTTGGCTCCAATGCGCCCGTAAGAAGCTCTTTCTCCTGCATTGGCTGTTGCGCCAACTTGGGGTATATGCAAGAGCTGCCTAAAAACAACAGTTGCCGCACACCAACGCCATAAGCCTCATGCACGGTGTTCGCTTCCATCATAAGGTTTTGGTAAATAAACTCAGCGGGGTACTCATTGTTTGCGTAAATACCCCCTACTTTGGCAGCTGCCAACACAACGTAGTCTGGACGTTCCGCCTCCATAAACGCCCGAACCTCTCGCTGATCACAAAGATCCAGCTCACTATGCGTGCGAAAGACAAAATTGTCGTGGCCACGGGCCTGAAGCTGCCTAACTATTCCCGACCCGACCATTCCACGATGACCCGCTATATATATTTTTGCATTTTTCTCTAACACTGAGTCACCCTGCAGTTATTCTTCGGCTAAGGACACATCAAACCCTTCGCCCTTTAACAGAGCGAAACGTTTTGCTTTATCTAAATCATGCTCTACCATTTCTTGAACTAGCTCGGAAAACGTCGTTTGTGGCACCCAACCTAGCTTTTCTTTTGCCTTGCTTGGGTCACCCAGTAACGTTTCCACTTCGGTAGGACGAAAATAGCGCGGATCGACTCTGACAATAGTCTTACCTAACAGGTTATCTGTATTAAGATTTAACCCCTTGTCAACAATATCCTCAACAACTCCCGTTTCATTAACGCCCTCACCCTGCCAAGCAATGCGTAAGCCCAACTCTGCAGCAGCACTCTCTACAAACTGACGCACCGAGTATTGCTTTCCCGTAGCGATAACAAAATCCTCTGGCTGCTCCTGTTGCAGCATACGCCATTGCATTTCAACATAATCTTTCGCATGCCCCCAGTCACGCAGCGCATTCATATTACCGAGAAAAAGTTCATCCTGAATGCCCATAACAATATTGGCCATTGCACGGGTGATTTTTCGCGTTACAAAAGTTTCACCTCTGCGGGGAGATTCGTGATTAAACAAGATTCCGTTACACGCATAAATACCATAGGCCTCCCGGTAGTTCACCACAATCCAGTAGGCATACATCTTTGCTACCGCATAGGGCGAGCGCGGGTAAAACGGCGTATTTTCAGTCTGAGGGGTTTCCCTGACATCCCCATATAACTCAGAGGTCGAGGCTTGGTAAAACTTGGTCTTTTTTTCAAAACCCAGTAATCGAATAGCCTCAAGAATTCGCAGGGCGCCCACCCCATCCACATCAGCCGTATATTCTGGCGACTCAAATGAAACAGCAACGTGGCTCATAGCGCCAAGGTTATAGATTTCATCAGGTTCAATATCTCTAATCAAACGGACCAAATTAGAGGTGTCAGATAAATCGCCATAATGAAGAAAAAAGCGAACGTTATCTTCATGCCTATCTTTATATATATGGTCAACACGATCCGTGTTTAATGATGCTGACCGACGCTTAATACCGTGAACCTCATAACCTTTTTCGAGTAGAAGCTCAGCGAGATAAGAGCCATCTTGGCCCGTAACGCCCGTAATCAATGCTACCTTATTACTCAATTCAATTACCCCTAAATAAGTTGAACAACTATACCTTGTGAATACAAACTGGGTGGCTTAGTGTTTGAGGTTAAACTTCTGGGTCATTACCCCAATCAAAAACATCGGTGAAGAAATGAAATTCCTTCGCCACAAACGCCGCGGCTCCTGAGCCAACCTTGGCAGCCATTCCAGACCAAGCTGCTGAAAAATGGGAGAAGACCTTTTTACATTACCAACATAGAAATCAAAAACAGCCCCAATTGCACCTACAAACTTTACGTTTAACTTGTCTTTATTCGCTGCAATCCACTTTTCCTGTTTGGGTGCAGTCATCCCAACCCACAGAATATCTGGCGCTGCCTCGTTAACCGCATCAACCATTAACTGATTATCAGTTTCATTGAATTCCACTTTAAATGGAGGAGAGTACGAGCCAACCACCCTGATATTTGGGTACTCTATGGCCATTTTTTCTTTTATTTCACTTAAAACTTCTTCTGTAGATCCAAGAAAAAAACATGTGCGGGTTTTGTTCTTATTAATGTCATCATTTAAACCGTAGAAAACGTCACTACCCGTAATTCTCTGCTTGATTTTTCCACCAAGTATTTTTGAAGCTAAAACCACACCAAATCCATCGGGTGTAACCAACTCTGCATCTTGCAGTGCGGATTGAAAAGCACTGTCCTTTGATGCTTCATACAAGGAATGGGGGTTAGCGCATACAAAGCTCATAGGCGAGTTTTCGGTGGCAATCCATTTGCTAATCAACCCCAAACACTCTGGCATATCGGCACAAGTCACCTGGTAATCTAAGATGCTCTCTGTTTCTAACAAACTTTCAACTGAGTCCATTTTTGGCTTTCCAATTATAATCCTAAAGGGTGCTTCAAATTATGCGTTGCTCACCCTGCAACTACGCCACCGATTAATTCCTACACAACCGGCATGCCATACGTTCCGTACTCGAGCTCTAGTGTATACATTTACACTGCTGCTCACCGCGTAGACTTTCCTTGTTCTCACATAAAATTCATTAACTTTAAAGACGTTCTAAATAATTTCAATAAATATAATCCTGCGCTGTCCGCCATCCATGTTCAAGCACCTGTGCGCATATTAATTCCTGATTTTAACGCATTAGAGACTGCATCAGTAGAGTTTCAATGTCCTATTTCTTCGAATAGCCTGCAGACTAATATAATCAAACCCACGTTTAATTCCATTCCATTGTGTAGATTTCCACCTTATCACCCGTGCAGCTCGTCGCATGTATTATGAACGACTCATTGTTCGTGTTAATAACCTTAGGGTGACAAAAATTCTCTTTATTTTTAGTTTCCGCAACCACCTTCCAGGTAGAGTTCCCAGGGCTACGCTTTAATACCTTCACTCCTGTGGCAAATGCGTATAAAACACCTTCTTTGCCCGCCATAAATATTGATGCCCCGTTAGGGGACAAGCGCTCCACCCATCTCCCTTTAACCGAATCAAACCAGGTTAAAAATCGTTTCCCTTGATACCGTTGATAGCCAATGTACGGCGTCCCGTCCACCACAACCAAGGAGCTTAAGGGAGAGTACTTTCTAGCATCAAGCTTACTCACCCTTGCCGCATCGAGCCCTATTGGTAGTTGAAGCCTATTTTTAATGGAATAAAAAAATCTTTTATCTTTTGAATAAGCATAACTTAGCCGACTCACATCTGCACCAGCACCAATTAAGCGCCAAAACCACGACACATGAAGTGTATTATCGGTATCAAAAAATAGTCGCGGCAAATATACAGCCGAATTTGGGTGGTAGATAAAAGGATTAAGCTCTACTACGTTGCCACCCGAATGATCACCCGAACCAACAGCAACCGGGCCTCCAATATTCTTCCATTCCTGTGTGGAAACTTCATAATGTGCGATGGCACCAGCAAAATCTCTTTTTCGAAACGGGCGGTCAGGACGAAGTGCAAAACGATAGCTCAAGTACAACTTGTTATTTCTATCATTAAAAAATGCTGGATAAGTAATTTGATTACCAGGGATAGCCGCCGAACCCAAACTGGGGAAATTGGTTTTATTGGCTACTTTCACCATCAACCTATCACCGACATTCAGCTTTTGCCCATAGAACTTCATATTCGAAATCGAAAGCGGGCTTGCTGAGCGCTTATACTGCCAAGGCATATTATGCATATTATAAGCAACGTGCACGTACCCACTTTCATCCAGGCCAACGGATGCTTGCGTATGGTACGGATCATTAATCGTTTTATCTTCAATAACCATGCGATTAAATAATGAATATTTCTCGTCATTACCCCTAACATAATGGCGTAACACTGTGACAAGCCCGACAAGCTTATTTTCACCAGAAAGTTCGATATTTACCGTAAATAAGTGCCCGTCCCGAAGTGCTACAGGGGTTGAAAAAACATTAAGATTGGACTTGTGTACAGGGAAGTTAGCAATAGTTTCTATTCCGGCCGCCGCCACAACATCAGCACAAAACAAAAAAAAAGGCATCATCAAGTAACGACACATACCCACTTCCTACGCTCCCAGCCTGGCAACATCACGGATTAAACTAAAACTCGAATATAAAAAATATCCGGAACTTATCATCGACTCATAGCATTTATTCTTGCGGGCATGAACACCTCTATAAAAGGAGTTCGCGCAGCTGCAACCATGCCCCAGGCCAACTAATTTTGACCTTCCTATTAGACAGCAGCGCGTTTCAACATCCCTCAAAAAAGGCATGCTTACACCCCTTAGCGTTATAAATACTCACTGCCCTTAGCTGTCGACTAGGCACGCTTTTATTCCATCCATAAAATTTGCTGCCATAGTTTCTACAGAGTATTTCTCAGAAGAAAGTAGCGCATTTGAAGAAATTTTTTCATAGAATCCATGATCAGAAAAAAGCTTAATAATGGGTTCTGAAAATGATTCCGGCGTATCATCAGTAAGGAGTCCGTTCTCTCCATTAACCAAATATGATATTTCTGGGCTATGCAGTGCATTTTTGGTAGATAGAATAGGCATACCCAAACAAAAAGCATCCAGAATGTGGAGACCAAGCAAGCCTGGGTTAAGCATGATATCTGCCAACCTATAATAAGCCGCTTTTTCACTGCTTTTCTGAACGCCAACCATATGCAACCATGGCCTCGTTTTAGCCGCATCATGTAGAAGTTGTGCGCTAGGCCCATCACCAATAACTATCAAATGATAATCGTCAACGCTTTTTCTTACCAAATCGGAAGCGGATACCAATAGCTCTGGCTTCTTGTCAGGGTAAATGGAGCCACAGAAAACAGCCACTTTGGATTTCTCACTAATACCCAGCTCATTTCTCAACCCAGTAACAACCTCGTCACTGACAGCATCAACCTGAGACTTCAGTAATTGCGTATTAACCGCATTATTCAACGTAGAGATATTACTTTTTGGGTAGCCCGCCCCTTCCAATAACCCAGTGGTTAAATCTGTATAAGAAAACCACCAACTAACTTTAGTCAACCAAAACTTCTTCCATCGTTCTCGTAATCCATGAGGTGATTTGCTTTGGAAATTAATCCCATGCCCCCAATAAGCCACCTTTTTTCCTTGAAAAAAACGAGACAGGATAAGAAAATAATTAGAAATTATTCTATTTTCCTGCATAACTATAAACAAGTCAGCTGACTTTAAGCGACGAGGGGTTTCCTGCCACAATACATCTATATTCTTTAAATTCAAAAACCAGTTTCGCACCGGTGTTGACCAAGAAATACTGCCGACATCCTTCCTGGCAAGCTCCCTGTTGCTGGGATTACCATGTATCAAGTGGAGTGTAATACCCTCTTCTGCACATAGTCGGTGTAATATTTCAAATAGCTCTACCCTATAATGCAACAATCTATACTGCGCGATAACTACATTGTAATCTGTAACGCTTTTCATCGTACAACGCCTCTTTTTTTTGTGACTCGGCTGTGAAAATACACCACCAGAAAAAGCAGCCATAATAGATGGCCTTCCCTCGCTAAGGAGGCTTCAGTAATATTATGAACAGCCAACCCTGCAAAAAGTGTGGCGAATATACTGTTCTCGATATAACTTTGTCGTCCCGCCCTCATGTATACAACGATCATATCTATCATAATAAACAATACTATAATAAGACCAACGCCCCCTCCCCGAACCAATAAATCTAGGTATCCATTGTGAAACTGGCCGACCCCACGCTCACCCAGAAAGGCAAATGCCGAGGCACCTGAGTCGAATGACCACCCAAGAACTGGGCGAGCAGAAAAAGCCTCCCCAGCCATAGTCCAAAGGTCTGTACGACCGGTCAAGGTTGCATCTTTTCCGATACTTCCGAGAGCACCGCCAATGGTGAAAAGCTCGGGCTTGGCGATAAATACAACAACCAACATACCCATACAGAAAACCCCTGAAGATATGAGCTTAACCAACTTAGTGGCTACAGGATCACTTTCAATCAGTTTCAGTCCTATTAAAGTGCCAGCCATACCGATACTCAGCAATATGGAGGTCATTGATTTTGCGCCAACTAGCACTACTATAGTAAACAAAAGGTACGGCAATTCGACCGCAAAAAATTTTCGCTTAAGCAATAACAGAGCAATATTAGACCAGACAGAAACTACACACACCAACCCCAATGTATTTGGGTTTCCTGCCAAGCCTTGCCAGCGCCCAGTATACCAATGCTTGCTTTCTGCTGGCAGGAGTAAAACTGCAAGGAGAGAGATGATGACTGAGAACGACACCGTTCTAGAAATGATAATAAGGATACGATCTGGCCGGTCTGCATGGTAAAAAACCAACAAAAAAGCACACAAAAACATACCCGTATAGTGACCGAAATTTACAAATACTTTAAGGGGCAAGCCTGACCAAAACATCGAGCACCCAGCATATAAGATAAAGAGCAACATTGCCTTGGATGACCCTAAAGCCGACATTAATACCTGCCAATGCTTTAATGAAAGAAAAGCTGCCAACATATAAGCAAAGCCGAGCAAAGCCAGCTTTTTCAAATCAGAAAACGTACCACCTGCTGCCAATGAGGGCCGGTTCGTTCCTAAATAAAGCAACCCATTTAAAGTAGAAGTAGCAATTAGAATTACTGTTGGCATGCCGTATAATGCACGAGACAATTTTGTCATTATTTGTACGTCTTCAATAATGCCCGTTCAAATACGAAAACCCGGCCCAAAGAGGAGAAGCCTTTCTGCAGCAATCTCATACCACGAGGAATACGTAGCAATAAAAGGCACGGGCCAATAGAAATGGCTATCACAAAATACAGAAAGTACCTTGCTTGTATAAGTAGTCTAGATGCCCTGCTTCTCTCAGCGTCATATATTCGTCCATACTTCTGACCGTTGCTATAAGCCCGCTTAAAAATCCACTTTGCATTAGCCCTATTCATATCTAACGGCTCATAAACTAATGCAGAATCACACCACACCAATTTCTTCCCCGCACCATTTAGCCTTTTGAAAAAATCGGTATCCTCTCCGCCGGTCAAGCCAAAACTTTTGGAAAAACGAAAGCCCTCTTTTTTAGCTATATCTGCATTAAATAGAACATTCCCCGTAAAACCATGCCTAAGGATAGCTCCAGTTACCTGCCGCTCCCTTTCAAATATGCCACTCCGTAAAACCCATTCAGGGCACCCATCAGGGTACACTGTCACAACTGGCCCAAAAACCACGTCTGCTTTTTCAGAACCATATACTATCAACATCTCTCTTAACCAGTCGACAGAAACATATTCATCATCGTCAACAAAACACAACACATCACATTCAGAAGAAAGATTATCTAGTGCCATATTCCTAGTTAATGAGATATTTTTTTCAGGCTGCTGCATATATCTTATTTGAAGCTGAGCATTATCCGACTCAAACGATAAAACAACATCCCTACCTTCAGCTTCAGGACTATTATCGACAATGATTATTGTCAGGCTATTATCATTAACTTCTAACTGAGCCAAGCTGTTTAGCAAAGCTCGCAACATAAGTGGTCGCTTATACGTCGCTACACATATATCTATATTCATTTCCATTCCCGCTTACCGGCAGCCATACAATACTCGTAATTTTTTGTTGACATACAAGCACCCCTAGAGGGATGCCTTTAGTTCACCGTACCGCTACTAATTTCTGAAAAGCAGCCTCGCTAGCCAAGTCAAATACCCTTATTCATCAAACAAAACGTCGCGCTAATGCCTTATGCAAGTATGCCAGACCTAATACCTGTTTTCTTATAGAGAAGTATCCATAAAACTATCCGGCATACTAAAAGCGATACAACATTAGCTATAGCGCAACCGTAAAGACCGTAGGCGGGTATAAGCATCACGTTCATCACGAGTGAGACAATCACCCCAACAATAAGACCATAAACGGATAAGTTTTCATTTCCTGTCATGTTTAACGTCAAGCAAACCGACCCTAATAATTCGGCCAGCACCAAGCCACCACACATTATCAAAACAAGGTCATAACTTTCTTTATAAGCGCTACCAAAAACAAGCTCCAAAATGTGCCCACCTATTAAATAAATTCCTATCACGAGGAGCATTATAACCCCAACACTTAGTCGTGCCCCTAGCGTATTTAGATGGTTCACTTTTTCAAAATCGCGCTCACTAAAACTTTTCGCGATTTCAGGGCCAACTAAGCTATTAAACGCAAAAGGTACAAAAGCCACTAAACTTACAATTAAAAAGGCAATTCTGAAAATGGCAACCGGCTCATTTCCAACCATAGCCCCCAACGCAAGAACTTCTGCATTCTTAATCAACATATCGAGCAAACCTATAGAAACAAAGTATGCCATTGAGCGAGTTAAATCGACCGGCTCACCGGGACAGCGCTGGGACTTTAAGCCATGAGCCCGAACCAAAAGAATTAGGGCTCCTATTACCGAGACGAGCACTGCGGCCACTCTTAACAAAACAATTTCTTCTGCAGTTAACGAGCAATCAAAGCCACTAATAAAAACAAGGATAAAAAATAAAAATGTAATAGGCAAAAAAATGGTCTCTCCTAGCTGGCTAGTCACAACCATTCGAAACCCCAACATCAGGCTTCGCAAATAGAACAAACACGGCATTAGAACCAACAGTGGAAGCCCCTCCATATAATCCACTGATAAAAAATCAAACGCTATAATTAATAGACAAACAGCTATCGATGAAATTAGCGTTCCTTTTTTTGCAAGATGAAACATCCCCATTTTTTTTCGTTCATCATTATTGCTATGTGCTACAGAAGTCCCCCTCACCAATACATCTGGAAGACCAAAACAAAAAACCGGAAAAAAAACCTGAAATAAGGAGAGTATTAGTGTGTATTTACCAAACTCCTCAACAGATAGTTGCTTTGTTAATACCCAACTTACTGCAACACCCAACACGACACCAAGTATTTTTAGAGAAAAAATGCCAACAGATGTACTAATGATTTTCTTGGTTATCGCTGGGTTGCCACTCATTCGTTAGTCCTGACCGTTGTCATAAAAAAAAAGGGGGG
>Ga0209121_10006352_pt1 | contig 10395 bp, 10 predicted proteins | sample Cruoilmetagenom3_FD_187292 | JGI IMG/M metagenome (GOLD analysis project Ga0209121, IMG submission 187292) | Oil polluted marine microbial communities from Coal Oil Point, Santa Barbara, California, USA - Sample 3 (SPAdes) (version 2) | ecosystem: Environmental > Aquatic > Marine > Oil seeps ...
GCTGAGGCTGAAGCCGAAGCGGAAACAGAGGCCGAAGTAGCGGAAGGCTAGAGCGGGGATGTCAACCTACCTCCCTACGATCAAGCAGTTGCAATATCTCGTCGCGCTGCACGAACACGAGCATTTTGGCCGTGCGGCGGAGGCGTCTTTCGTGTCGCAATCAACGCTTTCGGCGGGCATTCGCGAACTGGAATCACTGCTTGGCGTGACGCTGGTAGAGCGCAGCCGCCGCGTGGTGCGCTTTACGCCGCTGGGCAACAATGTGGTGGCCAAAGCACACCGCGTGTTGCGCGAAACCGAGGAATTGGCAGAGCTGGTACAGGCAGCGGGCAAGCCCCTGTCGGGCGAACTGCGCATGAGCGTGATCCCCACCATCGCGCCATTCTTGCTGCCGCGCATCCTGCCGCGCCTGCGCAAGGAGCGCCCGCAGCTCAAGCTGTTCCTGCGCGAGGAAACCTCTGACCACGCCATCGAATCGCTCCACCATGGGCGCGCCGATTGCGTGCTGCTCGCACTGCCTTTCGCCACCGGAGAGGTGGAGAAAGAAGTCATCGCGCAGGATGACCTCTACGTCGCCTTTCCCAAGGATGACCCGCGCGATCCGCCCGCAGAGATCCCGCCCGGTATGATCGACGAATCTCGCCTATTGTTACTGGAAGACGGGCACTGCCTGAAAGAACACGCGCTTGCCGCCTGCAACCGTCCCGAAATGCGCGCGAGTGCAACGATGATCGGCACCAGCCTGCACACGCTGGTGCAAATGGTCGACAACGGACTTGGCCTCACCATGCTGCCCGAAATGGCGCTGGAGGCGGGTATTCTCGACAACACAGATGTCGTCGCTCGCCCGCTGAAGGGGCGCAGCACTTCGCGTGAAATCGCGCTGGTGTGGCGCACCAATTCACCGCGCTCGGACGAGTTTCGGCTTTTGGCGGATGAATTGCGCGCAGGCTAACGCGCCTGCCGTTTAATCCATGTGCTTCAGGCCGACGCGTAGATAATCCCAGCCGGTAATCACCGTCAGCACCGCCGCGCTCCACAGGCTGAACAGGCCCACGGTACGGATCCATTGATCCTGCCACGTGCCGCAATTGCCGCCTTCCAGCACAGCGCAAGGTGGTCCGTGAACTGCGGCACCAAGTATCAGCGCGCCCAGCGCCAGCAGCTGAAAGGTCGTTTTCCACTTCGCCAGCCGCGATACGGGCACACTCACCTGCAATCCGCCGAGAAATTCGCGCAGGCCTGAAACGGCGATTTCGCGCAGCAGGATGATCAGCCCGGCAATCACATGCAAATCACCGACATAGGGTCCGCGCAACATGCCCTGTGCGGTCAGCACCAGAATGACCGTTGCCACCATGATCTTGTCGGCAATCGGATCGAGGAAAATGCCCAGCTTGCTGACCGCACCGCTCGATCTGGCGAGCATGCCGTCGAAATAATCGGTGATGCCCATCAAGGAATACAGGACGAATGCGGCATAGTAGCCAAAAGCCCAATCCGGCCACCACAGCAAGAAACCGAGCAGGGGCAGCGCGAGGATTCGCGACATGGTGAGGATGTTGGGAAGCGTCCACATGACGCCCCCCTAGCGGTAAATGCCTTCGGGAAAAAGCATGGCCTATAGATTGGATTGACGATAAGCCCCTTGGTGAATGCCCCCAGGGTGAAGAAAAAGGCAGTTCAAACCACCACCATGTTCACACCGACCCACCTGCTCAAGCAGCGTCGTTTCCTGCCGTTGTTCCTCACCCAATTGCTCAATGCGTTTAACGACAATCTCTATAAGACGACGATGGTGCTGTTCGTGGTCTACACCGTCTACAATTCCGCCGATTCAGAAACGATGTTTTCCGGCCTCGCCTCGGCGGTTTTCATCCTGCCGTTCTTTTTGCTCTCCGCGATTGCCGGGCAGCTGGCGGATTTGCGCGACAAGGCGAAGATCATCCGCATGGTGAAGGCCGCCGAAATCGCCATCATGACGGTCGGCGCTTTCGGGCTGTTCCTTGCGTGGCGGGGCATTGCGGTAGACGTTTTCGCAATTCCACTGCTGATGCTGGCGCTGTTTGCAATGGGCGTCCATTCGACATTCTTCGGACCGATCAAATATGCGATCCTGCCGCAGCACCTTGAAAAAGATGAGGTTCTGGCAGGGACCGGGCTGGTCGAGGCGGGAACCTATATCGCCATCATGGCTGGCACGATCCTGGCGGGCTTCTTGTCAGAAATGGTTGAGATTGCTGCCATTGCAGTGATGGGCTTTGCCATCATCGGCTATTTCACCAGCCGTCACGTGCCGCCCGCCCCGCCGATGGGAGAGCCTGAAAAGGTCAATTTTAATCCCTTCACCTCGTCTTGGCGCATGGTGCGCGATATCACCCACAATCGCGAAGTGTTCTACGCCATTCTTGCCATCAGCTTCTTCTGGACCATCGGCTCGGTGCTGTTCATCCAGTTCCCGCCGCTGGCGAAGAACGTGCTCTACGCTGATCCCAAGGTCGCAAGCCTGTTTCTGGTGTTCTTCTCGATTGGCGTTGCTATCGGATCGGTAGCGGTCAATTTGTTGCTCAAGGGACGCGTTTCCGCGCGCTATTCGCCAATTTCCGTGCTGCTGATGGGCGCGATGGTGACGCTGTTTTATTTCGTGTGCCGCGCGTGGAACGCGATGCTGACCGACGATGCGCTAATGAACATCACGACATTCCTGTCTTACCCACTCGCATGGGCAGTGCTCGGCAGCCTGCTGCTGATCGCGATTTTCGGCGGGATGTTCGTCGTGCCGCTTTACGCTTTCCTCACCACCAAAGTCCCCGCATCGCAGGCCAGCCGCGCGGTGGCGGCCAACAATATCGTGAATTCCGGGGCGATGGTAGCGGGTTCGCTATTCGCACTGGCGCTTAGCGCAGTGGGCGTGCCTTTGGCGGAGCAATTGCTGCTGAGCGCAGGCATGTGCCTGATCTCAGCGTGGCTGGGCCAACGCCTCTATCACGCCGAAACCGCCGCTGAGCTAGCGGCGTAAGCCAAAATCAGGCGAAGAAGGTGAGCGTCGCCACGAAACCGGCGGCATAGGTCGCCAGCACCGTTTCAGCATCCTTGCGCGTCAGGTCAAGGCGCAGGTGCCACGGCACTGTACGCTCAATCTCATTCGCACGATGCACGGTATGCGGCGGGAGGGAAGCCCGGAACGGGTGGCGGGCCGACTCATCGGTAAGGACTAATGCGCGTCTCATGATGTGGTTTTAACCCTTTGGTAACCAATTCGGGTATGGCGTTAATGTTCCTGTCCACAGACGGGACATGTCATGACAATCCACACCCGGTTGCCGCTGCAACCAGTCGCAGCTAACGCATTTGCCTATGATCAAGACCGCATCGCGCCTGCTTGTCGATTGCCTTGTTGAACAAGGCTGTGACCGCATCTTCACCGTGCCGGGGGAGAGTTTTCTTCCTGTGCTCGATTCGCTGGCCGATTGCGGCGCGATTGACACTGTCACTTGCCGTCAGGAAGGCGGAGTGACCTTCATGGCCTGTGCTGATGGAGCCATGACCGGAAAGCCCGGCGTGGCTTTCGTCACGCGCGGCCCCGGCGCGACCAATGCCAGCATCGGTGTGCATGTCGCGATGCAGGATTCGCAGCCGATGATCCTGTTTATCGGCGATGTCGACAGCACTATGCGCGACCGCGAAGGCTTTCAGGAAGTGGACTTCCCGGCCTTTTTCGCGCCAATCGCCAAATGGGCCGCACGGATCGACGATGCCGCACGCATTCCGGAATATATCGCAAGGGCTTGGTCCACGGCGATTTCCGGGCGGCCCGGTCCGGTTGTTCTCGCTCTGCCCGAGGACATGCTGCACGAAGCAAATATCACCTCTCCCGTGCGTCCTGCAGTGACCCGCCCGGCTCAGGCACCCTGCCCCGATGCCATGGGCACGATGATGCGGATGATTGGCGATGCCGCCGCGCCGCTCGCCATCGCCGGGGGTGCTGGCTGGAATGAACGCTCGCGCCATTACTTCACCGAATTTGCGGAGCGCATTGGCCTGCCGGTCGCGACATCCTTCCGCCGTCAGGACGCATTGCCGCCATCCTCCAGCGTATACGCGGGCAACCTTGGCTATGGGCCAAATCCCAAGCTGACAGAGCGGGTCAAGAATGCCGATCTGCTACTGGTCGTCGGCGCGCGCATGGGCGAAGCGACAACCGATGGCTATGCGCTGGTGACGCCCGATCATCCCGATCAGGCGCTGATCCATGTTCATCCCGATCCTGACGAGCTTGGTAGCGTCTATCGCACCGATCTTGCCCTATGCGCCGACATGGCTGAATTCGCCGAAAGCGCGGCGCTGTGGGACACAGACGATATCATTCCCTTCGATGCCGGGCCGCAGGCGCATGACGAATGGCTTGCGTGGAATACACCGCGTGACGATCAGCATTTCGATCTCGATCTGGCCGCCGCCATGCACACAGCGCGCAGGCTGCTCCCCGAAGATGCAATCATCTGTAATGGCGCGGGCAATTTTGCAGGCTGGTGGCATCGATACTGGCCCTATGCGGGCTTCCCTTCGCAACTCGCCCCCACGGCAGGCGCAATGGGATATGGCGTTCCGGCGGCTGTTGCTGCGGCGCGCCGTTTCCCAGACCGCTGCGTTGTCGCGGCGGCGGGTGATGGCTGTTTCCTGATGAACGGGCAGGAACTTGCCACCGCTGCGCAATACGGGCTCAACCTGCTGGTCATCGTGTTCGACAATTCGACCTATGGTACGATTCGGATGCATCAGGAGCGCGAGTTTCCCGGCCGCGAATCCTCCACCCACCTTGCAAATCCGGACTTTGCCCTGATGGCGCAGAGCTATGGCGGATGGGGCAAGCGGGTTACCACCAATGCGGAATTTGGCGCCGCGCTGGAGGAAGCGGTGGCAATGGACGGCATTCGCCTGATCCATTGCATCACCGATATCGAACAATTGAGCGCGGGCGGCGCCACGGTCAGCGGCCTGCGCGGGGCGTAAAGCAGCGACCGCCGCTTAGCCCATCGACCACCCTAGCCCTTCGACATGGCGACAATCTTGTCCCACTCTTCGGGCGTGATTTCCGCAACAGACAGGCGCGAAAGGCGCACAAGCTCTATGCCCTCAAGCTCAGGGTTGGCCTTGATCGCCTTTAGCGTCACGAAATTGTCGAACGGCTCCACCGGCTTGATCTTCACCGTAGGCCACTTGCCCTCAGGATCGGTTGGATCGATCAGCCCGGCCTCGCTTACCGCTGCGATACCGACAATTTCCAAGCCCTCCCTGGAATGGTAGAAAAAGACGCGGTCGCCGACTTCCATCGCCTTCATGTTGTTGGCCGCGCGGTGATTGCGCACACCATCCCAGATGGTCTCACCATCGCGGTTCAGATCATCCCACGAGTACTTGAACGGTTCCGATTTCATCAGCCAATGGTTGGGCAAAGGTTCCTCCTTGTTATGCACCACGCGATTAGCGCGTCGAGAAGCCTGCCGCAATTAACCGATAATTGAACTTGTTAGCGGATAAGCAAATCGGATGATTAAGGGCACCCAACCTTTGGAAAAGACGATTGAAACCAGCGGAAGAGGTTTGGGCGGGGCGTTGAAGGCCGCGGACCGAGACCTGCTGACGCTCGGCATCGCTATTGCGGCAGTTATCCTGTTCGTTGGCACTGGCGGCACGATCATGCCGCAAATCGTCCGGTCATGGATGGGTCAGGGCACTGCGCCAGACATGTTGCTGACCAATGCCGTCCTGCTGAACATTGCCCTGCTGATCTTCGGCTGGAGGCGCTACAATGATCTGCATAAGGAAATGCTCGAGCGTCGCCAGGCTGAAGAACGCGCGCGTCAGCTGGCCGAACGCGATCCACTGACCGGTTGTCTGAACCGCCGCAGCGGCCCACCTGCCATTGATGCACTCATCCGCAAATCGCGCGAGCAGCAGCAGGAAGTTGCTGTGTTGATGATCGACATCGACAATTTCAAGCAGATCAACGACCTCAATGGCCACCGTACTGGCGACCACGTTCTCACGACTATCGCCAAGCGAATCGAAGCGGAGCTACCGCAAGACAGCGTGCTGATCCGCATTGGCGGAGACGAATTCGCATGCGCCTTGCCGTTCCATTATCACACGCGCGACCGTGTCGATGGGATGGCCGACTCGATCATCGCCAGAGTTTCCACACCAGTCGAAGACACCGAAGCGCATATCGAGACGACCATTTCGCTCGGCCTCACGCATACCGATCCCCACAGCGACACCATCGCGACGGCCGACAGGCTGATCCACTGCGCGGATATTGCGATGTATCATGCGAAAAAGCGTGGCCGGAACCGCCATTATTGGTTCGAGACGCAGATGGAGGACGAGCTGCGCTACCGGAGCGAAATGGAAGCCGGTATCCGCGAAGGGCTCAAGAACGATGAATTCGTGCCCTATTACGAGCAGCAGATTGACTTGGAGACAGGCGATCTTGTCGGGTTCGAAATGCTCGCGCGCTGGCATTCCGAGAAATTCGGCCTCGTCAGCCCTGAGATTTTCATACCAATCGCCGAAGACATGGATTTGATCGGCAACCTTTCCGAAAGCCTGATCCGCAAGGCCTTGGACGATGCCAGCGAGTGGGCCGCATCCATCTCACTCTCCGTCAATATATCGCCGGTGCAATTGCGCGACCCGTGGTTCGCGCAGAAATTGCTGCACATCTTGTTCGATAGCGGCTTTCCCCCGCATCGGCTGGAAGTTGAGATCACCGAAAGCTGCCTGCATGAAAATGTCGGCGCGGTCCGTTCAATCGTCACCAGCCTGAAGAATCAGGGCATTCGCATCAGCCTCGACGATTTCGGCACCGGCTATTCCAGCCTGTCACAATTGCGCTCGCTACCGTTCGACCGGCTGAAGATCGACCGCAGCTTTGTGACCGAGATCGCTGCCGAGGAAGTAAGCGGAGAATTGGTCCGGGCGATTGTTTCGCTGGGCAAAGGTCTTTCCCTGCCCGTCACCGCAGAAGGTATCGAGAACGGACACGTGCTCGAGAAACTGCGCGGTCTTGGTGAGATCGAAGGTCAAGGCTACTTCTATGGTCGGCCTGAAGATGCTGCGACGACGCGCGAACGCCTCGCTGCACTCAACCTGCTGGCGAAGAGCGCTGCGCCTGTTCGCGATAAGACCGGCCCCGCAGGTCAGCCGACCGAAGACCAACGCAAGGCCAGCTGAGCAACCCGCCAATATCGGCTGCGCCATTGCGGTTCCCACCTTGCACCACTAGGTGGCGGACATGCGTATTCCCTTCGTCAAGATGCACGGACTGGGCAATGATTTCATCGTGCTTGATGCGCGAGAGGACGCTCTGCCCGGGCTGGACGCGGCAATTGTGCGTGCGCTGGCAGATCGGCAGCAGGGGATCGGCTGCGACCAGTTGATCGTGCTGGAGCCTGATGCGGATGCAGCCTGCCGGATGCGGATCTACAATCAGGATGGCGGCGAGGTGGAAGCCTGTGGCAATGCCTCACGCGCGGTTGGAATGTTACTGGGAGAACCAGCCCGGATCGCCACCGCAGGCGGAATGATCGAAACCCGCCCCGATGACGCTGGTATAGCAGTCGATATGGGCGAGCCGCGCTTTGATTGGGACGCAATCCCCCTCGCCTATGCCATGGACACCATGACCATGCCGCTCGGCTGGGAAGAATTGGAACAGCCCGCCGCAGTCAATGTCGGCAATCCGCATGTCGTATTCTTCGTGGAGGACAATGACGCCGTCCGGCTCGACCAGCTCGGCCCGCTGATCGAACATGACGAACTGTTTCCCGAGCGCATCAACGTCAATGTCGCCAGCGTTGAAGACCGCTCCACAATCCGCCTGCGCGTGTGGGAACGCGGTGCCGGACTGACTCGTGCTTGCGGTACCGGAGCCTGCGCCACCGCCGTAGCAGCAATGCGCCGCAATCTCGTCGACCGCGAAGTCACCGTGCATCTGCCCGGCGGCCCGCTCACCATCGCATGGGGCGAAGACAATCGCATCACCATGACTGGCCCTGCGACCGAGAGTTTTCGCGGCTCTTTCGCATGGGAAGATTACGCATGAGCGGCGCAGAGGTGATCTCGCTCGGCTGCCGCCTCAACATCGCTGAGAGCGAGCGCATTCGCACACTGGTCGCTGACGAGCCGGATGTGGTGGTTGTGAACAGCTGCGCCGTCACCATGGAGGCCGTGCGGCAAACGCGCCAAGCCATCCGTAAGGCCCGCCGCGCACGGCCCGATGCGCGCCTGCTCGTCACCGGCTGCGCGGCAGATATCGAGCGCGATCAGATTTCCGCCATGCCCGAAGTCGATGGTCTGGTGCCCAACACACAGAAGCTGGATGCGCGTGCATGGAACGTGCCTGAGCGCGCCGAGCCTGCCCCGCCAACGCGCACCCGCGCTTTCATTGCCGTGCAGAACGGCTGCGATCATGCCTGCACCTTTTGCGTCATCCCGCAAGGTCGCGGCCCGAGCCGCTCACTGACGATCGCGCAAGTGCTGCATGAAGTTGAGCGCCACCTTGCGAAAGGCGCGCCCGAAATCGTGCTGACGGGTGTCGATGTGACGAGCTGGGGCCATGATCTGCCCGGCGCGCCGCCCTTGGGCGAACTGATCGCGGCCGTGCTCGGCGCATTTCCCGAATTGCAGCGGCTGCGCATGTCCTCCGTCGATGGCGTCGAGATTGATCCGCTGCTCCTCGAACTGTTCGCAGGTGAGCCGCGCATGATGCCGCATCTGCATCTCAGCCTGCAGCATGGCGCAGATTTGATCCTGAAGCGCATGAAACGTCGCCACAACCGCGCCGATGCAGTCGGTCTCGTCCAGAGCCTGCGTGCGCGCCGCCCTGATCTTACTGTGGGAGCAGACATCATTGCAGGCTTCCCGACAGAGAGTGATGCGCATCACGCGGAAAATCTCTCGATCATCGCTGAATTGCCCATCGTACACGGCCACATCTTTCCCTATTCGCCCCGCCCCAACACGCCCGCCGCGCGAATGCCGCAGCTGGACAAGGGTGTGATCAAGGCGCGCGCGGCTGAATTGCGCGCTGCTGTGAGCGCGGTGCGGGCGCAATGGCTCGCCGGGCTGGTGGGAACCCCGCTCAATGTCCTCGCGGAAAAGGATGGCGCGGGCTATGCGGAAAACTTCGCACGGGTCACGGTGCCGCCCGGCATGCCCGTTGGCACCATCCAGACCATCACTCCCACCGCAATCGAGCAAGGCATTCTCACGTGAGCGAACCCACTTGGTCCGACAAACTGTTCGGCGGTTTCCGCAAAACTTCGGACCGCCTGTCCGAGAACCTGACTGGTGTCGTCGGCACGGCCAAACTTGACGATGCGACGCTGGACGAAGTTGAAGACGCGCTGATCGTGTCCGACCTTGGCCCAGCAGCAGCTGGCCGTATTCGCGCCAAGCTGGCGGAAAAGCGTTTCGGCCTCGCGATAACCGAACAGGAATTGCGCGAGGCTGTGGCAGAGGAAATCGCCGCCATCCTGCGCCCGGTCGCCATTCCGCTGGAAGTGACCGCCTTCCCGCGCCCACAGGTCATCCTGGTGATCGGCGTCAATGGCAGCGGCAAGACCACCACTATCGCCAAGCTTGGCCATTGGTTGCAGGAAGACGATTATGAAGTGATGCTGGCCGCCGGAGACACCTTCCGCGCGGCAGCCATCGGCCAATTGAAAGTCTGGGCGGACCGCATCGGCGCACCCATCGTGACCGGCCCCGAGGGCGGCGATCCGGCCAGTATCGTGTTCGATGCGGTGAAGAAGGCGACCGACATCGGCACCGACGCGCTGATTGTCGACACCGCCGGACGGCTCCAGAACAAGCGCGAGCTGATGGATGAACTGGCGAAAATCCGAAAGGTTCTCGGGCGACTCAATCCTGAAGCGCCGCATGATGTGCTGCTGGTGCTCGATGCCACCAACGGCCAGAACGCGCTTGGCCAGATTGAAATCTTCAAGGAAGTGGCGGGCGTCACCGGCCTTATCATGACCAAGCTCGATGGCACCGCGCGCGGCGGCGTGCTGGTGGCGGCGGCGGAGCAATATGGCCTGCCGATCCATGCGATTGGCGTGGGTGAAACTTTGGATGATCTGCGACCCTTCGACCCCGACCTCGTGGCGCGCGTGATTGCTGGGGTGGCCTGATGCACGCCGTCATTGCGAGCGTAGCGAAGCAATCCATCTCCTGACATAACAAACATCGAACATTTGAGCGCTGGATTGCCGCGTCGCCTGCGGCTCCTCGCAATGACGAAGTAAGGAACACTGTGAGCAATACCGAAACCCAACCCAAATCCGGCTGGCTCAATGTCGCGGTTGATTACGGCCCGCTGCTGGTGTT
>Ga0209121_10006353_pt1 | contig 10394 bp, 10 predicted proteins | sample Cruoilmetagenom3_FD_187292 | JGI IMG/M metagenome (GOLD analysis project Ga0209121, IMG submission 187292) | Oil polluted marine microbial communities from Coal Oil Point, Santa Barbara, California, USA - Sample 3 (SPAdes) (version 2) | ecosystem: Environmental > Aquatic > Marine > Oil seeps ...
ATGCTTTACAACCATTACAAGTCATTCCTGTAACTGTATATGTATGTTGCATGAATTTATGTTTGATGTATTAATAAGTAGTTGCTTTTCGTTAACACGAAAGGAAAAACATTAAAAAATCAAATCAAGAAAGTATCATTAAGTAATTGTATATCTACAACTATATTAGGTGGAGAGTAATCTTTATGCGGAATAACCTGTTTTGGCAACCCTTCAAAAAGATAAACATAAGAATATGCAAAAGATGCTAAAAATTGTTGTTGCTCAAAATCTAAGTCGTCAAAAGTTTTAATAGTTAAATCTTTCTGACCTTGAATAACATCTATTTGATCTTTACAACAAGACATTTTGGTAATTGTTTCCTGGTCCATTTCAAAAGGTTCCAAACCACATTTTTCTCCTTCAGAAAAAATAGAAACATCTACTAAAACATCACCACAAAAGTGCTTTTCAATAGTAAGAGATACTGTTGAAAATAACACTAGAAAGGCTAATGTTACAGAAAAGCTTGTATGTAATATTTTTTTTATCATTCTTAAATGCAATACAAAATTACAAAAACTAAGTTTAAAATCCTTGTTTTACAAAATCATTAACAAATTACTCTTGTTGTTTAAAATAATAAAACGCAGGAATCAAGAGCAATAAAATCAATGGTTGAATTAAAAACCTTCGTACGTTAAAGAATAAATAATAGTCTTCTTGTCTTGGATTTATTACAAAATATAAAAACAATAATAAAAGTACTACTAAGGCAATTGCATATAAAATAGCCGAAAATTTAATAATGTTTTTGTCTTTAAATAATACAAACAAAATAGCTAAAGACAAAATGGTATTTAAAGCGTATCGCAACACTGTAAACGCTGTTAATTTAAATGTTTCTTGTCTTGGCGAATCTAAATACAGATAATCATTTTTAAAAAAAGACAAATATGGATCGTAGAAAATTTGTTCTTCAAAAACGCGAATTAACACGAGTAAAGTACCTAAAACAAGAAGTAAACCGTATTTAACAAATGTATTCATCTTACTTTTTTGAATTAGAAAAACGATTCACCCAAACCATCCAAAGCAAACAAACCATACCATAAATTATAGCTGGAAATATTACCGTATGCAAAATATCTTTTCGCCAAGGATAATGATACAAACCAACAGAAAGTATTACTATTCTAATTAAATTAGCAATGTATATTAACACACTACCTGCTAAAATATAAAGTACTGTAATTTTAAATGTACTTGAAAATGCTATTATAAAAGATATAAACAAAATAATAATACTCATAGAGTTGCAACCTTCTATCACTCTAGCTACATATTTTTCGTTTATAATTAATTTTAATGAAGCTTCGTTTGGATGTGGTAATAACTGCACTCTATAATCTAGAGCATTTAAAATTTCCTTGCTTTGTTTAGCCACCAAATTGGTCAAGTAATCTGGATAATACGTGTTACCTGAAGAATATTGCAAAAACAATTTATAGCTAAAGGTTAAGACTGCATAAACCATTAAAAAAGTGGCTATAAATTTTAATACAGACTTATATTTTATAAAAAGTTGTTTCAAAGATTTACTTTTAATTTACTTGGTTAAATTTATGCAAAATGTGATAATATATATTGGTTTTTAAATACTTTTGTAAAAAGTTTTTTAATCCTATGAATTTCGAGCAGTTAAAACCAGAAATAACAACAATAATAAATCAAAAAGAGGCTACAAAAGACGATAAGTTATTATCTATTTGCAAGCTTCTTGAAGAACATATTACCTATTACAATTGGGTTGGTTTCTATTTTAAAAATGGAAATAAAAACGAATTGAAATTAGGTCCTTATGTTGGTGAACCTACAGATCACGTAATCATTCCTTTTGGTAAAGGTATTTGCGGACAAGTTGCTGTTAGCAATGAAAACTTTGTGGTAGCAGATGTTGCAGCACAAGACAATTATATTGCATGTAGCATTACAGTTAAAGCTGAAATAGTAATTCCTATTTTTGTAAATGGTGAAAATATTGGTCAAATAGATATAGACTCTAATACTCCTGATCCTTTTACTGAAGAAGACGAACGCTTTTTAGAGTTTGTTTGCGCACAAGTAGCCACACTACTATAGTAGCTTTTTAGAGAAGAAAAAAAAAACATAAAATTCCAAATAGCAGTATTACCAAATAATATGCTTTTTGGAGTTTTTTTTTGCTATTTACTCCTGCAATACTTTAAATCTTGAATGCTACATTCCTGTTCTAATAGCTTCTACAGGATCTAGTTTAGACGCAGAAAGCGCAGGAATAACTCCAGAAACCAAGCCTATTATAGTAGAGAGTATAAAACCAAGAAACATATTGCTATAAGACAATACAAACTCAAAACTATCTGTAAGTTGCGTCATTAATAAGGAGACTATCCAAACAAAAAACAAACCTACCAAACCACCAATAACAGCTAAAATTACGGCTTCAAACAAAAACTGAAACAAAATAAATCTGTTTTTTGCTCCTAATGATTTTTGAATCCCAATTAAATTGGTTCTTTCTTTTACACTAACAAACATAATATTAGCAATACCAAAACCTCCTACAAGAAGAGAGAAACCACTAATAATCCAACCCATAAAATTTAGTTGTCCTGTAATATTATCGATTAAATCGGTAAAACCTTGAAGCTCGTTAACAAAAAAGTTATTGTCTTCTCCTGCTTTTAAACCTCTAAAGTTTCTTAATCCTTGTGCTATTACCGCGTTAAATTCAGATAAGTCAATTCCTGATTCTGGTTTTACAATTATTGCAGGAAACGCTCTTTTATTATTATCACCTAAAAGTCTTCGCACAAAATTTACAGGCAAAATAGCTGCGGTATCTTTAGAGTTTCCAAACAAACCAGAGCCTTCCTTTTCAAGTACACCAATAACTGTAAATTTTCTTCCGTAAAGCCTTACTACTTTACCTATAGGATTTAAATTACCAAATAAACTACTAGCTATTTCATCACCTAAAACCACTACTGGCGAACCAGAATTAGATTCCGATTCATTAAAAAACCTTCCCTCTCCTATTTGTAAACTTTCAATGTTATAATAACCACTTGTTACTGCTGCAATCTGTACATTTTCAACAGAGGCAGCATCATATTTAATGGTTTCAGGATTTACATTTAGCGAAAAAGAAACCGCTTCAACATTAGGAATTTTATTTTCTATAAACTGAAATTCTTCATAAGTAACATCAGGAAATTGTTCTCTTTTCCATTGCGGAATGGTACTAGGTCCAAAAGAAAAACGCATGATATAAAGTGTACTATTATCTAAAGAACTAATACTACCTTTAATATCATTTTTTAAAGAATCTACTGCTGCTAAAACTGCTATTATAGAAAATATACCAATAGTAACACCTAACAAAGACAAAAACGTTCGCAGTTTATTGTTTGTCAAAGCACTAATAGCAAAAGAAAAACTCTCTTTAAAGAGACGTAAATACAGTAACATATGCAGTAAAAATTATACTTTTTTAAAGAATTATAAAGGTAAGACGTTTTTATATAATATTTGTTACAAATAAATGAAAACAAATAAGAGCACATATGTTGTTAATAACTCCTTGTTTTAGTTAAAAAAACAAATGCATTTTCTCTTATAAAAAGCACTAAATATTCCTATTTTTGCAGGCAAATAACACAACTATAATGAGCAACAGTAAAACAATTAAGTCTGCACTAATTTCGGTATTTAGTAAAGACGGTTTAGAACCAATTGTAAAACAATTAAACAAACAAGGTGTAACCATTTATTCCACTGGTGGAACACAAAAATTTATTAATGATTTAGGAATAGATGTCGTTCCTGTAGAAGATGTAACTTCATATCCTTCTATTCTTGGAGGTCGTGTAAAAACATTACACCCAAAAGTTTTTGGTGGAATCTTAAACAGACAAAACCATGATGGTGATGTTGCAGAAATGGAAGAATACAACATTCCGCAGATAGATGTGGTAATTGTTGATTTATATCCTTTTGAAAAAACAGTAGCTTCAGGAGCAAGCGAACAAGATATTATTGAAAAAATTGATATAGGAGGAATTTCATTAATTCGTGCCGCTGCTAAAAATTATGCAGATGTAATTTGTGTTTCTTCGGTAAATGACTATGCTGAATTTTTAGAATTAATTACAGAAAAAAACGGAACCTTAACAGAAGCAGACAGAAGATTATTTGCTGCAAAAGCATTTAATGTTTCTTCGCATTATGATTCTGCCATTTTTAATTACTTCAATAAAAACCATGAAATCGCTTCTTTTAAACTTAGCGAAACGCAAGGTAAAGTATTACGTTATGGAGAAAATCCGCACCAAAAAGGATTTTTCTTTGGAGATTTTGACGAAATATTTACAAAACTTCATGGTAAAGAATTAAGCTACAACAACCTTTTAGATGTAGATGCAGCTGTAAATTTAATTAATGAATTTAAAGGCGAAGCTCCTACATTTGCAGTATTAAAACATAACAATGCTTGCGGATTTGCTCAACGTGAAACCGTTTTAGAATCGTATATCGATGCTTTAGCAGGAGATCCTGTTTCTGCTTTTGGTGGTGTATTAATTAGTAATACAGAAATAGACAAAGCAACAGCAGAAGAAATACACAAATTATTTTGTGAAGTAGTAATAGCACCTTCTTTTTCTGATGAAGCTTTAGAGATTTTAAAAGGAAAGAAAAACAGAATCTTACTTGTTTTAAAAGATTTTGATTTCCCTGAAACAACAGTAAGAACTTGTTTAAATGGTGTTTTAGTACAAGACAGAAACTCTAAAACAGATGCTTTAGAAGATTTAAAAGATGCTACAAACAATAAACCAACACAAAAAGAGTTAGATGATTTAATCTTTGCTTCTAAAATTTGTAAGCATACCAAATCAAACACTATTGTTTTAGTAAAAAACAAACAACTATGTGCTAGCGGAACAGGACAAACAAGTCGTGTAGATGCATTAAACCAAGCCATACACAAAGCACAATCTTTTAATTTTGAATTACAAGGTGCAGTAATGGCAAGTGATGCATTTTTTCCGTTTCCAGATTGTGTAGAGATTGCTAAAAACGCAGGAGTTACAGCAGTAATACAACCAGGAGGATCTATAAAAGACCAATTGAGTATTGATTATTGTAATGATAATGATGTAGCTATGGTTTTTACAGGTACAAGACATTTTAAACACTAGGTTGTTATCTCCTTAGTGAGAATTAAAATAGTATCTAAATAGTTGAAAATCTATACTTAATTTTATAGATTTTCAACTATTAAAACATTAACTTTAAAAATCATATTTAGAAAGAGTTTTACTACCTTTACGAGATTTGATTTTTTAACGCATATAATTAAAATAAAGAATGGGATTTTTTGACTTCTTAACCGAAGAGATTGCAATAGATTTAGGAACTGCAAATACTTTAATTATTCATAATGATAAAGTAGTTGTAGACAGTCCGTCCATAGTTGCTAGAGATAGAATAACAGGAAAAATTATTGCTGTTGGTAAAGAAGCAAGTATGATGCAAGGAAAAACGCATGAAAACATTAAAACTATTAGACCATTAAAAGATGGTGTAATTGCAGATTTTGATGCTTCAGAGCAAATGATCAGCATGTTCATTAAAAACATTCCAGCTTTAAAAAAGAAACTTTTTACTCCAGCATTACGTATGGTAATTTGTATTCCTTCAGGAATTACAGAAGTAGAAATGCGAGCAGTAAAAGAAAGTGCAGAGCGTGTAAACGGTAAAGAAGTTTACTTAATACACGAGCCTATGGCTGCTGCAATTGGTATTGGTGTAGATATCATGCAACCAAAAGGAAACATGATTGTTGATATTGGAGGTGGTACTACAGAAATTGCAGTAATAGCTCTTGGTGGTATTGTTTGTGACAAATCTGTAAAAATTGCAGGTGATGTATTTACAAATGATATTATTTATTACATGCGTACACAACACAATTTATATGTTGGTGAGCGTACTGCCGAAAAAATTAAAATTCAAATTGGTGCTGCAACAGAAGATTTAGATCTTCCGCCAGAAGATATGAGCGTTCAAGGTCGTGACCTATTAACAGGAAAACCAAAGCAAGTACAAATATCCTATCGTGAAATTGCTAAAGCTTTAGATAAATCTATTCTTCGTATTGAAGACGCTGTAATGGAAACCTTATCACAAACTCCTCCAGAATTGGCAGCAGATATTTATAACACAGGAATCTACCTTGCAGGTGGAGGATCTATGCTACGTGGTTTAGACAAACGTTTATCGCAAAAAACAGACTTACCAGTTTATATTGCAGAAGATCCATTACGTGCTGTTGTTCGTGGAACCGGAATTACACTTAAAAACTTAGCTAAATTCAAAAGCGTATTGATTAAATAAGAGTAATACCCATAAATCATGCAGCAAATAATTAATTTTATACTACGTAACAAATCGTTTTTGTTATACATATTGCTGTTTATAATATCTATTTTTTTTACTATTCAAAACCACTCATACCAAAGAAGTAAGTTTGTAAACTCTGCAAACTTTTTATCAGGAGGTGTTTATAATAAAGTAAATAATATTAATCAGTATTTTAGTTTAAAAGAACAAAACCTTTTACTTCAAGAAGAAAACAATAAGCTAAAATCTGTACTTTATAATACAGTTACAGAATCTAAACCTAGTTTTATAGACAGCCTTTCGTATACTTCTATTTACCAGTTTACTCCTGCTTTAGTTATAAAAAACAACTATACCTTTAGCACCAATATTTTATTAATTGACAAAGGAAAACGCGATAGTATAAAACAAGATTATGGCGTAATTACCTCTAAAGGAATTTTAGGTATTGTTGACCATACAAGCAAAAAATACGCAACGGTACTTTCTATATTAAATACCAAAAGTAAAATTAGTGCACAGTTAAAAAGAACCAATCACTTTGGTACCTTAAAATGGAATGGAAAATCACCAGAATTGGTGCAATTGGTAGATATATCATCTAAAGCAAAATTAATACAAGGAGATACTATTATTACTTCTGGTCGTTCTGCCATTTTTCCTAAAGGAATTCCTATTGGTACTATTCAAGACTTTAAGCTAGATGCTGCTGAAGATTTTTATGAAATAAACATTGCTTTATTTAATGACATGACCAATATTGAACACGTGTACATTATAGAAAATAAAGATGCTAAAGAAATTAACAACCTAATAAACCCTGTTAATGAATAGCATCATCACTACTAATATTCTTCGGTTTGTAACACTAGTATTTGCCCAAGTACTTGTGCTTTCGCATATTAATTATTTAGGCTACTTAAATCCATATATTTATATTCTGTTTGTGCTTTTATTTCCTGTAAAAAACAACAGAATGGTATTTTTACTTTTAAGTTTTTTATTAGGTATTACTGTAGATATGTTTTTAGACTCAGGAGGTATGCATGCAGCAGCTTGTGTCACTATAGCTTTTGTAAGACCTGCAGTTTTAAAATTTTGTTTTGGTGCAGTTTATGAGCACCAAACCATAAAATTTAATCAAGTAGATTTTGGCGCTAAACTAACATATATTAGCATACTTACTGTAATACATCACTTGATCTTATTTCTTTTAGAAGTTTTTAACTTTTCTAAAATACTTTTAGTGCTTCAAAAAACGTTATTCTCAAGTATATTTACTATTATACTATGTGTTTTAGTAACCATTATATTCAGCAGAAAAACTAAATGAGACAATTATTACTTTTCATTTCCATAATTTTTGTTGGTATTCTTTTTATTTCTAGACTTTTCTATCTGCAAGTATATCAAGATAACACCAATAATTTATATGAAGATAACGCCATACGTAAGGTATATGATTACCCTAAACGTGGTTTTGTTTATGACAGAAACGGAAAACTTCTAGTTTCTAACCAACCGTCTTATGATGTGATGGTAATTCCGCGTGAAGTAAAACCATTAGATACTTTAGAGTTTTGTTCGCTTTTAAAAATAGACAAAGAGCAATTTATTAAAACCTACAAAAAAGCATATAGATATTCTCCTAGATTGCCTTATGTTTTTCTTCCGCAGTTATCTAAAGAAGACTATGCGGTTCTTCAAGAAAAAATGCGAAAATTTGAAGGTTTCTATATTCAAAAACGTTCCTTAAGAAATTATGAAACCACTATTGGTGCTAATGTACTTGGTGATATTGGTGAAGTAAACCAAAGAATCATGAATAAAAATCCCTACTACAAAATGGGAGATTTAATTGGTATGCAAGGTATTGAGGCTTCCTATGAAAAAACACTACGTGGTGTAAAAGGTATTAAATTCATACAAAAAGATAGATTTAACCGAAATATTGGTCCTTATAAAGATGGTAAGTTTGACACTTTACCAGAACCAGGAAAAGACATTAAAACTACCATTGACGCAACGTTACAAGCCTATGGCGAAATACTTATGCAAAACAAACGTGGTGGTATTATAGCAATTGAGCCTAGTTCTGGAGAAATACTATCTATGGTTTCTGCTCCAACCTACAACCCAAATTTATTGGTTGGTAGAGATCGCTCTAAAAACTTTACCAAGCTGTATAATGATTCTATTGCAAAACCTTTGTTTAATAGAAGTTTACAAGGTGTATATGAACCTGGTTCGCCTTTTAAATTAATGAATGCCTTAGTAGCCTTACAAGAAGGTGTTATTTCTACTGATGAAAAAGTAACGTGTTATGCTGGTTATAAATACGGAAATAGGTTTATGAAATGCCACTGTAGAGTTGGCACAAGAAACGACATGGTTCATGGTATTCAAGAATCTTGTAATGCGTATTTTGCAACCGTTTACAGAAGAATTTTAGACAAGCCTGAAAACGCTTCTATAGGTATTAATGTATGGAGTAATCATGTTAAAAGTTTTGGTTTAGGAAACTTTTTAAATAACGATTTATATGTTGGACAACCAGGAAGAATTCCAGATAGAGATTATTATAACAGAATATATCCTAATACCTTCTACTCTACATACACCATTTCTAATGCCATTGGTCAAGGTGAAGTAGCAACAACACCTATACAATTAGCAAATATGATTGCTGCTATTGCTAATAGAGGCTATTATTTTACACCACATATTATTAAAGAAATTAAAGGCGAAACTTTAGATCCAAACTTTACTACACCTAAATACACCACTATAGATAAGCAACATTTTGAACCTGTAATTGAAGGTATGCAACATGTGTACACACATGGTACTGCTAAGCATTTACAAATTCCAGATATTGATATTTGCGGAAAAACAGGTACTGTAGAAAATTTTGTAAAAATAGACAGTGTAAAAACACAACTTACAGACCATTCTATATTTGTAGCCTTTGCACCAAAACACAATCCTAAAATTGCCATTGCTGTGTTTGTAGAAAATGGATATTGGGGAGGACGTTTTGCTGGACGTATTGCCAGCCTAATGATTGAAAAATATATTAAAGGAGAAGTTACAAGAACAGATTTAGAAAACTGGATACTAAATCACAGTTTAGAAGACGAGTATGCTAAACCATATTCTGGAAAACCTTTTGATATTAATGGTAAAACAAAACTTCAAGTAATACCTCCAGAAGAAGCAAATAAACTCAAAGCACAAATCAAAAAATTAGATTCATAATATATGTTTAGACAAACAGATAGACATTTTAAATTTGATTGGATAACCATCATTTTATTTTTGATTTTAGTTGGCTTTGGGTGGATGAATATTTTATCGGCTTCGCATATAGGAACAACTATTGACTATTTTGACATTTCACAACCTTACGGAAAACAATTAATGTTTATTGGTTTAACCGTTTTACTTATCATATTCATTCTATCTATTGATGCTAAGTTTTATGAGCGGTTTTCTAGTTTAATTTTTATTTTCTCTATGCTATCCTTAGCAGGACTATTTCTCTTTGGTAAAAACGTAAACGGAGCAACCTCTTGGTATGGTATTGGTGGCATGACCTTACAACCTAGTGAGTTTGCCAAAGCTGCTACTGCATTGGCTGTTGCTAAATATATAAGTGATTTAAACACAGATATAAAAACCTTTAAAGACCAAATAAGAGTTTTTATTATCATCATCATTCCTGCTGTATTAATATTATTACAAAATGATGCAGGAAGTACGCTAGTTTATGGTTCTTTCTTTTTTGTTTTGTATCGAGAAGGACTGCCAAAAATATACTTAGTTTTAGCTTTAACTATAGTTTCAATTTCTGTTTTAGCATTAAAATTTGGACCCATAATTACTTCTATTATAGCTGTAGTGTTTATCATTACTAACTATTTTCTTAAAAAAAAGAAGCCTGTAATTTTACAACCTATCTTAACCAC
>Ga0209121_10006354_pt1 | contig 10394 bp, 7 predicted proteins | sample Cruoilmetagenom3_FD_187292 | JGI IMG/M metagenome (GOLD analysis project Ga0209121, IMG submission 187292) | Oil polluted marine microbial communities from Coal Oil Point, Santa Barbara, California, USA - Sample 3 (SPAdes) (version 2) | ecosystem: Environmental > Aquatic > Marine > Oil seeps ...
CGCCTCATGAACATCTCCCAGGTTGACGCTTTTATCCCTCAAAATTGCACCCAGCACTTCCTCATCGCTCACTCCTTCTCTTTTATATATAACCTTACTTTCGATTTTTTTCTCCTTTATTAAATCGGATAAAAAATTAGAGGAGTCTTCTTTCTCCATCGTTTCTTCGTAGCGTGTCTTCAAAATCACCATCGCACCACTTCCAAGCCTGTCTGTGCACGTTATTCCCGAGACCCTGCTGCGCTTTGTCACCCCCCGCTCCATGTCTTTTATAATCCTGAAGGGCGCATATATAACGCCAGCACCATCAAAGACGACTGCTAAACTTAACATTCCCTCTCCTTTTTTACCTTCCATCCTTCTTATCCACGATTTTAAAAGTATCTTTGAAGTATACTACGATGGGTACAAATGCTTAATGCTAATATAAATACAATGAAGTAACAGGTTCAGCAAGATACAGAGATAAAATGATGCAAGACTTGGTGACGGAGAAATGGGAGGACTTTCTGAAGAGGTATTATTGGAACGAAATCATAGAGCTCTCGAATTTTTATCCTGAGAAGCGTAGTTTGCTCGTTAAATTCTCTGAGATGGATATATACGACTCTACTATTGCAGATATGCTTTTGGATGACCCAGATGTAATACTTGAATCCGCAACACGGACTTTACGAGAGATGGATATTCCTACCGGTGTTACTCTCGACGCAGCTAATCTGCGTGTAATAAAGCTTCCGAGAAAGGTGAAGATCAGGGATATTAGAAGCAACGATATCGGTAAGCTGGTAAGCATAGAAGGGTTAGTCACAAAAGCGACCGAGGTGAGACCGAGAATAGTCGAGGCGGCATTTGAATGCCCCTTTTGCCACCATATCTTTTCGATGGTGCAAACTGGGAGCCAATTCAAAGAACCTTACGAATGCCCACAAGAGGATGGCGGATGCGGGAGAAAGGCACAGCGATTCTTATTAAGGGTGGATAAGTCAAAATTTGCAAACGCGCAAAAGGTACGGTTACAGGAGTCACCGGAGGAATTAAGGGGCGGTGAATTACCGCAAGCATTAGACGTCAATCTGGAAGACGACATTTCCGGCGAAGTAGCTCCAGGCGATCGAGTAATTGTCACCGGTATTCTCAGGTCGTATCAGCGGGTAACCCAATTTGGGAAGAAGCTCTTCTTCGATATTTATCTCGATGGAAATTCGCTGGAACTCAAAGAGGAGGAGTTTGAAGAGATTGAGATAACGGACGAGGATGAGCGTGCAATAATGGAGTTGAAGGATCAGCCAGATGTATATGAGAAGCTCATTAGAAGCATTGCACCCTCTATATACGGCTACGAGGAGATAAAAGAGGCAATGATTCTCCAATTGTTCTCCGGTGTCCCAAAGGAGCTGCCGGATAAGACACGGGTACGAGGGGATATACACGTGCTTCTCGTTGGTGATCCGGGCGTTGCAAAGAGCCAATTGCTCATTTACCTGGTGAATTTAGCGCCTCGTGGTTTATACACCGGTGGGAAGAGCAGTTCTGCCGCTGGACTTACCGCTGCCGCAGTTAGAGACGAGTTTGGGGAAGGGAGATGGACGTTAGAGGCAGGTGCTCTGGTGCTCGCGGACAAAGGGATAGCAGCGGTGGATGAGATAGACAAGATGAGGAAGGAGGATCGAGATGCACTCCATGAGGCGATGGAACAGCAAACGGTTTCTATTGCCAAAGCAGGGATAATGGCGAGGTTAAACTCAAGATGCGCTTTGTTAGCTGCTGCAAACCCCAAAGAGGGCAGGTTTAACGATTATGAACCAATTTCGAAACAAATAAACATGCTTCCTTCCCTGTTGTCACGATTCGACCTCATTTATACCATGAAGGACAGACCTAATGAAGAGAGGGACACGAAGACCGCGGAACATATAATAGAGACTCATTATGCGGGGGAACTGCTTGCACGGTTTGAGCACAAAGGGAAAATGGAAGAAGAGGGCAGGGAGCGTTTCCGGGAGCAGGTGGAGGCGATGAAGCCGACAATACCCGAAGATTTGTTACGTAAATACGTCGCGTGGAGTAAGCGGAATGTATTTCCCGTGATGAATGAAGAAGCGAAGAAGAAATTTTCGGGGTTCTATATCGGACTCCGCAGGCAGGGCTATGAAGATGAGGAGGCTCCTGTTCCTATAACGGCACGGCAGTTAGAAGCGCTGATCAGGTTAGGCGAGGCACGAGCAAGAGCTCGGCTAAGCGACACAATAACCGCCGGGGATGCAGAGCAGGTAATTAACGTGGTTAATTACTGTTTGAAGCAGGTTTTTGTTGATCCTGAAACGGGCAGGCTTGACGTTGATTGGGTTGCAGCAGGTACAACCAAATCCAGGAGGGACCGTGCAAGGTCTATAAGGGAGATAATAAAGGAGTTGGAGAAGGATTACGGCGAGGAAATACCAATAGATGAGGTGCTTGACCTCGCTGAAGAGGAAGGGATGGAAAGAGACAAGGCGGAAGAGATAATAGACGTGATGAAACGTGATGGGATACTGTTTTCGCCTGGAAGTGGTGTGATTAAGTTCGTGAGATAGGATTGAAGAGCCTTTTCTGATTGGAGTATATTACGTTCAGCCCCTCACTCAGATTTCAATTAGATTGAGGTAAGATAAAAATAGACTGGATTAAAGTAGTTATGCACCACAATAATGAAGAGTGAAATAAATAGTCGTGTAATGTTACATACATACGACATAATTTAAAATGGGTAGTTTGAAAGTAGTTTGTGATGGAATCAGGGAATCAAAACAAGGAGAAAGGTGAAATACATGAAACTGGGAGTTTTTCTCTGCACGTGCAACAGCACCATGGACATAGATTTTAAGAACGTCAAGAAAAGCATAAAGAAGGAAGTTGAGGTCGTTGAGACGGTTGAACAGCTATGCCAGGGAGGCTTGGATTATATTATAGATGACGTAAGACGATTGGAACTTGAGGGTATACTCATAGCGGCGTGCACAGAAAAGAACCGCATCTTTGAACAGGTGACATCGGGATTTGGCTGTGATACGTTCTTCCTAAACCTCAGAGAGCACTGCGGTTGGGTACACGGTCGAAAAGAAGCGACTGAAAAAGCGAAAAGCATGATTAAAGCTGCTATTAGCTATGCTGAGCTGAGTGAGTCACTGCTAAGACCTGAAAAGCTCGATTTGAAGGTGGGGTATGACGTGTTAGTGATAGGAGACGAAGAGGAGGGTGCGGTAGAAGTTGCAAAAAGTCTTTCTAAACTGGCTAACGTCCACCTTTTGACAAGGAATATTCGTGAATGGTGTGATGAGCCCGAAATACATATTGGCTCGCCCAGAGGCATACAGGGAGAGATCGGCGATTTTGACGTTGAGATCGAGAGAGATATAGATATAGAGAAGTGCATCTCCTGCGGTCTGTGCGCTGACGCATGCCCGAAAAATGTGATACGCTATGATGCGGTATACACGATTGGCGAGGGCTGTGATGAATGCGGCGACTGTATTGATGTGTGCCCAACAGGTGCTATTGAGTTCCACAATCGAGAGGTGCTTCATGTAGGGCAAATTCTCGTGATTGATAAGGACTGGCAAGGGCCAACCTACTTTGGGATTTATAAAGCGGACGATTACGAAGATGCATTAAGGAAAGCACATGATGTAGTTTCGAATTTAGGTGAAATAGGGAAAGAAAAGTATTTAGCGTTAGATTTGACAAGGTGTGCAAGTGGAAGGGGTGAATTAGTTGGGTGTGAGTTTTGTTTACCCTGTCCCTACGAGGCGATCGAAAGGGAGGGGTTCAAGATGGTGTTCCGCGATGTGCGGTGTCAAGGATGTGGGCTCTGCGCTTCTTTATGCCCAGTATCAGTCCCGCAACTACGTGAATATCCCAACCAGTTGCTGTATTCCCAAATAGGAACTTTATTATCCGGGGATTTACGCCCAAAAGTTATATTATTCACCGGTCAGGAAAACGTTGAAAAGTTAAATGCCGTGGGCAGAAAGAAGATTCATTATCCGGCGGTGTTACCACTCTTCGTGCCTTGTCTTGATTTAATATCCGATGCTCACATACTCAGCGCTTTTGAACGCGGAGCTGATGGCGTTATTCTATGGAGCTGCGAGAACAGTCACCGTGAACAGATTGAATCTATGGCAACATTTGCGCAAAAGACCTTATCAGCCTTCGGTTTAGGAGAGCGAGTTCTTTTTATGGATAATGCACAGTTCGATGCAGAGGCTTTCGCGAATGAAATTAGCGATTTCGTCGAGAAGCTCAAACCATCTCCTATTAGAAAGAAGAAGCCGGTAGAGATTGATTTTACCAAACCGAAACGGGATATTCTGCTGGAATTGATGCAAACCTTTCGTATGAAAACAGGCGTGCAGCCAACGTTAATAGAGGAGAATACACCGTTTCCGTTCGCAGATGTTGCTATCAATTCGAAATGCACACTCTGCAATGCGTGCGTGACCATGTGCCAAACAAATGTCCTGAGCAAGGACGATAACAAAATCAATTTTGTATATTGTCAATGTATTGCCTGCGGTATGTGTAAACAGGCCTGCCCGGAAGAAGCGATTGATTTAAAGCGGGTGCTTGATTTTTCGCAACTGGTTGAAGCAGGAAGTAAAAAACTGGTCGAAGCTGAACTTGTTGCCTGTGCCGGGTGTGGCGAATTATTTATGCCCAAATCGGCATTTGAGCGAATGGAGCAGATATTGAAAGAAGGCAAAGGGGAGGGCGAGTTCAACATAGAGGAACGATTAGAGCTGCTCAGATATTGTGAGAAGTGCAGACCTGTAAAAGCTGTTGAGTGGTCATTAGAAAAATTGGAGAGTGAAAAATAGATGAGCGAAATTGAAGACATTTTGGACACAAGAAGAAACTTTTATGCCTTTTTGTATCGGATGTATGTGGAAGAGCCAGCACGAGAGTTTGCAGACGACTTGGTGAACGGAAGGGTCCGTTTCCAGGAGCTGACATCGTTAGAGATAAATGCGGAGTTATCAGAGGGCTTTCGTTTATTAAAAGAGTTCATGAAGAAGAGTAAAGGCAAAAAGGTTGATGCACTCTATGAAGACTTGAGAGATGAATATACGCTATTGTTCATCGGCCCTTTCAAGCTACCTGTGCAGCCATATGAGGCGTGGTGGGTGAGTGGAAAGTTGCGTGGTGAACCACTGGTAAAGCTGAAGAGAGATTACAGGAAAGCAGGTATTGTTAAATCACGCGAGTTTGTAGAGATCGAAGACCATATCGCATTTGAACTCAAGTTTATGCATTATCTCTGCGAGGAGGCATTATCGGCGGATACTCAAGAAAGGTTAAAGGAATGCTTAAAGCTACAAAGAGAATTTTTAGATAACCATATATTGAAATGGATGCCGAATTACTGCGACGCGTTATACGAATACAAGCTATCAGATTTCTATAAGGGCATTGCAAAGATTACAAAAGGGTTTATTCTGTTGGATGATACAGTGATCAGCGATTTGTTGGATAGCGTGTAGAAAAATGTTATATAAAGATGAGGAAAAGAATTATTAGCATTGATGGAGATAGCGAGGGTAAGAGACTAAAAGATTACTCAAACATAAATAAATGGATGAATTAGATAAGGAGATATTGAAAGAACTCCAGTTGGATGCACGTCAATCGTTCACGGCGATTGCGCAGAAGATAAAAATCAGCACCGCCACGGTGAGTGATAGAGTAAAAAGGCTGACCGAAAAAGGGCTTATCTGTGGATATACTACGATTCTCAATACATCCAAGATCGGTATGGTCACATTGATCACGAGGATAAAAACCAAGCCGGGAAGTAGTATTGAGGAGGTGGGGGAAGGGATAGCGAAACTGGAAGAAAGTTGTAGCATTTACCACATAACCGGTGATTTTGACCTCTTGGTTACCTCTAAGTGCCCTGGACAGGGGAAATGCGGGGCTATTATTGAGAAGATAAAAGAAATCGAAGGTGTGGAAAGTGTGAATTCAGAAATCGTGCTCAAGATACTGAAGGAAGAGCTTAAGGTTAAGTTGTGAGTGTTTCTTGCATGGCTTTTTTGAATTTTTAGTTTGTATCTATTTCAGGCTGAGAATACCTGCCTGCTAATACCCCCTATCAGTCTATGTTCGTTTTATAAATCGGATTTTATCCACTTACCTTTCGTTTTATAAAAATCTCATTTTGTCCACGTATATGAACTATTCGCTAAAAAACATCAAGGTTTATATACTCAGCTTACATTTATGTGTACGCATGTATATATTAGCTAATCAGGAAGGAGACGAAAAAATTGGATGTAAGAACAGATACTGTTTGTAATGGCGCTAGAATATCAAGGCGGACATTTACTAAGCTAACCGCTTTAGGAACGGCAGCGGCACTAAGTGGAATCAGCAATGTCGGCGCTTATCCAATGGAGCACTTCGACAGGTTGATTGAACCCGCAATTGCGGCTCCCGCAGAAGCAGAAAGAATCGTATATGGTATATGCGAGATGTGCCCCTTTAACTGCGGCATAAAAGTGACATGTGATGGAGGAATAGTAAAATCGATAGAAGGGAATCCAAAGGAGCCACACTCAAAAGGAAAACTCTGCGCACGCGGAAATTCGGGAGAACAGGTGTTATATAATCCGAACAGGGTTAAATATCCGCTTATACGAACTGGAGAGAGAGGTGCGGGAGGATGGAAGCGTGCAACCTGGGATGAAGCGCTGGATTACGTTGCCGGAAAGCTGAATGAGATAAAAGGGAACTATGGCCCTGAGAGCATCGCACTCATACAATTTCCCACCAACAGAATGGTTCCTCTGGTAAGAAGGTTTCAGAAGGCGTTGGGGACACCGAATTATTTCTCGAGTCTTGGAACCTGTAAAATCTCACGAGTTGTCGCGGACATCGCAACGTTGGGCGGACACATTCTGAATGCCGTCGATTTCAAGAATGCGAAGTATATTATGCTTTTCGGCAGAAACACGTTCGAAACTCCAGCAACTGGTTCTGTTCAGGCTTTATCGGCTGCTATTACAAGCGGAGCGAAACTGGTATATTTAGACCCCCGGTATACGGTTACTGCTTCAAAGGCGGATGAATGGATACCCATAAAACCCGGAACTGATCTGGCGTTCGTCCTGGCGATGATGAATGTTATTATTAGAGAAGGGCTCTACGATGAAGAATTCATAAATACATACACCTACGGCTTTGACGAGCTAAAAGGATTTATCGGGGAATATACGCCAGAATGGGCGGAAGGAATTACTGGTGTTCCTGCAGCGCAGATTGAACGGATTGCGATTGAGTTCGCCACAACCAAACCAGCAGTAGCTCATCCAAATTGGCATCCAAAGGGGTACGAGAGCGAGACACAGATAAGTAGAGGAATATTAATTCTGAATGCGTTGGTGGGAAATATAAATAAGCCGGGCGGAATCTTTTATCCCCGAGGAGTGGGATTGGGAGACATAAAACCACCGGCATATCCAGAGATAACGGCTAAGCGGGTGGATGGTATTCCGGACAAATACCCATTGGTTCCCGCAAGCCACGGGCTCTGGCAGTTATTACCCGATGCGATTATAAATGAGGACCCTTATCCGATAAAAGGTTTGATAGTCTACCGCTCGAATCCGCTCTTTGGAATGCCTGATAAAAATAGGATTATTGAAGCATTCAAGAAGCTGGATTTGCTGGTCGCCATTGATATCTTACCCAGCGATACCGCCTGGTATGCTGACGTTATTTTACCAGAGTGCACCTATTTGGAACGGGATGACCCTCCAATGGTTATCAAGGGAAAATCGCCAAAAGTCGCTTTGCGTCAACAATGCGTTGAGCCGATGTACGATTCAAAACATTCGTTCTGGATATTTAAAGAACTGGCTAAGAGAATAGGGATTGGAAATTACTTTGACTTTGAGTTGGATGACTACATTAATGCTCAACTCAAGCCACTCGGGATTAACAAAGATTATTTCAAAGAGAACTCGATTTGGTCTTCTGATATAAGTCCAGAACTCAAGGGGCTTGAAGGGATGAAAATAAACACGTCCACCGGGAAAATAGAGCTTTATTCAAAGAAGCTTGAGGCGAAGGGATATGATCCATTACCAACGTTTGTGCCGCCAAAAGAAGCTCCCAGTGGCATGTTTAGACTGCTGCACGGACATATCGCAGTGCACACCCATGCAAATCCAGCAACCTTTGACAATGCGTACCTGAATGAAATTTGCTCAGAAAATGAACTCTGGATAAATACAGATACCGCTATGGATTTGGGGATCATGAATGGAGAATACGTCTGGGTTGAAAATGAACTCAGTAGAGGCAGGATAAAAGCAAAGGTTACGGAGCAAATAAGACCTGATGCCGTATTCATGTTGCACGGATTCGGACACCTATCACCAGATCTCACGTTAACGTACGGAAAGGGACTCAACGATAATGATTTCATCAAAGCTGGTGCAGATCCAATAGGCGGGGTATGTCCAATGGGTGAGACATTTGTAAGGATTTATAAGGAGGGGTAAAGATGGTATACAAATTTCTGTTTGATGTAGACCGATGCATTGATTGCAGGGCATGTGAAGTCGCCTGTAAACAGCAAAATGATGTTGAAATAGGAGTGAGATGGAGAAGAGTGCCAGAAATAGAGGGGGGGAAATATCCAAACCCGTCCAGAACATTTCTCTCGCTCGCATGCTTCCATTGCTCACGTCCCTATTGCATGGCAGCATGTCCAACGGGAGCGATATATCAACGAGCTGATGGTATTGTTTTGACCGATAAGAACAAGTGTATTGGTTGCGGATATTGCGTAATGGCATGTCCCTTTGCGATACCTGAATACGGAAGCGACGGGTTGATGCAAAAGTGTATAGCGTGCTACCAGAGGATTGATAAAGGTTTAGACCCTGCCTGTGTTCATACTTGCTTGACCGGTGCTTTAGCGTTCGACACGCAAGAAGTGATTGCAAAGATAAAAAGGGAAAGAGTGGCGGAGAAAGTTATTATATCTCCATAGATTGCCGGTCTTTTAACAGGCAGGCAATCCAAAAACTTCTATTTACCCCTTTCTCCTCTTTTTCTTTTTTCCAGCCACTGGGAAACTAAAAAAACACCAACTATCGCTATGGTCGACGTAGCTTCAAATCCTGGAATCTGTGGCTCTTCTTCTGGAGTCACTGTTGGTGTCGCTGCTCCCTCTTCTAAGTAAGCGCTCTCAACTGCTGACATAAGGTCTTCTAACGGAACAACCTCGGCCTTCCGAAAGCTTATGTAGCCCTCAGGCGTGATAATAACAATAGTTGGTGTAACGGCACGATAAGCCTGATACCGAGAAAAAACGTTGTCAGTATCTCGTGCAAATAGCCAGTCTGCATTATATTTCTCTTTAAAGTCTATCAGCGTTTCTTCACTCTCTAAAGGGTCAACGGATACCGTTATTATGACCGCGTCGGGGTACTCTTGTCTCAGATGTAAGAGTTCCGGCATCTCCTCGTTGCACAGGTGGCACCAGGTTGCAACTAAGGTTAATACCACGACCTTTCCGCTGTAATCACTGAGGCTGAACGTCGTTCCATCTATGCTTGTAAGTGTAAAAGGAGGCGCCTCAATTGCGCCTGCTGATGTCTCTGTTGGAGTTTGCGTTGCGAGAGCCGTTGGATATTTCTCTCTCCACGCATTTAACCCTCCAATTATCATATAAACGTGCTCGAAGCCATTTTGGACAAGCGTATCGCTTGGTAGTGAACTTACACCCGATTGACAATACACGATAATAATTTTTGACTTGTCCAATTCGTCAAGTCTGCTTTCTAATTCGCCCATGGGTATGCTTACAGCCCCTGGTATATGCTCAGATTTGTAGATTAATTCTGGTCTAACATCCAGGAGAATAGTTTCATCAGGATTTTCTTGCAGCATTTTATACGCTTCATCTACCGATATATCAATACGCTCTGCAGATGCAACATTAGAAAAGATGAGTGAGAGGAGCAGAAGCGAAACTATCAAAGTCCCAGAGATTACTTTCTTTTTACCCATTTTTTATCTTTCACCTCGCTATGCTATTGAATGTCATACCATATAAACCTCTCTACGCTACGATAGTAAACTTTTTAGAATTTTTGGTGGGACAGACAAGACAGGTCGTGGCGTGGAGTCACACAAACTCCAATAAGAAGTATGCACCAACAACGATAAGTACGATTCCGCATGCTCTGTTTATGTAAGGGGTCAGCTTTCTCATGCGTTCCAAGAGTTTCATCTTCGCTGTTCCCACGATTACACTGACGATAAGCATCATGCATCCCATTCCGATAGAAAACGACAGAAATACCATGAAAGCTTCCAAAGCTCCGCCAGAAGCTAAACCT
>Ga0209121_10006355_pt1 | contig 10393 bp, 8 predicted proteins | sample Cruoilmetagenom3_FD_187292 | JGI IMG/M metagenome (GOLD analysis project Ga0209121, IMG submission 187292) | Oil polluted marine microbial communities from Coal Oil Point, Santa Barbara, California, USA - Sample 3 (SPAdes) (version 2) | ecosystem: Environmental > Aquatic > Marine > Oil seeps ...
TACCGCCCCTGGCAAATCCCAGTAATTGTCTCGTAAGTTCCGCGCCGCTTTGAACAAGCTGTTCAATAATTTTCAGATTTTTATAATATGGATTGGTGGCCTCCATGTTCAGAAGCGCAAGGGATGCATTTCCCTGGATGCCCATGAGGAGGTTGTTGAAATCATGTGCAATTCCACCAGCCAGTGTACCGATGGATTCCATTTTTTGTGACTGATGGAGCTTGGCTTCGAGCTTCCGCATCTCCTCTTCTTTTTTCTTACGTTCCGTATAATCTCTTCCGAGACAACGAAATCCCGTCGGCTTACCTTCTGAATCTCTCATCAGGGAAACAGACATTTCAACGATTTTCTTATTGCCGTCTTTCGCAATAATCTCATAGTCCACCACCTTTGCAGGGTTTCCCGTCCGGTAGATTTTACTGAAGACCTCATACATTCCTCTGGCGGTTTCCGGTGTGGTGTACTCTCTGTTGTTCATGCCAGGCAATTCATCACGTAAATATCCAAATAGCCCGGATACTGCGGGGTTGATGAAGGTGAAATTGCCGGCAAGGTCAAGCTCCGCGTATCCCTCTTCTATACTTTCAAGAATGTTACGGTACTTTTCTTCACTCTTGCACAGGGCTTCCTCGGCCTGTTTGCGGTCGGTGATGTCAATCAGCACCCCCCTTAATCCGGCGGCAAGACCGTCTTTAATGATGGGGCGGGCAGTGGTCCTTATCCAGCGGATTTGACCGGATTTGGTCAACATCCGATATTCATTCGGCCATTTGCTGCCTGACATAACCTCGTGAAATTTCTTCATCCGATCCGGAAGGTCTTCATTATAGACAAGTTCTGTAAACTTCCTGCCAACAATCTCGGAGGGACTATAACCACCAAGAGATTCGACATTGGGGTTTACATAGGTGATAACTGCATTTTCGTCTAACGAATAGATCACTTCGCTTATATCTTCCACCAGGCTGTGGTATTTTTCTTCACTCTTCCGCAATACCTCCTCCGCCTGTCTTCGCTTTCTATACTCCTCCGCCTCATCAAGTGCCCGCTTCACCACAGGACCCAGACGAGAAAACCCGTCTTTCAAAACATAGTCTGTTGCCCCCGATCTCATGCATTCGACAACAAACGCCCCGTCTGCTGTTTCTGAGACAATGATCAAGGGAATCGCGGATTGCCGCGCTTTATTGATAGCTGCCATACAGTCAAAAGAGGGAATGTTACAGTCGGCCAGGATAAGGTCGGGGCTTCCCGCAAGGGCCTCCCTGAATGTATTCTCCGTGTCCACCCTGCTCCACTCTACAGCAAAACCCTCCCTCTCAAGTTCCTGTACAATTAATCCCGCTTCATCCGGATTGTCCTCGAGAATTATTAGACGCAATGCTTGATCCTTCATAACATGCCCCCTGTTCATGTTTTCTGATACCAAATACATTTAATGTGTTTTCCGATGTTATTTTTTCCACTTCCTCTATGGACAAGCCCTTTACCTCGGCAACCTTTCGGGCTGTATAAACTACATTGGCAGGTTCGTTTCTTTCTCCCCTCTTCGGATGAGGTGTAAGAAATGGTGAATCCGTTTCCACCAGAAGACGGCTAATCGGTGCCTTTTTCACAACTTCCCGAAGCGTTTCAGATTTATTGAATGTAATAGTGCCGGGTATGGAGATATAAAACCCCATATCGAGACATTTTCCGGCCATTCCATAATCACCGGAAAAACAATGAATGATCCCTCTTTTATCCCCGTCCCACTTCTCTAACATTCTCAGCGTTTCCGAATGGGCTTCCCGGTCATGAATGACGACGGGCAGTCCGAGTTCACCGGCCAGTTCTAACTGTTCCCCAAATCTTTGTATTTGAACATTTCTCGGAGAGAGATTCCGAAAGAAATCGAGACCTATTTCCCCATAGGCAACCACTTTTTCGTGTTTCGCCATTTCCCGGAGAGAATCGTAAGTTTTTTCATCGATTTCTTTCGCGTGATGAGGATGTATACCAACGGTAGCATAAACCTCATCATATTTACCAGCAATGGAAACGGCCCTTTCACAATCTGCCAGATCTATGCCTACGGCTATTATAAGATCAACCCCTGCATCCTTTGCCCTTTTTAAAACCTCATCCCTGTCTCTATCAAAGGCCTTCATCTCTATATGTGAATGCGAATCCATGAGCATACTATCTTTACCTGTTTTCATTTTCCAATTCAATGACAAATTCTTCCGCGTTATCAGATACATCAGGAAGTTTGTCGAGATATTCGTTCAATTGTTCTTCTGTAATGTCTCCTGTACGTAATTTCTTTTCGATAACCCTTTTATCAATAATTTTATCATCTAACGGTTCCTTTTTCTTCACAGATCAACCTCCTGTTTTCTGTTTGCTTATTGTTTACTTTGTGCTTTCGTTATTTCGAACATATAATATATTTAGTTTCTCAACCTCGGATCGAGAGAATCCCTTATACCCTCACCCAGAAGATTAAAGCCCAGGACGGTTATGAGGATCGCCAGTCCCGGGTAGAGGGAAAGCCACCAGGCAATATCTATGTTGTCTTTCCCGGCAGTAAGAATATTTCCCCAGCTTGGTGTAGGCGGTTGTACCCCGATACCTAAAAAACTCAGCGCTGACTCGGTAAGTATCGCCCCCGCCACTCCAAGTGTGGCGGCAACAAGTACAGAAGCCATGGCATTTGGAAGTACATGAATAAATATGATCCGGAAATCACTCGCGCCGATAGCCCTGGCAGCCTGAACAAATTCCCTTTCCCGCAAGGTGATAAAATCTGCTCTCACCAGCCGGGTAATCCCCATCCAGCTCGTTAATCCTATTACAATCATAATATTCCATATAGAGGGTTCCAGAAAGGCAATGACAGCAAGAATAAGGAAGAATGAGGGGAAACAAAGCATGATATCGACAAATCTCATGACAATCGTATCAACCCATTTTCCGTAATAACCCGCCAGGGCACCCAGAACAGCTCCTATCAGTATTGCGATTCCCGTCGCTACAAAACCAACCTTCAAAGATATCCTTGAACCCCAGATCATTCGGCTTAACACATCACGTCCTAATTGATCCGTTCCCAGAAGGTGGCCTCCAGAAGGCGGGGAGAGTACCATCCGCAAATTGATCTCCCCCGGATCATAAGGAGATATCCACGGCGCAAGAAAAGAAACAACAAATAACAGAATAACTAAAATAGTTCCTGCTACCGTCAGACGATTTCTCGAAAACCTGTACCAGAACTCACTTTTCAATATAGCCTTCATTTTGTTACGCCACTCTTATCCTCGGATCTGCCAGGGCGTAGGAAACATCCGCTATTAAATTACCGATCAGGGTCAAAACGGCGCCGATAAATAATATTCCCATTATGACGGGGTAGTCCCTCGACATGGCCGACATGTAAAAAAGCTGACCCATGCCCGGTATGGCGAATATGGTCTCGAAAATAACGCTGCCGCCTATAAGCCCCGGTACGGAAAGACCCAGTATGGTTATTACGGGAAGGAGCGCATTCCTGAGGGCGTGTTTATAAATAACTACCCTCTCGCTCAAACCCTTGGCACGTGCCGTTGTGATATAGTCCTGTCTGATAACCTCCAGCATATTGGCCCTCATATATCTGGAAAGGCCCGCGAGACCGCCAAACGCGGAAAGCAGCACAGGCAATACCAGATGCTTGACAAGATCAATAAAAGCGGCTCCTGGAGCAAGATATTCATAATTAAGCGATCTTATGCCTGAAATGGGAAGCCACCCCAGATGTATCCCGAACAGAATCATCAAAAGGAGCGCAAGCCAGAATGTCGGCATGGCAAACCCGACAAATACGAAAACCCCGGTAATCTTATCGAAAAGAGAATCCTGATGAACTGCCGAAAGAACCCCCATGGGAATGGCCACAATGATAATAAGGATCATGGAAAGGATGTTAATTATGATAGTAACAGGAATCCTTTCCAATATCTTATCAAAAACCGGTCTGTGATCGGTGGCAAAGGAATTGCCCAGATCCAGAGTAACAAGCTTCCCAAGCCAGGACAGATATTGCTGATAAAGGGGTTTATCAAGATCGTACATGGCCCTGATACGCTCCTTCATTTCCGCAGACACCCGGGGGTTCATCTCGGTCTGGAGATCCGTAGGAGAGCCTGGGGCAAGGTGAATTACAATAAAGGAGATAATGGTAATCCCGATAAGCAGGGGGATCATAAAAATCAGTCTTTTCGTAATATACCTGAGCAAAAAGGAACACCTCCCGGGAGATTAGCCTAAATAATCAAGGAGTTTCATGTTTTTTATATTTTTCAAAGTGTGCCAGAGGTTTTCTTCCGTATGTGGCTCTATGGTGATGATGGGGCGTATATCGTTTTCGCTTAAAAATTCAAAGAAACGCCGGAATGGAAAATTCCCCTCTCCCACGGGGGCATGCTCATCAGTACGGCCGTCGTTGTCGTGAAGATGAATTTCGCCTATGCAGGTCCCCAGGCTTTCCATCCACTCTTCCAAAGGAACGTTGGAAAACGCGTTAAAATGTCCCGTATCGAAACAAAAACGAATATTATCAAATTTATTTAAGGAATTAATGAGACGATTTAAAATTTCCGGGTTATTTTCGTATACATTTTCCAGAACAATAACTGTATCCATCCCGTCAGCCATTGCCAAAAAACGCATCCATGTATCTCTGCTATTTTCCAGCCAGAGATCATCATTGGAAACATAATACCTGCTGTCGAAAGAAGGGTGACAGACAATTGACTCTGGCTTGAAATAGGGGACCAGCTCGAAGACCTGATTCAGGCGTTCTACAGTAACCTCTCTTATCCTTCTGTCAACAGCGCCGGGCCTAAGGTCATAAAATGGCGCATGAAACGTAATCGTCAATCCCTCATCGCGAAGTATCCCGGCAACCTTCAGAAAATCCTCTTTTCTGAAGCTGTCAAGGGCAAAACAATCAAAACCGATTTCCGGATTTATTCTTTTCTCTAAAACCATGGGAAGATACCGATCTACAAGCATTCGGAAGGGCATATTCACCTGAATCTTTTTTAATATGTCATGCATGCTCAATGCTCCAATCCATAACCCCCAAAATGTGAAATCTATGCCCACTTACCACAATGAACAAATTTTAACAACTACCCCCGCTTCAATTCAATATTTTCTGCTTGACAATACAAGGCGCTTCTTGTTAGACATGTCGTCTTCCATGTTAGGCAGGGGGGCCGTTAGCTCAGCTGGTAGAGCAGCGGATTTTTAATCCGTTGGTCGCGAGTTCGATTCTCGCACGGCCCACCAATAAAACCGTAACTCTCCTCACTTTACGAAAAATGTCATTCCCGGGATCCCGGTAAATTAAGGTTTTTTAGATACAAATGAAATGTTCCTTCTCTTCAATGTCAACATAACGAGGGCAACAGCAAGCAGCATAACTGCATCAAACAGCCAGGCACCGGTATATGATCCAAATTTATCGTATATGAAACCACCAAGAACGGGGCCGAGACTTCCTCCGAAACCAGCCACAAAAAAAGTAAGCCATCCGTAGGCCGACCCAAGAACGTATCGACCGAATCGATCTGCAAGGAGAACGGGCATCATGGGAGCCAGACAACCATAACCGAATCCGAAAACAAGGGCATAAACAAACAGCAGCTTAGCTGTGGTCGCTTTCAACAGGATTAACATCCCTGCCGCCATGATGAAGAAACCCAGGGACGCGGAATACTTGGCATCTTGAATACGATCACTGAACCACCCAAAGAAAAATCTTCCGAAGATGCTGGCAATCCCGATGACGCCTATAGACGAAGCTGCAGCAATTTTGTCGATATTATTACTAATGGCATAGGTCACCTGATGAACGAACGCCATCATCGGTGCCATAATGGCAAGACTGAAGCAGATAGCCAGGATCCAGAAACGGGAATCCGTTAAAACAGGCGCGAGAGAAACTTTAGCGTCAATACCGGTTTCAAGCATGGGCTCTTCTTGATCCTTTTGGACCTTTTCGCCATCCGGCGAAAGGCCATATAATTCTGGATTTGCTTTACCCATAAAGACTTGCGAAAGGATAACACCCACAATAAGAATCAGAATCCCGAAAAAGATAAATCCGTTCCGCCAATCATAATTCTTGACAATATAACCTGCCACCGGGGTCAGTATCATAGTCCCAACTCCTATTCCCATTGAGGCAATGCCTACGGCAACCCCCCTCTTTCTGATAAACCATTTTCCCACGGAAGAACCGCCCACAACCACACCAACCCCCGCGGATCCAAGACCGCATAAAACTCCATAAGAAAGATAGAACTGAAGCGGCGTCTGAATAAAACTCACCATTACAAAGCCGGTTGCTGTAATAACCGCCCCGAATGTCATGATCCATCTGGGCGCCATTCTATCGAGGAGCCATCCGGATAAAATTCCCCCTACGGCATACATAAAGAGGTTAATGGAAGCACCAAAGGAAATAATAGTCATGGACCACTGGTATTCGACAGACATGGGCCTGACAAAGACACCAAAGCAATACCTGGAGCCGTAACTGGCGCTTAGTATTATAAAAACTCCGGCGACAACAAACCATCCCCAGAATATCCCGCTCTTTTCACCTCTTTTTCTCATATCGCTTTTGATAACTCCGCACTCATAAATATTTATGGGTTTTAAATTTGATGACTTCGTAAAAAGCTCCGCTATGCCGACACGTCGGCATTATAATAGCAAGTAACTCCAACTTGTCGGGGTCATTCCCGCGAAAGCGGGAATCCAGGGGGAAATGAACAAAATACTGGATTCCCGACTTCGGCGTGAGCTCAGTCGAACGCTCAGGTCGGGAATGACGAGTTACTTGAAAGTCCAAAAACTCCCTCTTCCTTGATGGGAAAGGACAAGGGTGAGGGTGAGAACACCGCTATTTCAAGTAGCTATGCCCCCCTTTTTTATCCCCTCCCACTAGGGGAGGGGATATCCGACTTTTTGCGAGATTGTCAAATTTGAATGATACTTAATACCAATGCCTGTTTTTGTCAATTTCAAAAGATATCTACGCTATCATTCTTTACGATACCGACAAACTGTGGTAGTTGTTTCATCACACGGATAAATAAGATGGCATAGCAGAGCTTTTTACGAAGCCGTCAAACTTGTTTGTCCGTAATGGAAGGTTACTCAGATGGCCCAGGTTTCAGAAAATCATAACTCTCCCCGGACAATCAAAAGGCGGCGTTATTCTGGGAAGAAGTCCCGCGGAAGAATAAAGACAAGATCTCCCGGCGAAAAGTCTTTCAGGATGGAGCCCGGGGCCGAACCTGAACTGAAAGAAATATTTTCCCATATTGGAAAACCGCCTTCAATGCCCTTTACACCCGATCCATTCCAGGTAAAAGCACTCGAATCTATCAAAAAAACGGATTGTCTTGTTATAGCGCCAACAGGCGCTGGGAAAACCTGGATTGCACAGCAGGCAATTTCAGATGTGTTCAAAAAAGGTGGCCGATGCTGGTACGCGTCACCTCTGAAAGCTCTGACCAATTCCAAATGGGTGGAATTCGGGGAAAGCTTCGGGCGCGGTAATGTGGGAATTCTCACAGGGGATACAAAGGATAACACGGAAGCTCCAATCATAGTCGGCACAACGGAAATTCTGAGAAACCAGCTCTATGATGTAATGCACAAAGGAAAAACCCTCGGCTATGATCTGGTCATTCTGGATGAGGCACATTTCTTGGGAGACGAAGACAGGGGGGTTGTCTGGGAAGAGATCATGATCTATCTTCCCGCAAGGATAAATTTACTGCTCCTGTCGGCAACTGTTGGGAACGGCCGGGAAATCGCCGGCTGGCTGAATTCTATCAGGGGCAGGGAATGTATTGTAATAAAAGAAGACAGGCGGCCTGTCCCCCTCTATCCTCTTTTTCTCCACCCGTCAGGAATTATTATGCCCCTTCTGACCGGGAAAAAGATATTCAAGAAGGTTGTTTCCTTTCTGGGAAACAGACCAAACATCTATCGACATGGCAATAAACTCCCCCCTTTTGATGAAATTATCGGGGTACTGAGAAGATTCAAACTTCTCCCGGCAATATTTTTTCTCAAATCAAGGGGTGAATGCAATGCCGCCATAAATCTTGTTAAAATCGCTCCAGACCGGACCGATCAAAAACCCTTTAACAAAGATCTCCGGGAAATTCTCGATCACTTTCCCTACCTGAAGGATCATGAACAACTTCAAAGTCTTCGCCGCTGCCGGGCAGGAGCCCATCACGGCGGGCAACTACCGGCCTGGAAGTTCATGGTTGAAACAATGATGAATAAAGGCCATCTCGATGCAGTATTTGCCACATCCACCGTGGCAGCAGGAGTTAATTTTCCTGCAAGATCGGTTGTACTGTTCAATTCGGATCAGTTCAACGGCCGTGAATTCCTGCCCCTGAACGCCACAGAATTTCACCAGATGACAGGCAGAGCAGGAAGACGGGGACAGGATAATATCGGTTTTATGCTTACTATTCCACAAAAGTATATGGACATATTACACGTTAGAGACCTCTGTTTTATGAAGCCGGAAAAAATAGTGAGCCGGATTCGAAATGATTTTTCTATGACATTGAATCTTCTTCTCTCACACACGCCGGAAGATATCAGAGACATTTTCGAAAGATCTCTCGCCAATTACCAGCAGAAAGAACGAATGAAGAAAAAGATAAGAACGGATTTATGGAAAGATTTTCAGAGACATTTAAATTTCTTGAAGGCGGAAGGATTCGTAAATGGTAACAATCGTCTTACAGAAAAAGGGATGTGGACTTCACAATTAAGACTGGACCAGCCACTGCTTATCGCCGAATGTTTGACAAATGATGCTTTCCCGAAAAGAAATGAGGCGCTCCTCGCAGCCGTTGTTGCTCCATTTGTTTATGACAGAGATACAAACATTGTTTTAAAACGAGGCGAGCAATCAAAAAAACTTCTGGCAGCTTGTGATAAGATTATCTCAACCGTCACCCCAATATCACAGCGGATGAAAGATGCGGGATTCGATGTAAATCCCCTCCCATTCTGGGCTTCGGTAGCCATTTACAGGTGGGCCGGAAATGTCGATTGGGCACGGATTACCAATAAATTGAAGATAGCGGATGGTGATCTTGCTATGCTTATCTCGCGGACAGCAGATAACCTGCGTCAGATCGCTTCGCTCAAAGATACTCATCCGGATGTAGCGCAGTGTGCCGCTGCAGCAAGAAAAGCCATTTTAAGGGAACCCGTAATCTTCGAATAGCCGGCGGGTTTTTAATAGTCGATCCAGTACTTTCTATAATCGCATTATCTTGTTATTGTTAATTAATACTGAATTATCCTATTTTCTCTTTCTTAAACAGTTTCTCAACATTCAGAGTTGGGTCTTCCAGTTTTGTCTTTAAGACCATTGCCATGCCCTCTGCCGCAACTCGCGGGTTCTGTCCGATTTTATAATTGATCGTAATGATCATTAATGTATTAGCTTTTCTAACACCTATAATTTTCATTGAGGCACTTTGAACAACTGTATTCATTCTGCCTATCCCAAGCATACCGAATGAACGATTCTGACCAGCCGTAATATTGCCGGTGACAATTGCCTGTGCTCCTAATCTTTTCCCTGCGTTGGCAATTTTTTTCGTGCTGTAACCTGCTTTGGTCAATTTTCTTAATTTACTTCCCTTATATACCTTGAATCCCAATTTGGTTAATTCTACACACAGGTTGTCTCCTACTACGGCTCCCAGATCACCTATCCTTCCGAATGGTGGCTCCGTGTTTTCCTGTCCCAAGAATATCACAACATTTTGAATTTTGTTCAGTTCCTTTTTAGTAACCCCTGATGCTACCGCAGCATCGATATCTGCTTTTTCAATTGATTGATATGCCGTTGCGCCGAGTTGGGCTACTGTAACGGGTATGGTTATTAATGATAATGTTTGAACACAGCCAGGAAGAAAAAACAAAATCAAGATAGAAAAAATGCTGAAGCTAATCTTATTTTTAGAAAGGGTCATGACCTGTTTCCTTTCAAGTATCTTGCTTTGTGAAATCAATTATGATCAGGCAGATTGCGGACATATAAAATCCCCACGAATCAACATACTCATTTATCTTTTGGTTAATATATGCTGAAGTATAGCGAGAAACACAATGAAATGGTTCATGGTTATGGTATGAAATACTTCACATATCCCCTTTTATTCCCATACGGAAAAGAGTACGGGCAAAGCACAGTAAAAGAGGGACATGTAATTAGTTCTTATCTTTTACCAGCATTGTAGAAGAATCCAGGAGCAGTGAGGGGTGATCGGAAGATGCGGAAATACCCTTTAGTATTTTTATGTGTGTT
>Ga0209121_10006356_pt1 | contig 10393 bp, 9 predicted proteins | sample Cruoilmetagenom3_FD_187292 | JGI IMG/M metagenome (GOLD analysis project Ga0209121, IMG submission 187292) | Oil polluted marine microbial communities from Coal Oil Point, Santa Barbara, California, USA - Sample 3 (SPAdes) (version 2) | ecosystem: Environmental > Aquatic > Marine > Oil seeps ...
TACAATTTAACACTCCTGGCCAATAAAGGAGAATCCATGTCAGGATGCCATGCAGGGTAGCCATCACCACTTTTAGCATCACCACCACCTAAACGTGCAACTGCTTCTATAGAATATGTAAGTGCATACAATCTTGACATTACTGAGCTTCTCTGACTTGTAAGCACTTTCACACTATTATCTTCAATTTTGATATTTGCAAGATTATTAGAAGTCTCAATAAGTCCCTCAACTTCATTTGACATTGCTGCAACACCATGAGGAATAGAAAAAATAAATTCAATAAGTTTCTGACTGCTTTCAACTGTTAAAGCCTGTTTGTAATTCCCTTCTACATTATCCTCAATAGATATTTTTATGTTTGGATCTACCAACTTATACTCATCTATTAAGATTTTATTAAAATCAGAAATAATATTTTGCACTTCATTGAAATCCTTCTCAAGAAGAAAAAGAGTTGCTTCAGCGTCTCTTGGTATAGCATTATGAGCACTTCCACCTTTAATATCTGAGATCCTTATATATGTTTTCTTTTTAATTTCATAAAGCACTCTTGCTAAAATTTTTATAGCATTTGCTTTTCCTATCCCAATATCAATCCCAGAATGCCCACCCTTCATTCCTCCAGCTTTAATTTTAAATTGTTTAAATCCATAAGGTACATCTTCATAATCCATTGGTAAAGACGAATTTGTATTTATCCCTCCTGCACATCCAACAGTAAAAACGCCTTCATCTTCTGAATCAATATTTATTAGAATCTTACCATCTATAAATCCGGGTTCTAATGCATTAGCTCCAGTCAACCCAGTTTCCTCATCTACTGTAAATAGAAGTTCCAGAGGAGGGTGAGAAATGTTTTTATCCAAAGCAAGAGCAAGAGCGATCGCTATGGCAATACCATCATCAGCACCAAGGGTTGTTTTATCTGCAGTGAGCCATTCTCCATCATAAATCGTTTTAATTGGGTCTTTTGTGAAGTCATGATCTGAACCGGATTCTTTTTCACAAACTATATCCATATGCCCCTGAATAACAACTGCTTTAGAATTTTCATATCCTTCTGAGCCAGGAATTTTTATTAAAACATTATTAACCTTATCTTTTTTAACTTTAAAATTATGCTCTTCAGCCCAATCAAGTAGCCATTTACATATCTTCTCTTCATGTTTTGAACACCTAGGAATTGAAGCTATCTCTTCAAACCATTTTAAGATTTCATTTGTTTTTTCATGCTCGAATTTCATTATATTCTCCTTATTTTAGAAAATAAATAATAGGAGAAAATAAGATAGATGTCAAGTTAATGATACTATTCTATAAATTTATTTATGTATATATTTATAAAAACAGATATTTTAAACTAATTAAAACCTATATAATATTCCTCCTCTAAATAAAGTTCCATCATATATTGCCAGCTCAACAAAAGCATAGAGATTATTTACAATTTCACCTTTTAATCCTAATTTCAGATGAATTATAGGAAAAAAAGTAAAAGGAGATCCTTCACCTTCATCATCAAGTTCATTAATCGCTTCCTTTAAAGTTTTTTCATCTTTTGTCTCTTCAATCAGCGTATAACCATGGTAATGGGTAGTAGTAGTAGTAGTTAATTCACCTTCACCATTCAATGGGCCAATCCCAAATCCAAAACCAACATATGGATGAACTCTGGATTTTGGCCACAAATCCCAGAATAAATTGATATTAAATGAGTGCGGTCGCAGATCAAAAAAACCTTCACCAACTACTTCTTCCTTATTACCAAAATTATCTTTGTCTGTGTAATTTCCTGTTAATTTTCCTTTAAAGTTATTTCTTTCATATGAAATCCCTATGGAGAATGATCCTTCTTTACCTTTTGGAAAATAACTTATTTCAAATCCAAAATTGTTCCCATTTGAATTAAAACTCAAATCACCCTTGCTGGTATCAAAATCGTCAAAAGCATCTGTCACATTATCTTCAATTATTTGTCTAATAATGTTTACTGACCATTTGGAATAATGAAATCCCACAACCCACTCTCCCTCCGAATGAATTTGGATTGATAATAGCAATACTAAAAAAAAGGGGATTAATATTTTTTTCATTGTAACTCCTCTTGTATTAAATCAAAAATAAAATAAATTTTCAAAATTCAATATTTTCATAGTTTTTATCAAAAATTATTGTTCTATTCCTTCCTGATTTTTTAGCAAAATATAGAGCTTTATCAGCTTTATCAAGGATTTCTTTATCACTTAATCCATGAGAAGGATAACTGGCAATTCCCAGAGATATAGTAATTTTTCCAAATGGTTGCTTCTTTTCTCCAATAAATTCCTCATTTTCAATTACCCCTCTTAATCTATCAGCTGCCAAAAAGGCTCCGATCTTATCTGTCTTAGGAAGAATAATAACAAATTCATCTCCTCCATATTTGGCTAAAATATCACTCCCTCTAAAAACGCTATTCATAACACTCCCAACCTTTGCAAGTGCTTTCGAACCAAGGATATGACCATTATTATCATTATAATTTTTGAAATAATCAACATCAAATATTATTATAGAAAATACAAGATTATACTTCTTTGATTTTTCAACCTCAGATTTAAGTTGGGAAAAAAAATATGCCTGATTATACAAATTTGTCAAACCATCTGTAATTGATAATTTTTTAGTCTTTTTTAATAATTCTTGAAGTATCTCTTCATTTTTTTTAAAATTTTTCGACACATATGCTGAAACAAAATATGAAAAAAATAGAATTGTATTAAAAGCAATCATTGAAACTAATTTTTCTGGAGAAAAACTAAAACCTTCTTTTTCAAAAAAAATAAGTGAAAGCAACACAATTGAAATTAAGCTATTTTTAAATGCTTTCTTATGATCAATTAAAAATGTTAAAATAATCACATAAAAAACAAATAAAACAATAACCGGACTTTCAAATCCTCCAGAAATGTATACTAACAAAGCAAGTACTACAAGATCAAAATCTAACTGAATAGATTCAATAAATGAAAATCTCTCATAATCTAACTCTTTTGATAACTTCTTTGATTCCTTTTTTAAAGTAAAAATAAAAATAATATTCCCTAAAACAATAAGAAAAATCAATAAAAATAGTGTATAAAAATCTATATATATCCTGTTTAGTAACAAATTATATATTTCAAAAAATATTAAAATAAATAACGAGAATACCCATCTGATTTTTATTAACCAAAAATTTTTTTCTACAATATTTTCTATTGCAAGAATTGACGGGTCATCTAGTTCCATCAAATCACTGTTTTGTATCTCCACATATATAAAATATTTATTTTTTAAAAAAAAGTCAAATAAAATATTCAATTAATTTAATAATAAAAGATAAAAAATTTATAAATATCATTTTATATTGTATAATATTTCAAGATAGAGTAAAATTACTAAAAGATAAAAAATGTCTTATCCAATAGAAAATATCCTTGTTACAGGAGGTGCTGGATACATAGGCAGTCATGTAGTAAGAGATCTTGGAGAGCAAGGATACAATCCAATTGTTTTTGATAATTTATCAACTGGCAATAGGGATTTTGTTCTATATGGAGATTTTATAAAGGGAGATCTAAAAGACATTTATTCAATAACTAAAATAATTAAAAAATATAAGATTAAAAGTGTTATTCATTTTGCTGCATTTATAGCTGTTGAAGAATCTGTAAATAAACCTATAAAATATTACAATAATAATTTTTTTAACTCATTAAACCTAATAAAATCATGTGTTGAAAATGGTGTAGAAAACTTTATTTTCTCATCAAGCGCAGCTGTATATGGAATTCCAGAAGAACTTCCCGTTAAAGAGAACTCACAGCTAAACCCTGTAAATCCATATGGAAGATCTAAAATGTTTACAGAATTACTATTAAAGGACATATCTTCTATAAACAAAAATTTCAGTTACATTGCATTACGATACTTTAATGTTGCTGGAGCTGATAAAAAACTAAGAATTGGACAGAAGTATGAAAACCCAACTCATCTTATTACACTTGCATTGAGAACAGCATTGGGCGAATATGAGAGTTTAAAGATATTTGGAACTGATTATAACACTCCTGACGGTACAGCTATAAGAGATTATATTCACATTGAAGATCTGTCAAACGCACATATCCTTTGCTTGGATTACTTAAAGAAAAAGAAAAATAGCGAAGTTTTTAATTGCGGGTATGGAAAAGGTTATTCCGTCTTTGAGGTTGTAAATACAGTAAAAAAGGCTACAAAAATAAATATTAAAACAGTTAATTCAGAAAGAAGGGAGGGTGATCCTCCCATTTTGGTTGCTGATTCAAATTTGATAAAAGACAAATTAGGCTGGAGGCCGAAACATAATGATCTTGAACTTATTATAAATTCAGCCTGGGAATGGGAGAAAAAACTAAAAAAAAAGGAGAATAAATGAAAAAAACAATTTTAATTGTTCTGTTATTAACAGTTTTTTCATTCTATTTATCTACTCAAACAGAAACTATTGAAAAAACGGAAGATAACAGCTTAGATACTTTACAAAACAACAGAAACCTTGATGAACCAATAGTAAAATACTTAATTACTGCACAATTGCTCCCTGGAGTTAAAAAACTTGAGGCATCTGAGATTTTAACATGGATAAACAAAACAGAGAATCCTATAAGTAATTTGAGATTCCATTTATATTACAATGCTTTCAGAAATATAAAATCAACATTTTTAAAAGAAGCCGGATTTGGGAAAAAATCAAAAAAATATTTCAAAAAGCTACAATTTGGAGAAATAAAAATAAAGGAGATGAGAATAATAAATGGAGAAGAATTGTATGGAAAAATTCGTTATATATCCCCTGACGATCAAAACGAATACGACAGAACTGTAATTGAAATAAACCTCGAGGAACCAGTTCAACCATATCAATCAATCACAATTAAAATAGGTTTTGTTTTAACCATACCTAAAATAATTGCAAGAACAGGTTTTTCAGATGATTATTTCTTCTTTGGTCAATGGTTTCCTAAAATTGGTGTTTTACAAAATGATGGACAGTGGAATTGTCACCAGTTTCATAGACATTCAGAATTCTTTGCTGATTATGGTGAATATAAGGTTGATATAACCATACCTGAAAATTTTATAATCGGAGCTACTGGAAATCTTATTAAAAAAGAAAAAAATGTTGACAAAACAATAACATATTTTTATGAAGAAAAGAACATTCATGACTTTGCATGGACTGCATCACCTGAATTTAAAAAAATCGTTGAAAAAATTAAATTAAAGGGAAATGACAAAAACACAACAATTGAATTATTTTTATCCCCATTTCATTCAGGAGCAAAACAAAGATATTTGAATTCCATTAAATTTGCATTGAATTTTTTTGCTGAAAATATTTTCCCATATCCCTATAAAAAAATTACAATTGTTGACCCTCCGTTAAAAGGGATGAGATCTTCAGGTATGGAATATCCAACTCTAATTTGCGCAGGGTACACCAAGCTTGTACCAGACTCAATTAAATTCACAGAGCTTGTAACAATACATGAATTCGGGCATCAATACTGGTATGGCATGATTGGGACTGATGAGTTTAGAGAAGCATGGCTTGATGAGGGAGTTAACACCTTTTTTGAAATGGAGATTCTGGATGCATATTTTAAAAATTCAAGTTCTTTTATTGCTTCAAATTTAATAAATATAAATGATTGGGAAAAAAATCGTTTAGGTTGTGTGTCGATTTTACCTGTTGATAAAATCAACCAGTATTCATGGAAATTCCTTAATGGTTCGTACTATTCAGATTATGTTTATTCCAAAGCAAGTACTTTATTGAGAAGCTTAAAAAACTATATTGGAAAGAAAAAAATGTATGATTTTTTCAAATTCTATGCTAAAAAATTTAAATTTAAGCACCCAAAAACAGAGGATTTTATAAACACATTTAATGAGTTTATGGATAAAGATTTTTCATGGGCATTTGATCAATTTATAAATGGTTCGTCAAACCTTGATAATTCTGTTTTTATGATTGAATCTAAAAAAATAGACTCAAATCCAATTAAATATAGAAACGAAGCCATTTTTACAAGAAATGAAGGATACTTTCCAGTTGAATTATTAATAAAACTTAAAAATGGTAAACATATTAAATATTTCTGGGAAGAGAAAGAAAAATGGAAAAAAATAATTTTTTATGAGAATTCACCCATTGATTATGCTGTAGTTGACCCTGATTTTAAAATTTTGCTTGATAAAAATTTAATAAATAATTCAAAAATCTTGAACCCAAAAAAAACAAGATTAAGGGCTATTGCATCAAAATTTGGGTTCTTATTTCAAAACATATTGAGTCTTTTAGTTATGTAGGAGTCTAAAATGAAATTACTTAAAGCTATAACAAAAAGTTTAGGAATTAAAAATTTAAAAATTGCAATATATGCATGGTTATTCAATATACTTTTCAGTATTATCATATATTTTACTTTTTACAAAGCGATTTCCTTTGCTATAGGAAAATCAACAATTTTAAATAAATTGGGCTCCAATGGATTTTTTACATGTTTTGCTGAAATTTTTAGAAATTATAAAGGAATGCTTCCAACATTAGTCCCAATTGTAATTTTTGTTATAATTGCATTCTCCATTATATCAATCTTTATTTCTGGCGGTATATACTCTGTTTTATTAAATAAAGAAAAAAATAATTTTTTAAATCTAATTTCATCTTCAATTGAAAACTTCTTTAAAATGTTAAAAATGTTCTTTATAAATTTGGTTAACTTTGCAGTTACATTATTACTCTTTTTGATTTTTAGCTTTTTGTTATTTAAAATTCAAAATAATTCTCCCAATGAGTCTTTAATACAAATACTATTCTATATTTGGGTTCTTATAACAATAATTATATCAATATTTTCAATTGCAATTTATGATTTTTCCAGAATTCTCAGGCTAAAATATGATAAAAATTTTTTATTCTCTATGAAAAGGGGTATAAAATTTGTATTTTCTAATAAAATTATTATACTTCTAATGTTCATTTTATACATATTATCAGTGATTTTCATCCACGTTCTATTATCTGTAATATTACATCAAATAGAAAGCTTGTCCATCCTTTTTATAACCATAATTGCATATCAAATATTTATTTTATTCAAATACTATTTAAAAATTATTATAATGCGAACAGAAACAAATATTATAGATTAAATTCTTCTTGTAAAATTTTTATCATTAAAAAAAAAATTATTTTGAAAAAAATAAATTTCGTAATATATTATATTTAGACACTGTGTGTGTCTAAAATAAGTTTAAGTTGGAAAAATGGGATTATATTTTTTTGTAATCCCATTTTTTCTAATAAGCTCCTTTAACACTTCATAAATTTACCCTGAAAAGTATTAAGTTCTTTCATTTTAGACTTTATTGAATTAATAACATCAACTTTATTTAAAGCCCATTCTGGAGCATAAAACAACTCTTTATCTCTTTCACCTGTTAATCTATGAATAACAATTGAAGGGTCAAGATGTTCGAGTAAATACACAATTAAGTTCACATATTCTTCTTTTCGCAACAATTCGAATCTCTCACTTTTGAATAGATCATAAAGAGGCGTTTCTTTTAAAACATGCATTAAATGAAATTTAATCCCAGCAGGTTTCAACCTGTTCATCTCCATTACTGTTTCAAGCATATCCTGTTTTGTCTCTCCAGGGATACCCACTATTAAATGCACAACAACATCAACATTCATTTGCTTAAGTTTTTGAAAGGTATCCAGAAATTGTTTGTATGAATGGTTTCTGTTTAAAAAATCAAGACTCTTTAAATGTATTGATTGTAACCCCAGCTCTACACTAAGATATGTCCTGTTTTTCAATTCTTCAAAAAAGGGGTATACTTCATCTCTTATTGAATCAGGCCTTGTTCCAATAAAAATACCTACTATATCTTCAAAACTAAAAGCAATTTCAAATTTTCTCCTTAATTCCTCATATGGAGCATAAGTGTTTGTATGAGCTTGATAATATGCGATATACTTAACTCCATGATGATTTTTAATAAATTGCTCAATCTGTTCAAATATTGATAAATTATATGTTTTTACAGGTCCTGAGCCAAATTTATCACAAAAAATACAACCCTTATCTGACAATTTGCCATCCTTGTTGGGACACGAAAATCCTGCATTAATTGGAATTTTCCTCACCTTTTGATTATTGAATTTACCTTTTAAAAAGGTATTAAAAGAATAATAGAGTTCATTCATATCTACCCGTTTTTCTTTGTATTTATGTAAATTTTATAATATTCAATAAATGACCAGAGTAAAAAACCAAAACTTAAAACAGCTAAAAATCTTTTCAATATTTCAAGATTAATAAAAACATTTAAATCAATAATATAAATTAAGATTAAAAAGCCAAAAATTGTAAAAGCAATTTTTCCTATAATGATCGAGGGCGCTATAGAATGTCTGATTTTAAATAAGATTAAACTTGCAAATAGTATTACTATATCTCTGAAAAAAATTGGAATAGCAAGCCATAATGGAAAATCTGACTTTATTATCAATGCTATTACAACAAAAAGTAAAAGCAATTTGTCAGCCACAGGGTCTAAAAATTTTCCTACTTCAGTTTCTTGAGAAAGTTTTCTTGCAAAATACCCATCGAGAAAATCGAGTGAGATTGTAAATAGATATATAAAAACTAAAAAAGGATAATTTTGATAAGTACTCTTTATAATTAAAATAAAAATAACAGGCACCATTAATATCCGCAGAATACTTAAAGAATTTGGAAGGTTAACATAACTTTTCACACCCTAAAAATATAACATCCCCTTAAATAAATCAAGTTAATTTTAAACTTGACTATCTTATATCTATAGTTTTTGTTTTGGTGTTAAATAGCCTAAAAATAAAAAACTTTATAGAATTTTTTGTTTTTTTAATATATAATATTATAGGAGATTAAAATGAAAGACAAAAAAAGTCTAAAAGAAATAAAGGAATTTATCGAAAAAACAGCTGAGGATAAGTTTGAAAATATATTTAAAAACACAGAAATCCAGGAAACAAAAAAGTTATTAAAAAAAAAATCTGCTTCTCCTGAAAAAGATTTTACTTTTACAATTGGTGAGGTGAATGCCTACCTGGGATGAAATATTAAAAGAAGTCGATGATCTTAATGCTTTAAAGGTTCTGGAAGATTATATTTTAGCACTTAGCAAAAAAACAAAAAATACTACCATATGCTATATGTCTGCATTTTCAATAATAAAACCACCAGTTCCATCAATTTACCATTCTATAATAGATCAAGATATGCAAGGTTTTATGACATGTTCAAAAGATGCAAACAAAGATGGCCTGGATCTAATTCTACATACTCCAGGTGGTGATTATGAAGCAACTAAAAGAATTATAAATTATTTGCATGAAACCTATAAATATATCCGTGTTTTTATCCCACACATGGCTTTAAGCGGTGGTACATTAATAGCATGTGGGGCAGATGAAATATATATGGGACCATATTCCAGTTTAGGTCCAACTGATCCCCAGGTTTTTTTAGGGAAGAGCTATGTACCTGTTGATGCAGTAATAAAGGAATTTAAAAAAGCATTTGAGGAAGTATCTGCAAATCCCCAAAAAGCTCTTTTATGGAATGAAAGACTGAATCAGATTCCTTTCGGAATGCTTAACGCAGTAGAAACAATGAAAATAAATACACTAAAATATTTAAAAGTTTTGTTAAAGATGAGAAATTGTTCTAACAAAAGCAAAACTCAAATTGATAAGATTGCTGAATTTTTAAATGACCCATCAGAGCATTCTTCTCATGGGAAAGGTATAAGTTTAAAAAAAGCAATTGACATAGAATTAAATGTAAAAGATTTGAGAAAAGATAAAAAATTGGAAGATGCAGTTCTTTCAATTTATCATTCTGCTATAATTTTATTTGAAAGAACAACAATACAAAAAATCATTGTAAACAACAATAAACGAAGGTATATTAACCATTTTTCACAAAAATAAAGTTAATGAATCGGTGGCTTCTTTTTTATTGCACTTAGTTGGTTCATTAATTGTTTTTATTATTGAAAGGTATATTATTCAAACAAAATAAAATAATTAGAGAAATAAAGGGTGAGCATGTTCCAGAATATAATCATTTGGATAAAATCTAAAACAATTATTATTAAAAAGTGTAGTTTTATTGTATAATAACGATAAATTTATACTATATTAACAATAAAATGTATAATAAACTTAGGTTGGATTTAAAATGACTGATAATATTGATTTTTTTGAGGATGAATTAAAAAACTTTGAGGACATTGCCCGATATATAAAGCCGAGTTCAGGTGA
>Ga0209121_10006357_pt1 | contig 10392 bp, 8 predicted proteins | sample Cruoilmetagenom3_FD_187292 | JGI IMG/M metagenome (GOLD analysis project Ga0209121, IMG submission 187292) | Oil polluted marine microbial communities from Coal Oil Point, Santa Barbara, California, USA - Sample 3 (SPAdes) (version 2) | ecosystem: Environmental > Aquatic > Marine > Oil seeps ...
TAAAAAACAGTAAGACATGGCAGTTAATTGGTGCTGTCTTATTGATGTTATTATTTAATGACATCTTAAGAAAAACAGAAAGGTTACAACTTCTTATAGCTTCTATTAAAGAATTGCTAAAATCCATTAAACTTATTGTAGCTTTCATACCAGCACTTGTGGGTTTTCTTCCAATGTTGGGAGGTGCAATGATATCTGCTCCATTAGTAGGTGAAGTTCTTAATGATTACAATGTAACCAATGAGAAGAAAACATTAATAAATTATTGGTATAGACATATATGGGAGTATATTTTACCTCTTTATCCAGGAATAATTCTGGCAAGTGGACTTCTAAATATTGATCTTTCAAAACTAATATTGCATCAGATTCCAATAACTTTACTTGCAATGACTACAGGAGTTTTATTTTTATTTGATTTAAAAGACAAAAACCCGGAAAAAATCTCTGAATATACAAAGCATATTTCTAAAAAGCCAAGGGATTTTGATTACAAGCTAAAAAAGAAAATTCTTTCTAAAAAACCTAAAAATCATTATAAAAAGTTAAAAAATGAAACAATTTTCAATCTATTAGTTGGGTTATTACCAATATTAGCAGTTATTGTTGCTGTTGTTGTTTTCAAGATTAACATTATAATAGTCCTAACAATCATTATCACTATTTTATTAATCACATTTAAAAAATACATTCCAGAAATTTATAAGAATTTTGATTTTAAGAAATATCTATCTATGTTCTTTATAGTATTCGGGTTAATGCTCTTTAAGGATTCATTTATTTATAGTGGTGCTGTCAACATTCTTCCCGAATATTTAATCTCAATTAATGTTCCAAATATAATTATAATCGCTGTAATTCCCCTGATTGCAGGATTGATGACTGGTGTTACACATGCTGAAGTTGGAATCTCTTTTCCAATTATTATGCCATTTCTTGTAAATCAAAGTGGGATTAATATGGGTAATGTTGTTCTCGCTTTTGTTGCAGGATTTGCAGGAGTACTGTTATCACCTGCTCATGTTTGTTTGGCTATCACCAAAGATTATTTCAACGCTGATTCAAAGAAGTTATATAGACTACTTATCCCTGCAGTTTCAATAATGCTTGCTGGAGCATTTGCACTATATTTCCTATATCAATAATTATTTGAGATTGCGGAGTTTATCCTGAGTGTAGCGAAGGACCTCCATCGCAATGACAACCAGGGCTTGGCTCACAATGACAATCCTTTTAATTTATTATTTTTAACATTTGTTATTGTAACAACAAGATAAGTTGAACAGGAGAAAAGATGAAGATTAGGAAAATAAAAAAAGAGGATTATGGGGAGCTTATTGAACTCTGGGAGAGATCGGGATTAGACTACAAGCCAGATGGAAGAGATTCCAGAGAACATATATTGAAAGAATTAAAAGCTAATCCAGACCTTTTTCTTGTTGCAGAACAGGATGGAAATATAATAGGGTCAGTTTTGGCTACATATGATGGAAGAAAGGGTTGGTTAAATAGAGTTGCAGTGGATCCTGAGTTTCAATGGAAGGGTTTAGGAAAGAAACTATGTCTTAAGGCAGAAAGGGTGCTTCGCAAAAGAGGTTGCATGATTTTTGCCATGCAAATTCATAATAGTAACAAAAGATCTAAAGAAATGGCTAAAGGTTTGGGTTACGAGGAAAGAAAAGATATTATATATTTTCGCAAAAAGGACAATGACGATTTTTAACAACAGTATATAATTAATTTAGCATAGAATAAAACCCTTTTAAAAAACTTATGACAAATTCCTATTTATCGAAATGTAGAAGAATAAAAGATATCAACTCCAATTATCTTGGGATCTTTGTTTTGTCAATGTCAACTTTAGCTCTTCAGGCTCTTTTCATAAGGTTATTTTCAATATCTTTGTGGTATCATTTTGCTTTCATGATAGTAAGTATTGCATTACTTGGGTTTGGAGCAAGTGGTACTTATCTCTCTATATTTATTGGTAATAATTCTAATAATGAAAAACAAACAAACACCACATTTTTAAAAAATAATACTAATAATGAAGACCAAGAAAATGAAAAAAGAGTACTATTAAAGAATAAGTACTATCTTTCACTTTTTTCATTTCTATTTTCTTTAACCACAATTTTGAGTTATTTAATATTTAATCTTATCCCTTTTGACCCTTACAGGATAGCTTTTGATAAAATACAGTTTCTATATCTTTTTTTTTGGTACTTAGGATTAACTGCTCCATTTTTCTTCTCGGGAGTATGTTTAGGAATCTTGCTATCTCAAAAATCAGAAAAGGTGCATATAGTTTACTTTTATAATCTTGTTGGCTCATCAATTGGCAGTTTCTTTGTAGTTCTAACAATCCCAATTTTTGGAGGAGAGAAACTTGTATTACTTATAGCTTGTTTTGGAATTATTGCATCTTTTTTATTTTTGCCAAAATACAAAACTGGTTTTTCTAATTATAAAAATTTATTTACTAAATTAAGTAGTATTTTTACTAAATTTAAAAATAGATTTATATTAGTTAACATTTTTTCATTTATTTTAATAGTTATATTTATTTTTTTTACACCACCATTTTTTGAAATTAGAATGGCTCCACAAAAAACTTTGAGTCAACTTCTAAATTTTCCTGATTCTAAAATACTTCTTACCGGGTGGAATGCTTTCTCAAAGGTTGATGTTATAGAAAGTGATAAGATACATAGTGCCCCAGGATTAAGTCTAAAATTTCCAGATCCCCCACCAAAACAATTGGGGATCACTATAGATGGAGACAACCTAACTCCTATAACCTTCTATGACAAAACAAAGGGCACCACAGATTTTCTTTATCATCTCCCCTCCTCTATAGCTTACAAACTAAAACCCTGTTCAGATGTTGTATTAATAAATCCTGGTGGTGGTTTAGATATTTTGAATGCCCTTCAAAATAATTGTAAAAAAATAACCGTTGTTGAAAAAAATCCCATATTAATTAATCTCCTTAAAGAGGATTATAGGAATTTTAGTGGGAACATCCTAAATTCTCCTAAAGTTAAGGTTATAAACGAGAATGATCGCAATTTTATCGCATCCGCAAAGAAAAAATATGATCTGATTTTTTTATGCTTGGATGATAGCTACAAAGTTGTCACGGCTGGTACATATAGTCTCGGTGAAAATTATGAATATACTGTTGAAGCAATAAAACAATATTATAACCACTTAGAAATAAATGGAATTTTATGTATTTCAAGATGGCTTCAACTTCCCCCAAGTGAAAGTTTAAAAATATTCTCTACAATTTTAAGCAGTCTTGATGAACTTAATATCAAAGATCCTCAAGATTATGTTTGTGCTATTAGAAGTTTTTCCACATCTTTTGTTATGGTTAAAAATGGTAAATTTTCAAATGAAGAGAAAGAAAGTGTTAAGGATTTCTGTGATGAGAGGGGGTTTGATTTAATATATTTCAGTAACATTATGCCTGATGAAATAAATAAGAACATAAAGATTAATAAACCATATTATTATGAATACTTTTCAAAGATTGTTGGAATAGACAAGGAAGATTTCATCAATGAATATGAATTTGACGTTAGTCCGACAACTGATAATAAACCTTTTTTCTTTCATTTTTTTAAGCCAGGCCATATACCAAAAATATTGGCTTCTTATGGAAAGACCTGGCAACCCTTTGGTGGAGGTGGTTATTTAATTCTATTCGCACTTTTGCTAATTTCTGTACTACTATCTATAATGCTTATTATTATTCCCCTAATAATTAGAGGTAAAAGGTTCAACTTAAGGGTATCTAAATGGCAGATATTTATCTACTTCTTTGCAATAGGTATCGGTTTTTTATTCATTGAGATTCCGCTTATGCAGAAATTTATTTTATATCTGGGTCATCCAATTTATTCCGTTTCTACAGTTTTGTTCTCAATTCTATTTTTCTCGGGTCTTGGCAGTTTAATTCTCGGCAAAAATACACAATATTTTTCAATAAAAATTTGTGCTTTACTTATTTTAATTTTAGTTCTACTAATGCTTTCACCTGTGTTGCTAAAAAATTTGATGGCATACCCTTTTTATATTCGTTTTATTTCATGCATTTTAATATTAGCACCTATGGGTTTTTTAATGGGGGCTCCTTTTCCGATGGGTATAAGATTAACGAGTAAGGTTTCCTCTGATTTGATACCGTGGGCTTGGTCTGTAAATGGGTTTTCTTCTGTGGTAAGTTCGATTCTTGCAACAATCTTTGCAATTTCCTGGGGATTTAATACTGTTTTAATTATGGCTTTTTTTGCTTACTTGCTAGCATTAATAACTTTAATATCATTAAAATTTAGACAATAAATTAATTTTAAAAAAGATGACTTGTTGGGATATAAAGAGTGCTTTAAATGAACAATTGTATAGTTAGTATTGGTGATGTTGCTTTAGATATATTTTCAAGAATAAAGAGTAGAAAAATAAAGGGTGAGTTGTATTATGCAACAGATACTCCTGCTATAACCTCAATTCATCCTGGTGGTTCTGCTGCAAACTTTGCTACATGGATTTCAAGGTTTGAAGGTAAATCTGCTTTCATAGGAAGGGTTGGAAACGATTTTATTGGCGATTATCTGATGAAGGATTTAAAAGATGAAGGTATTATCTTAAATGTCTCTAAAGGAAGCGGTTATACTGCTATAATAATTGCCTTAATAGATGAATCTGGTGAAAGAACAATGATCACTCACAGAGGAGAGTCTGTTAATCTTTCTTTAGAGGAAATAGATTTAGATTTAATCTCTAAGGCAAATCTTATTTTTATACCAGCATATTCACTTTTTACTGGAAAAATCTCTAAAACTGTTCTTAAACTATTAAGCTTTGTGAAAGCCAGATCGAAAATAATTTCTAAAATTGATTTGCCCAACCTTAAAGATGATTTACCCAACCTTAAAAAATCCAATTTTTCTAAAGAAGGTTCCCATAGAGAAAGTTTAGATAATCATAAAGAGTATAAAAATAAGAATAAGAGTCCTCTAATTGCAGTGGATCTTTCTTCTTATGGTGGAATTAAAAAATATGGTCCTAAAAAATTTGAAAATCTATTAAAAGATATAAAACCTGATATTTTGTTCTGCAATAAAGATGAGTTGATGGTATTATATCCTGAAGTAAATTTTAATAAAGCTATTGCTGAGTCAAAGAATTTATCCCCCATTGTTATGATTAAGTTGGGTAAAGAGGGCTGTATTGTAAATTATCTTGACGAAAATGCTAAAGAAAATGTGTTCAGAGTGAAGGCTGAAAAGGTAAAAGTCATTGACACTACTGGAGCTGGCGATGCTTTTGATGCAGCTTTTTGTTATAAATATTTAAAATGTGGTGATGTTAAAAAATCAGCGAAGTTTGCTAATTCACTTGCTTCACTGGTTATAGCAGAATATGGAGCCAGACCAAAAATAGATATTAAAAAGAACAGATATACTATTCCATAAAGTATATTAATTAACTCTAAAAATAAAAAAAATAATTTAATTTATTTCAATTTAAAGGATGGTGAAATTATGGAGGAGCAACTTAAAAGATTATATCGTTCAAGGAAAGGATAAGGTCAAGGGATTTGCTGAGAATGTTTCAAGAGGAGTACAATCTGTCGCTGAAGAGGTAACCAAAGAAGCTAAGTCGTTTGCAGCTAATATTAAAAATAGTGACTGGTTTTCAGAGAGACAAAACATACTGGGTGTAATTATCATAGTCGTTGGTTTCTATCTCCTTGTCAATCAGTTTATTAATCTTAGATTCGCATGGAGGTTCTTCTGGCCAATAGTCGTAATGTTGATTGGTCTCTACATAATCTTTCATAAATCATAGGAGTTAATAATGAGTGAGAAAAGTGAAAATAATAAGAAGTTTGAAAAGGAAGAATTCAAGTATCGATTCCGCCTTAACTTCAAAAAATCTCAATAATTTTAAGAAGATAGATTCGGATACTTATGAGTCTAATAACTACCACGATGTTGATAAGATAGTTAATATAGATATTGATATTGGAGTATCGAGCTTGACTATTGACTGGTATTAAATATTAGAAATCTTTATCTCGTTTAATACAAGCTTTATCGTTTCCGGAATTTTTTCTTTTAACTCTTCTGATAGTTCCATCCCCATTTCTATGGATTTTGGTTGTATTGCGAAAATAATAGTCTCAAATTTTCCACCTAAAATTTCAGCCATATTAAGTGCTTCGAGCAGTCCTATCTGGTGGAATGAAGAAAAAGATTTTTGTGATTTGTTTTTAATTTGTTCTGGTTTAATTCTAAGTATCTTCCCAGGTTTAGTACTGGCATTCACAATGTCTATAACTATTAGTTTCTTTATATCTTCAATATATCCTAATAAGTTTGGTCCCAAAACTCCACCATCCAAAAGTTCAACATTTTCGGGTAGCTCTAATTTTTCAAGTTCTCTTACAATATGAATACCAAAACCTTCATCCTTCAAGAGGAGATTTCCTACCCCTATTACAAGTATCTTTTTTTGCATCTTTCCGCTACTATTTCCTATATAAATTTTCTACTTACATATAAATTATTTATCTTTAAATTAATTTTATTTTTAAAAATTATAACATTTATTGTTAAATTATTTATAATACTATTATAATAATCTAAAAAATATATTATTATACTCAAAAATACATTAAAATATATAAATTAATATAATAACTTATAATTAAATAGTAAAGGTGAAATTGTGAGAAATTTTTTCAATAATGAGGTTATAAAAGAAAAAAAGGTATACACTCTTGAAGAATCTGCAAATATTTTAAATTTGAGCAGAAGTACAATGTTAAAGCTCATTAAATCCGGAGAACTACCTTCAGCAAAAATTGGTAAGCAATATAGAATATTAGGTTTATTTTTACTTGAATATCTGTTATTAAAAACAAAACCAAAAAGAATAGTTGAAAAAGTTAGAGATGACTTAACCTGGAAACGTGAATTGGGTGAAGTTCTTTCAGCAATTGCTGAAAGAACCTTTAAATATTCTTTGGAAGAGATAGAAAAAGATATTATCTTAGCACTTAAAGAAGTAAGAGAAAAATATGATAGATAATGTTTTAATAGATACTAATGCAGTACTGTTAAGTTATGGCTATACCTCCTGTTCACATCCACTGGCGTCTGCTACCCCTATTGTACCATATCTCGCTCTTGGTTCAACCATAACTTAACAGTATACCTCATCCTCAGAAATCTTTGGCTATATCTTCCAGACCCAACTCGATCAGCTTATCCCTGGAGGGCCTACCGCTCTCCCAGTCCCAGTCCATAAGCATGTTGTACTCTTTTACCATATTCTCCAGGTACGGAGCAATAGTCTTTCCTTGTGCGCCTCCGTCCGGGGGTTGCTCCAACAGCCTCGGTGAAACGTCCAGGTCCATCTTTGGCTTGAACCCGTGCCTGATGTTGAACGCCCGCTGCACGTTTGCTATCCTCTCGCCTATGGCATATGCCTCCTCTGTAGTCAGAGTCCAACCTGTGAGAGCTTCATAGGCCTTGATCGTAGTATCCATGCTCACAAAACCGAACATGCATACTCCTAAGGTATCCCGGAAAAGTTTCTTTATTTGAGTCTTGCGGGCCGACAGGGGCTTGGGCTTGGGATCGAAGCGGTCCTCGGGCTCTGTCACTCCCAGTTCAGGGTCCGGGAGGAGGTCCAAACCCTCGCTCTCCCATCTAGGACCACCACCAGAGATGCAGAGTCCCAGGAATTGGCCCCACAGTGCCCTGCTGTCGTGAGCGTGGTTCGTTTCTCCCTTGAAGTGCACCGCGAAGGCTGCTGCTTCTGCACCCCCGATCTTCTCCGGGCCCTTCTTTAGCCCTAAGGCAAGGACGTCGCCTATACCCTCTCTGTAGGCTATTCTTCTCAGCAACTCCGCTGCCGCCTTTTCGTCACCCCAATGGAGCTCCAGCCCCCCGAGAGACTCTTTAGTGAGGATGCCTCTCTCGTAGGCCTCCATGGCCCAGCTCACAATCGCTCCTGCCCAGTTGCCGTCGAGGCCCATTCTATCCACGTAGTCGGTTATCCACATTACGGCTCCCGGGTCGCTCACTCCGATGTTAGACCCCAGGTTTGAAAAGTCCTCATACTCGGGCTCTTCTCCCTCGAATCCTTTGTAGGGACCTTCTGTTACTGTCATGGTGTGGCAGTGTGCCAGGCTGCATCCGTAGCATGGGTTTCGTTTCTTCTCGAATTTCTCCCTCACGTATTGCCCTGACAGTTTTTCAAACTCTGGGAAGACGCCAGTGGTGAAGTTCTTCGTGGGTAAGTCACCGAGTTCATGAATTACTGGAACAAATCCCGCTGTTCCAAAGGCATGAACAAGGCCACCCATAGCGGTCGTAAAGCTCTCCTCTCGCCACTGCTTGGCTAACTCTTTGAACTTGTCAGGATTCGCAACAGGCACCTTTCCAGTCCCATAGACTGCAATGGCTTTGAGATTCTTGGAACCCATGACGATTCCGATGTTCCCCTTTGCGGCAATGTGTCCACGTTCATTCTCGATCATTGCCCCAGCACAGAGATTCTCACCGGCAGGGCCGATGGCTACGACCGAAGCCTTTTCCTGGCCGACCTCCTTCTTGATAGAATCCTCGGTTTCAAAGGTGTCCAGTTTGCCCCAAATTCTGCTTGCGTCACGAATTTCATATTCTCCATCGTGAATCCACAGGTAGACGGGCTTTTCAGCAGCGCCCTGGATGACTATCCCATCATATCCCGCGAACTTGAGGCGTGGCCCCCAGAAACCGTGAGAGTTGCCAACGGCAAAGTGACAGCCTGTAATGGGGTTCAGCGATATAACCTCGAAGTTGGAAGGGGACTGAACGCGTGTCCCTGTAAACGGACCCGTTATGAAGATGAGTCTATTCTCCGGATCGGTTGCTTTGACCTCGGGAGGTACCTCATCGTACATCATTCTTGCCCCGATACCAATCTGGCCACCGTACTTCTTTAACAGCGCATCATCAAGTTCTTCCTCCCAGATCTCTTTGGTGGTCAGGTTCACCCTCAGAATTTTTCCTATATATCCTCCGTTTATCATCTTTTTCCTCCTATTTTGTTATTAACGTGATTCTCACCGCTCAGCGCTTTTTCATTTTACGCGGGGCGATAAACGCAGAGCGGACATACTGCCCCGCCAAAAACTCATTACCTTTTTATCTTCCTGCCATCACCTCCTTCAGCCTTGTGGCTCAAACGTCAAGGAGGCATACCTCCGCTCTCTTGATTGTCTATTCCGATAGCCGATTGTGCGGGCGTAAGGCTGCCTCCTTTGCAAACACGGTGGGCATGGGAATTGCTCCCCACACTTTATAGCTTATCCGTCCCGGAGGGAGCGAGATAAGTCGGAGACAACATCGTATATTTTTTATTATATCACAATTTGGCTCTTTAACAATTTTTGTGGATAACCAAGCACATCGTAGTTCAAGGCAAACACCTTGTTTGTGCTGAGAGCAAGTATGAGTTTGGGGTGTGCCCCGGTACTATATACTAATGTATTAATATCAGCATTTATAAATCTAAAGGGTTCTCCTTCAAAATTATTAAATTATTTTAAAGGGATATTTTAAACTTATAATCTCTGATTATTTAATTACAGGAGATCCAGACATACTAGGTGTAGATTTGGTTGAAGAATTATCAAAGAAAGGCATAAAAATTATTAGTGTTAGTGAATATCTTAGGATCTTAAAGAATCGATAATACATGATCTCTAGTGCTCACCTGTTAGGGGGACAAAAGCAACTCCAATTATATTATTAAATTCTAATTCACCATTTACTTTCTTAATCTGCCATAGATTCTGATATGCCCCTGGAGGTCCAACTGGTATTATCATTACTCCGCCCTCTTTTAGTTGTTCAATCAGTGAATGAGGTACATGATCTGGTGCACATGTAACAATTATGCCATCAAATGGAGAATTCTCTTCCCATCCAAAATATCCATCTGCACAAAGTATCTTAACATTATCATAACCCAATTTATCAAGTCGATTTCTTGCACTTTCACAAAGTTCATCTATAATCTCAACTGTATATACTTCATCAACAATTTCAGCTAATATTGCTGCTTGATATCCAGAACCAGTTCCTATTTCAAGTACTTTTTCATCTCCCTTTAGTTCCAGGAGTTGAGTCATAAATGCAACAATATATGGTTGAGATATTGTCTGTCCATAACCTATTGGGAGTGGGTGGTCTTCATACACCTTTTCTAGGTATCTTTCTGATACAAATTTGTGCCTATTGGCTTTCCCCATTGCCTCTAAAACTTTTTCATCAACAATATCTCTACCTTTAAGATGATGTGTAACCATATACTCTCTCTTTTTTG
>Ga0209121_10006358_pt1 | contig 10391 bp, 11 predicted proteins | sample Cruoilmetagenom3_FD_187292 | JGI IMG/M metagenome (GOLD analysis project Ga0209121, IMG submission 187292) | Oil polluted marine microbial communities from Coal Oil Point, Santa Barbara, California, USA - Sample 3 (SPAdes) (version 2) | ecosystem: Environmental > Aquatic > Marine > Oil seeps ...
GAGTTTGGCGACCATCACCGCTTCGATGACGGGCAACAGTTCAGCTGCTGCGGCAGGTGGCACGCCGAGTGCATCGGCCAGCGCCAGCGCCGCCGACATGTCCCAGCCGACAACCGCGCCGGGAAGCACACGCAGCTGGCCGCCGAGACGGCCGACGAGGTCCCAGACCTGCCAGCCATCGAATGTGATGGGTCGGTTCAGCCGCGCCGGGCAGTCCGGGCAGGCTTGCCCGCAGGCTTGGCAGTATCGATCGCCCCCGCCGAAGGACCATTCGGCAAGGGCGCGGAGACGTTTTTTTCCTGTTCCAGCAGCAAGCCCTTCGAGACGTAGGTCAGCTGAAAGGCCTCGAATATCGGCCAGATGTCCAGGAGCGCGTCGACGGCGTATGGACTAGGGTCGATGGGATTGCCGTCTGCATCGCCAATTCCCTCCCAAGCGAGAACTGCCCTCCGCGCTAACGCTTTTGCGAAAGCAACTGCCCGTTCTTCGTCGGATGCGGCCTCGGGGACCGCCTCCACAGCGGTGTCGCTGCGCGTCGCAACCATCAGTGCTGTCGTCAGCGGTCGCAGTTGCACCCGAACGCCGGGGGCAAGATCATGCCAGCGCGGTGCGTTCGTCAGGTCGAGTGTCAGCATCAGTATACCTCAATGTCGTTGATCAGAGTGGCGGTGCACATCCGGCCGACCGTGCTGTCGCGCGCGGCCTGCCAGTCGAAAGTCGCCTGCACGCCCTGCGGACCGGAAATCTCGATCCGGGGGCGCGGCAGATAGACCGCGTGCACGGTAAAGGTGAAGCTCTCGCCCGACGGCAACACATAGGCGAACTCCAGCTCGCAGGGATCGCCGTTGATTGCCTGTGTCACCAGCGTCTGGTCGGCGAAGCGCACCTCGATGGAACCGGTCAGCGCGGCGATGGAAGGGTCTGCCCCGTCGATCCGGCCGTCCGAGCGGATGGTTTCGATCCGGTCGAGGTTATTGGCGTAGGTGATATCAGCCGAAACCACATTGCCGAGGGCCGAGCCGTTGCGGGTGATCGCCCCGTTGAAATGGCCGAAGCGCTGCAATCCGAGCGCTGCAGGCGTGCCTGCACTCGTCGTCGTGCCCACGGTCTCGCCCTGCGCTACCAGCCGCGCCGTGGCGGTCAGCAGACCAGAACGCTGCATCTGCCAGGTGATCTGGTCGAGCACGCAGCCGGAATACATCGCATAGCGGGGTACCTCTGGCATGCCCGTTTCGATGGACATGCTGGGCAGCGTCCAGCTTCCTGACTGAAATTCATGAGTCCAGGGGCCGGTGCCGGTAGTGGTTGGGTCACCAAAGGCTGCCTTCAGCCAGAACCCAAAGGCCTCGGCGTCCAGCGGCACGACAACATCACCATCGGCGGTCACCGCATCCTTGATCGGCGCTAGCGGATCCCGGCCGTAACCCAGCAATTCCGAATTGAGCAGTGGTTGCTCCGCCCCCAGCGAGGTGCTGGCGAAGGGCATCTTGGTGAAGCCGCCCACGGGCGGCGTTCCATAGGTCGTCTCGAACGCAAGCGCCATCTGCGCCCGCGCCCCTTGGGCTCGTGCCATTGTGTTCTCCTCGGGTTGTCGGGATCAGCCAAGCGGATCGGCCGTTGAATAGTGCAGCACCACCGGAATGACGGCAGCCTTCAAGCTGGCCGCGCCCTCGATGGGCAGATCGACTGGCCTCGGCGCTTCCGCCTCGACCCAGTCGCAGAGACCGCCCAACGTGCGGTCGGCGGCGATGGCCGTGCCGATGCTGGCGGTCAGCGTGTCGAAGGCGACGTCACGGGCTGTGCCCTGAACGACCGCTTCGATCTCGGCACGGTGCTGGTAGTGATAGCGTAGCGGAGAAAGCGTGACCTCGGGCTCGCCGGGTTCGCCGTCGCGCAGGATCTGCAGGCCATCGCTTGGCACGCGCTCTGGCAGCACATCGCCGCGCAAGACGGTGGCAGGCTGCACCTGCAGCAGGGTGTGCAGCGCGGTGAGGATGGTTTCGCGGGAGGTGGGCATTGGCGACCAGTGTTTATTGGAAGAGCGTTGCTGTGGCGGCTAACAGTACTGTCTGGCCAAGAAAATTTTGTGCGTGTAGCTTCGAACGCATGTTCAGTCAGTCGACAAAAATGAGCGCCTCGGATCGGCAGCCGACCTACCTCAATTTGCACGGCGTTCCCGTTTCGGACGTCCCGAGCAGCGGTGTGGTCTACTTTTCGTTTGACCCTCAGGGAGTCTGGCGTGCCAGCACTGGTGATTTATCCCATGAGATCGAGAATATTTGTGTTCGAATGCACGATTCCCTTGCAGCACAAATCTTCGATGGGATTGGACAATACTACGCAATACTTCCGACAGTGCCAGAGTGGGTCGTGACTGCCGGACTAAACTCAGAAGCGCCAATCTCCCGTGACCTCTTCGAAAAATTCGTTGGCGCAAACAGCGACCGGACGACTCACAAACTCCTATACCTGTATGACTGCCGCAGGCTGGTTTCTGGCATTCAGGAGGCACTGATCGAGGTCGTCCAACTTCAGGGCGAATTCTACAAAACGCTCAACTTGGAAGAACTCTTCTATCCCCCCGGCGTGAGCCCGGATGGGCTTCGTCACATCGGTTCGCCCGTGACCGCAAAGCTGATCGCCCTCATCAACGTGATTTACATTCGTCTGCATAGCCTTCTGGACTACGCCACGAAACTTGTCTTTGAAGCTGAGCATTTAAGAACAGATTTCAGTCGATACCCTCGATTGGCGTCGAAAAATAAGCTCTTCGGCGACCGTCGTCGCATATCACTCAACAACAAACCCGGGACGCTATTTGAGCCTTGCGATCTGATCACGGAAACAGAGGCCCTTCGAAATCTGATCATCCATGAAGGTTTTTTTGACGAACAACCCAAGGTCTACGAAGTTAGGGCGAGCGGACATGTGCAAGAGAGGTTTATCCTCATGCCCGACCGTGAGAACGGACGCCTCACATCATATGGCAGCAGAAACCTCTTCTACGGCGATGAAGACAAGATTAACTTGCGGTTGCCCACTTTCATCGCCGAATTCCAGAAAAGACTCTTGCTGACGGTCAAAGAGACTCTGAGGATCCTCAGCTAGCGCGGTGGTGCGCAATTTCTTCAGTTGAAATGCCCCTCCACCCAGTTCGCCACGATCAGCCCCGGCACGCTGTCCAACGCCCGGTCTGCATCCCGCGAGAGATCCAGCCGCTTCGGCAGCTTGACCTGCGGCACCAACAGGAAGATCGGCGCGGTGACCTTGCCGCGTCCGGTCTTCGAGCGCGACACAACTGTCTGGCCCTTCGTATTCAGCCGCCCCTCCGCCACGAGCAGGCTCGGCCCTATCCGGCGATAGACGAACCGCAGGCGCAGACCGCGCCGCCGTTCCCATTCGCCGGGCGTGATCCGGCCGCCGCGCGTGGATTTGCCTGCGGCGGGCAGCGGAATCGCCAGCCAGAATCCATCTTTGGAGCGGATCAGCGGGCCGGTATCGTGGGCTCCCACGATGACTGGTGCCTTGGACCAGACCAGCGCAGCTGCATCCAAGCTCTCGCCCGACCTCGGGAAGTTCTGGTTGCGGATGGAGTTTGCAAGCCGCCGTCCGAGCCCCGCGCCAGTAATCTGCGTACGCCAGGCAGTCTTCAGGCCAGTTCCGGCCTCGCGCATGGCGGCTGTCACCGCGCGCTCGCCTGCCGCAACTTCGGCTGCCATCATGGCCACGATGTCGGGATCGATGTCGAGCTTGAGCTTCACGCGGGCCTCAGATCCACGATCCAGACCAACCGCTCGCGGTCGCGGACGGGCTCGCCCTGAATGAGGAAGGCTTCGCCATCCATTTCCAAGCGGTCACCTGGACGCGGGGCCGGAACCTCAGCGACACGCAGGTCGACCCGGGTAGTTTCCGACCAGAGCCGGGCATCGCCGAAGTCGGTGATCGCATCAGCCTGCCGGGAGACGACGCGCACCAGCACGGCCGCGCCACCCTCTGAGGTGTAGACCGCCTCGCGCCCGATGTTGGGATCCGCGAACAGAGCATCAAGAACGGCAGTAAACGCCGTCATCAGAAGCTCGCGTTCAGGCGTACACGGCCGATCAGGTCACCCGCGCCGCCTGCAACAGCCTCAACGGCCACGCCGATCAGAGTATTCGCCGTGGCGGTCTTGGTGGCTTCCTTGTTCGTGTTGTCCCAATAGACCTTGTCACCGGCGGACCATGCCTGAGAAGCAACCTTTATCAGATCGAATATGCCGACGAGCGCGGCCTCCACCGTCTCGGCATTGGCAGCATCCCCGGCGGCAACGCCGAAGATGGAGCCGACGAGCAAGCCATCGCCGGATGTGACCGTATAGGGCGCGGTCAGGGTGATAGTGTCACCCGGTTGAATGAAGTTCTTAGCCATTGGATGGGCTCCGTGCTGTTCGTTTCAGAAGATGGCTGATTGCCGATTGGGTGACGCCGAACTGCTCGGCGATGTCCGTCTGCCGATTACCGTCGGCAGCGAGGCTCAGGATTTCCACACGCTGTTGCCCGGAAAGCCGTTGTCGCGCAGGGGGCTTCCAGTCTTTCGGAAAGACGTGCCGCCAGTTCCGACCCCTCGCGATTTGGGAAACAACACCAGTGGTGGTTCCAAACTCCTCGGCAACCTGAATGTAGGAACCGACCTCCCTCAGCCGCGCGCCGATCTGTCGGGCTGTCCCTTCAGAGATCGAGCGGTTGGGATGGCTGTCGCCCATCGGCATCGTGCCGTGGTCGATCTTGTGCCGATGGTTTTCGCTGCGCGTGACGTAGCGCAGATTGGTCAGGCGGCTGTCACGCCGGTTTCCATTCAGATGTGCGACCTCCAGCCCATCCGGGCAAGGGCCGAGAAAGGTCTCGGCAACGAGACGATGGATGAACAGGCGCTTTCGTTTGCCAGCGTTGCAAAGGGTGACGCGCGGATATCCATCCGAAAGCGCCCCCTTCAGAACCCTTGCCGTTGCCTTGTCTGCAGAACCGTCTTTGCCCTTCGTGCTCCAGACCTGACCCGCAGGCGTGACATAGTAGCCCGGAAAGCCGCAGATCGGCTCGGAATTCCTTGGAAGCATTTCAATCCCCGCAAACAAGAAAGGGCGGCCCGATTGGACCGCCCATCAAATTTCAGATGTCTGGAATAGAGCAGATTACGCACCAGGATTTTTGTAGAGGCCGCGCCAGTCGATGGCCTTGGCGCCGAAGTCGAGGCGGCACTTGATCTCGACGCCGTCGACGTCGAAGCCGCTGCGCGTTTCGATGTACGCGCCCTGCTGGCCCTCGAGATAGGCGTATTCGATGGTGTCGATCTGGTTCGGGCTGGCCGCCAGATACCAGGCGGTCTCGCTGGCGGCATCAAGCCGGGGCTCGCTGATCGGCGCGAGCGTGCGGATCGATTGAGGCACGACGTTGGAGGTTGCGGCGGGTACGAGGTTTTGGGCAACCATCTGCTCCGCCTTCAGTTCGAGCGATGCGGGTACGATCAGGAAGGCGGGGCGGACGTTCAGCACCGTCTTCTTGTCGAGCCCGGTCTGCTTGGCCATCGCCGCGCGGGCGACACCCACCGCCTCGACGGCCAGCGCTGCACCGGTGCCCGCAAGGTTCTTGTGGGTGGTGTGGAACAGCGCGTTGCCGTCAGCCATCGCCGGGTTGGCGGTGATGATGCCCCAGACCACATCGCTTTCCAGCTGCGCGATGGAATTGCCATACATCGCCGGGATCCGGGTGAAGGCGTCGAGATCGTCGTTGATCAGCGTCTGGCGGGTAATGGCGACCACCCGGCCATAGGTCTTGACCTTGTAGCTCTCCTTCGACTCCCCGAGCGTGCCGCGCTTGAACTCGCCGCTCTCGCCGACCTCGAGCAGCTGCGGGGCTTCGCCGAGTTGGACCCGGTGCATCGCCTTGAAGTCAGTGGCCAGCACCTGGCGGCAGAACAGCATGAAGGTGCGCGGATAGGCATCATAGGCTTGTCGCAGCGTCTTGTTGGTGACCGCCGACAGGATTTCGGGGAAGTCGGACGTCGAATGCAGAGCGCGCGTCGCCACCTCGTCGCGCGACAGGCCGCGAGTGTTTACGCCCGCATTGCCAAGGCTCTCTCGGGCCAGTTCCATGAGCGTCATGCCACGATACTGGCGCGCGGCATCTTCCAGAGTGAAGAGCGTCGGGCTGTATCGGTGCAGCAGCGCATTCGCGACGGCGTCGCGGCGGGTGATCTGCTCGTCGCGGCCGCCCAGCGGGATCGACACTTGGCTGAAGGTGCGGGTTTCCTCGGATTTTGAGGCGACCTGATCGAGGATCAGACGGCGGGATTCGCCGATATCGGTCCCGCGCTTGACCAAATCCTCGGCAAAGCTGCGCTCGAGGTTCAGACGGCCCGCCAGATCATAGATCGTGGAGACGCGGTCGCGCTCCGCCTCGCGGGCGCGGGTCGCGACAGCTTCGGTATCGGGTGCGGCGGCTTCGGGCTTCTGCGGCTTCGGCTGCGCGCGGGTCTCAACGGCAGCGACCTTCGGCTCGGCCACAGGTGTCTTCGGTTCAGTCATGGTAGTGTCCTCGGTCGCGATTGGGTCGCTGGGCTGGTCTGTGGCCTCTGCGGCCGGGGCATTGGGTTTGTCCGTCATCGGGATGGCTCCTCTGTTGGTGGGTGGGACGTCCCGGCGATGGAGGACGCAGTCGTGAAGTGGGGATTGGGCGCGAAACCCTGCGGCGGGATCTGCCCCAACGGGCACGGCGGACACCTCGAAGGGCGTCCAGTCCACCGCGCGCCAAAGTTCTCGGGCCGCTTCGGGTTTCGAGACCTCGAAACGGTGAACCTGGTAGCCGATGGAGACCGCGCGGATGTGGCCCGCCTGGATGTCGCGCCAGATCGGTTCGACGTCCGCGCGTTCGCTGATCCTGACCTGCGCAATGCCGCGACCGTTTTCGATACGCGCCGAACCCGGCACGACCGAGCCGATCACGGCGTCGAGCGTGTCGATTTCGTGCACCTTCAGAAATGGCGCGCCTGCATTCAGCCGATCCAGCCGCACATGGGTCGGGTCGAGGCTGAGCTCTTCATCATAGGGCTCACCAAACAGCGTCGACCGGCGAACGCGCGCGCCCGCCGACCAAACCACCTCGACGGTGCGGGCGTCGGTATCGGCTGTGTTTGGCGCAAGCTCCGCCGACCGGCGCAGGGCCGGTAGTTCGATCATCGTGTCCATGTTGGTCAGTCCTGTTGGTTGGCCTGCGCCGGGTCGGTTTCCGCGTCGGCGGTGGGATCGTCGTCGGCGGGATCGCTGGCCGGGTCACTGGTCTGCGCGCTGCCGGTCTTGGTGACGCGCCGCGGATCGCTGTCGAGCACCAGCCCGAGCGCGTCGAGCTTGGCGTTGGTCGCGGCGATTTCGGCCAGCACGGCGTCGGGGTTGCGGCCCTGCTTCGCGATCACCTCGGCCAGCGTCATGGTGCCCGACCGGATCGACAAGAGGTTCGCCATCGCATCCTTCTGCGGATCAACCGCCTCGAACTTCGGCGGCGACCATTCGACGGGCACATCCGGCGATGGGATCTGCCCCGCCGCCCATGCGGCCTCGGTGAACCAGCACCAGACCGGGGCGCAGAACATCGGAATGAACAGCTGCCACTGCACGGCGTCGATCTGACGGCGGAACTCGACGAGCCCGGCCCGGATCGAGGAATAGTTGACCTGGCTGAGGTCGCCCGTCAGCAACTCGTAGGGCACGCGGAACCCGGCCGAGATCGTGTGAAGGCTCGCCCGCTTGTACTCGCCGTAGCCGCCCGTCGCCGAGGGCTGGTTGAAACGGATATCCTTGCCGCCCCGCGCATAGGCGATAAGGCCGGGCTCGAACTGCTCCACGCGGTTGCCATCGGCATCGACCACGGAGGGCGCGATACCCTGCTGGGCTTCGTCGTCGCCGAAGACGATCGCGGTGACGCAGGCCTCGGTCTTCTTGCGGACCAGCTCGGCCACCTCGTAATCGTCCAGATCGCGCAAGCTGCGGATCACCGGTGCGCCCCAGGGAACGCCCCGGGCCTGCGTGCGCTGTTTTTCATACACATGGGCGATCTCGGTCGCAGGGACCGGGCGGCTCTGCAGGCCGTACTGCAATGCGCCATAGGCGTCGCCGGGGTGTTCGGCGTGCAGCCAATAGGCCCGACGCTTGCCAACCGGGTCGAACTCGATCCCTTGCACCAGACGTCCTGCGCCGAGCGCACCTGATTTCGTCGCGTCGAGGAAGTCGGCCTCCAGCACCTGCAATTGCAGCGGGACGGGCAAGCCATCCGCTGCGCGGCGCAACCGTCGGCGTACCAGCACCTCACCCGCTTCGACCATTTCCCGGCAGATCAGCGTCTGCAGGCCGTAAAAGTCGAGCTGGCCGTCGGCATCGGCGGCATCCGACCACCGGGCGAACAGTGCATCGACCTTGCGGTCCAGCTTGTCGTTGCCGCTGGCTGCCCGGGGCATGATGCCCGCACCAACAATGTTGTTCACCAGCACCGCCACGGCTTTCGCCGCATGCGGGTTGTTGCGAACCAGATCGCGCATCCGGTCGCGCAAGAGCGCCCCGGCCACGCCGACTTCTGTGTCGGCCGAGGTGCCCGGCGCGCGCCAGCCTTCAGTCCGCCGCCCTTTGGCCGCGCCATCATAGCCCCGCGTCAGCGTCTCGAACGCTTGGCGAGCGAGAACACGGCGGGCCGCAGCGCGGGGTGCCACCGAGGCTATGGCGTGGTCAAACCAGTTGGCGGACATCAGCGGTCCCCGCGCGAAAAGCCCGCGAGACCGGCGATCAGCAATGGCCGTGTCGTCCCCGCGATGGCCCGCTCGATGGTGCGGATGCGCGCCAGCAGATCCTCTGCCGAGCCGTAGTCCACGGATTTGCCATCATAGCTGACCCGGGTCGTTCCGCTGGCATAGGCCCGGCGCAGCGCCGACAGCTCGGTTTCCGTCCAATCTGCCATCAAAACCATCCTCCACGCCGTCCAAGCCAGTCGGACTGCCGTTTTCCCTGCGACGTCTGCGCCAGACGATTGATCTGCCCCGCGGGATCCGTGGAGGTGTCGGCGACCCCGAGCTGATCATCGAGGTCGCGCCATTTCTCATCCGTCCAGCGATCGGCCCCCGCGATCCAGGCGGCAGCGCGGGCATAGACCCGGCAATCCAGCGCCTCGTTCCGCTCGCGCAGCTTCTGCCATTCCAGCCGGGCGAAGCCGCGCTTAGTGCGCACCGTGACCAACTGCTCGGCGACGAACTGCTTCAGCCATTCATTCTCGACCCAATGCGGCAGGTGGACCGTGCCGGGTGAGAATGCCGCGCCGTCGGCGCGTTCTTCTTCCGTTGGCCGTTCGAGCCGCAGAAAGCGGTAGGTCTCGGCCTTGAAGGTCGAGACCGCCACGGTCCAGAGCCGAGCGCCCCGGCGCAGGCGCTTGCCGCCTTCGGTCGCGTCCACATAGGTCGGGCCAGACACGGGGCTTGCTCGATTGAACCCTTCGACGCCTTTTACGGGGGCCACCTGCGCGAAGCCCTGCGCCCGCGACCAGGAATAGACCGCTGGGGCCTCGTAGCCGGTATCGATGGCAAGCCGCGCGATCTTAAGATGCGCGCCGCGTTCATGCGGCCATGTCCGACCGAGCAGTTCGGTCAGGTCGCCCCAAGCCTCATGCCGGTCCGGCCCACCTTCGATCACGATGTGATCGACGAGCCAGCTTTCCAGCCCTCGGCCCCAAGCCCAGATATCGACCTCGATCCGATCTTTCTGCACATCGCCGCCTGCCGTCAGGAACAGCCCACCCAAAGGGACATTACCCGGTTTCCAGCGCTCGCGGCGGTCGTATAGCCGCTGCCAGTCCGGCGCTTCGCCGGTTTCGACCCACGTCTCTCCGAGGATCGTGTTGCGGAACGCCTTGATCGCCTCGTCTGACCCTTGAGCCGCGTCCCAAGCCCGCACGATCCGCTCCCAGCTCAGCCAGCCAATGGGCGAATAGAGTGCCGAGAGGTGATAACCGACGGTGCCGGGATCGGCGGCAGTGGCGGTTGCACGCCATTCGCCAGCCCCCAGCATTGCCGTCTTGTTGTGTTCGGCGATGGGCTGTTCGCAGCCCTCGCAATGATATTCCGCAGTCTCCGGACGCCCCTTCTGCCAGCGCAGCCGGTCGAACTTCAGCCATTGTGCATGGCCGCAATGCGGACACGGCACGAAATACCGGCGTTGGTCGCTGGCGTCATATTCGCGCTCGATCCGGCTCAGCCCCCGAATTGTCGGCGTCGAGACCAGAAAGACCTTGCGCCGATGGGCGAAGGTCAATGATCGTGCTTCCGCCAAAGTGACCGGATCGCCTTCATCGTCAGCGGATGCCGGATAGGCGTCGACCTCATCG
>Ga0209121_10006359_pt1 | contig 10391 bp, 6 predicted proteins | sample Cruoilmetagenom3_FD_187292 | JGI IMG/M metagenome (GOLD analysis project Ga0209121, IMG submission 187292) | Oil polluted marine microbial communities from Coal Oil Point, Santa Barbara, California, USA - Sample 3 (SPAdes) (version 2) | ecosystem: Environmental > Aquatic > Marine > Oil seeps ...
CTAACCTTTTTTTTCGCCTCATTATTAATTTCACTGATTTGCTGCTGGCCCGCTTTAGAAATGCCATCAATGATGGCTTTTGTTTCGATACTCATTGACCCATCAGCATAATTGCCGCAACAGCAAAGCCCAAAATAACAAGGGTTTCTGGAATCGCGACTAAAATAATGATCGATCCGACAAGCTCTGGTTTTTCAGCCATCGCGCCAACTCCGGCAGACCCAATTGCTCGTTGTGCCAGAGATGTTGCGATCGCTGTTACTCCAATTGAAAAAGCTGCTGCAACCGCTATAATAGCATTTTCCATGATTTTCTCCTTTATTAATTTCTATAATTCTACTTTTGTGTAAACACGTTTTTTAAAAGGTTGAAAAGGGGAATGTCCACCTTTATAGAACCTTTGGAAGAATTCAACATATTGAAGTCTTAATGCTTGGATAGTAGGGCTAATAACAGCCATTACGATATTCAGTGCATGAATGAGGACTGCAATCAGCACTCCTCCAACAACCGAAGGAATCATTCCGCCGAGTTCGTTGGCTACTTTTGCTAAATATACTGAAGCAAGACCAAGCGCCGCAATTCTGAGATAGGAGAAGATACTTCCTATTAAACCCACAAACTCTATCGGTCCTAAAAAGATCCCGGATTTCCCCATGGAAATAGCAAGTGTAATTAATCCTATTGCAAGCACGCCCCAGCCTAATATTGTAAAACCGCCCGGTAAATAGCTGGTAAGGGAACCAACGAGAAATAATATACCAAGTATCCCCACAAAAAATCCTATTCGTTCCAGCAATTTGTTTTGTGCTTTATGGATCCACGCGTTCCATGCGCCAATCAGTAAGCCAAACATGATATGTGCAACTCCAACTGCAATCGCCATTATGAGTAATGTGAACATACTTTCAGGTTCAGATCTGCTTAGCCATAAAGGCATAATACCCAGCTTTTCACCTAACGTACCAAAATATTCTCCGTATAGAACACCAAATACGATCGTCCAAATCGATCCAATACGTAAAAATCTCATAATGTCTGCCAGAAGACCTTTTTTTACTTTCTTTCCAAGCAGTAATGCAGCAATCATGATAACAATCCCATACCCCACATCACCAACCATCAAACCAAAAAAGATGGGCATAAATACAGCAATCAGCTCACTGGGATCAATATCACCATAACTTGGTATGGCGCGCATCTTTACAAAATGCTCATAAGGTTCAATTGCTTTAGGATTTATTGTTTTAACAGGTATGCGGCTTTGCAGTTCTTTAGGAACATCAATTTCATTAAGAGATACTTCTTTCGAAAATTCTTTTCTCAGGACATCCTCAAGGGTTTTGAGATCATCTTTCGGGATCCACCCAAAAATCGTGAAAGTAAATTCTGTTTCTCCAATTTTTAAATATGCTTCGTTTTCATCAAGTTTATCTTTACAGATCAGCTGCCATATTTTTAATAAAGGCATCCACTTAGCTGCCATTCGCTGCATACTTTCATCAATTTTGTCTAATTCTTCGTGGTTCAATTCCACTTTCTTTTTAATATGCTGAAGGGCTTCATCAGTTGAAAGATATGTATATTCTTCAGGAAGAGTAAGTTGAGTTACTTTCTCATTTTTCATGAATCCATCAACCTGAGAAACAAGCTCTAAGGGAAAAATTCCAATGATGGCATTTGTCTCTTCCCCTACTTTTGCTGAAATCATTTCAAATTTCCCGTGCGTGAGCAGCTTTAATTGATTTGCAAGAAGAGTCATAGCTCTGGCTTGAGATGAATGTATAAGTGCCCGTATCGTTGCGTTTCCGGATTTCTTTGAAGATTCTGGTAGAAAAGGGGAGATGATATTCAACATCTCAATATATTTAGAGTGAGATATTAACTCATCCTGAAGAGTTTTTTTCCTGGCGTTATAGTACTGCACCTGCGCAGTTATATCCGCAACATTATTTTTAATACTATAGAATGTGAAATCATCAGCCCTGGCATCGGTATTATTCGTCTCGTTATGATAGACAGAAAAAGTTTCAAAAAGCCCATTAATATTGGCAATTAGAAGATTAATTTCCTCCCGCTCTTCTTGCATTCCCACCGTTGGAGTAAATGGTTGAATTACAACATCCGGTATTTCCCGAATGTCATCAATTTGAAGATACCCGGATGTATGCAGCAAGGGAATAATCCGTTCAAGGTATTTTTTAAGTCCAATAATTTCAACCCGAGACATTTTAACAATCATTCTTTATCACTTTCAAATTCACCCAGAATGATGTTCTCTATCCGCTGAACCGCTTCTCCAATGAAATTTTTTTTGGTTTTCTCGAATTCGTCGCTTTCGACTTTTGCCTGGTCAATCTTTTTTTGTGCGTCTTCTTTTGCGGCTGCAGTACCTTTCGCCAGTAGTTTTTCCCGATCCATTCTTGCTTGATCTATGATCTTGGCTTTTAAGGACACAATATCTTCTTGTGCCGCTTTAATGCGTTTATCAGCCTGTTCATTGGCCGCTGAAATCTTTTCTGTAGTCTCAATTTCGGCCTGCAGGATCTTTTCTAACGATTGCTGAGGCGACTCATCTTTTTTATTACTATCTGTTTTCGATTCTACCATTTTTTACAAACCAACTTAATCATTAAAGACTGTTTATATTAATCCCCTTGAATAAAAAAGTCAATGTAGATTTGTTGCATATATTTTAACAAAGTATTAAAATCGTGCTGATAAATATTTGATGTTAGTATCATATATTTACCATATGATTATATTTTATAAAATTCATTAGATTAGGAGTAATTGATGGAAAATTATGACGTTGTGGTTATTGGTGCCGGTCCCGGTGGGTATGTTTGTGCCATACGGGCATCTCAGAATGGTTTAAAAACTGCGATTATAGATAAACAATGGCTTGGCGGTGTATGTTTGAATGTAGGATGCATCCCTTCAAAAGCACTGCTTAAGAATGCGGATCTGGCGCATACTCTCCGTAAACGGACGAAAGAATTCGGTATCTCTTTTGATAACTTAAATCTGGATTACGCGGCTGCAGTTAAGCGAAGCCGAAAAGTATCACAGCGCCTTACACGCGGTGTTTCTTTCTTAATGAAGAAAAATAACATTGATGTATATATGGGAGCTGCCCACATCACAGGAAAAAATCAGGTAACTGTACACCCAGAAGAAGGAAATGATGAAATCTTGGATACAAAGAATATTATCGTAGCCACAGGTGCCTACTCATCCGCGCCATCAGCCTGGGAACAAGACGGAAAACATATATTATCTTATCAAGATGCGATCCTGCAGGAGCATCTCCCTGAATCAGTTGTAATTATCGGTGCCGGTGCAATTGGTGCTGAGTTTTCCACAATTTGGAACGCGTATGGCACCAAAGTATCACTGGTTGAAATGCTACCTAATGTGCTTCCATTAGAAGACGAGGAAATAAGCAAAGAATTAGCCAAAGCCTTTAAGAAGAAAGGAATTGAAATATTCACAAACCATAAAGTAGAAACAATTGAAACCAATGCAAATGGTGTGTCTGTTACAATTTCTAATAATGGGGAAGAGAAGACCATCGAAGCGGAACAAGCATTGGTAGCTATCGGTTTTCGACCCAATTCCTCGGGAATTGGATTGGAAGATGTTGGGGTTGCGTTGAATGAAAGAGGATTTGTCAATGTTGATGACCGCCAGGCAACTAATGTTCCCGGAATTTGGGCGATTGGTGATGTTACCGGTAAATTACTTCTGGCACATGTTGCCTCCACACAGGGTATTTTATGCGCAGATGCAATGGCGAATAAAGAAACTCATCCTATCAATTACCAGATGGTTCCGAGTGCAACCTTTTGCCAACCGCAAGTGGCTTCCTTTGGCATGACTGAAGTTGAAGCGAAAGAAGCCGGATACGAAATTAAGGTTGGGAGATTTTTCTTTCAGGCGAATGGTAAAGCGCTCGGATTGGCAGAAGGTAATGGATTTGTTAAATTGATTACGGACGCGAAATATGGTGAATTATTAGGTGCCCATCTAATCGGTCCGGAAGTATCTGAACTTCTACCTGAATTAACACTTGCACAGCGCATGGAAATGACGGCTGAAGATATCGCACATAACATCCACACGCATCCCACACTCAGTGAAGTGCTTATGGAAGCCGCAGCAGCGGTAGACGGCAAAGCAATTCACATGTAACAAGTACAATTATGTGGCTAAAAGGCGTGATTTTTTTCGCGCCTTTTTCCTATTTAAACCGCTGTGCTATAATCGCTCGGGAAAGGGTTACCTATGTTTAAAAATATCGCCAAGGCAATTGGTGGAGATCCCCAAAAACGTGAGATTGGACGCTTAAGTGAACGTATTCAGCATATCAATCAACTGGAAGCTGACTTTGAAAAACTAAGCGAAGATGAACTGCGTGCGAAAACAGATGTTTTTCGAAAGCGATTACATTCGGGTGAAACTCTTGATGACATTTTAAATGAAGCATTTGCGTTAGTAAGGGAAGCCAGTAAACGCACAACAGGGTTGCGCCCATACAATATTCAGTTAATTGGTGGCATTGCTATGCATGAAGGCATGATTGCTGAAATGCGCACGGGGGAAGGAAAAACACTGGTTGCCACACTACCATTATATTTAAACGCGCTCGCCGGAAAAGGCGTCCATTTAGTGACAGTGAATGATTACCTTGCACGCCGTGACGCCCGATGGATGGCTCCAATTTATAATTTATTGGGACTAAGCGTTGGGGTATTACAAATGTCTCAACGAACCAACAATGCACGCAACGCCTTTATTGTAGATCCAGATGTGCAGTCTAATCGTGAGGAAGATAATCAGCTCAGGCTGGTTCCCCGTAGGGAAGCGTATTCGGCGGATATTACCTACGGAACAAATAATGAGTTCGGTTTTGATTATCTGCGCGATAACCTAATCATGGACATACGCAATCGCGTTCAGCGCGGACATAACTACGCCATCATCGATGAAGTGGATAACATTCTAATTGATGAAGCCCGCACTCCGCTCATAATCTCAGGACCCGCATCAGAAGATATCGAATGGTACAGCCGCATGGCAGCGATTGTAAAACAGCTTGATCCTGAAGATTATGATTTTGATGAAAAAGATCGCAGTATTGCATTAACTGAGATTGGGGAGATTCATGTAGAAGATCTGCTTCAGATTCCTCTCAGAGACCCAGACCGCCCGGAAGATATCACACCTGAACAAGCCCGGCTGCTTGGGTATTTAGAACAGGCTTTACGCGCTGAACTGCTTTTTAAGAAAAATAAAGATTACATCATTCAGAATAAACAAGTGATCATTGTTGATGAGTTTACAGGCAGGTTAATGCCCGGCCGCAGGTGGTCTGAGGGGTTGCATCAGGCAGTAGAAGCAAAAGAAGGCGTGAAAGTCAATCCAGAGAACATCACGCACGCTACTATCACTCTGCAAAACTATTTTCGCAAATATGAGAAATTATCCGGTATGACCGGAACAGCGCTTACTGAAGCGGAGGAATTCTCAACGATTTACAATCTGGATGTGCTCGAAATCCCAACCAACCTGGACTTTGAAGCCAGCCAGCCAAATTCTCCGTTTGATACGCTTCAGGCAAAAGATGATGAACGATACACCTATACTTATTACTCATTTAAAAATGATCCGGATAAAAAACCTGTTTTTTGGAAACGAAAAGATTATCCGGATGTAGTTTACCGTACTGAGGAATCAAAATTGCGCGCGATCTGCATAGAGATCATTAAATTTAATATCATCGGCCGCCCGCAGCTCATCGGTACCACTTCTATTGAGCATTCAGAACGGTTATCTGCTCGATTACAGGCAGATATGCTGAGGCGGTTGTTAACAATAATTTTGATTCGTGAAAAATGGATGGTTAATAATAATGTAGATATGCTTGAACAAGCAGTCCCTGATCTAGCACCCTTTAACCAACCGCTGCCTGATTTGCGAATCCCTGACTTACGCCAATTCGCGCAAAAGATCGGGGTTCATTCCATTAATCTAGAAAGCCCGGAGAATGTCCACGCTTTGCTGGATTTCTTCAATATATCAGAAAAATACCAGGACCGACTGCTTAATGTCATCAAAGGCGGAATACCTCATCAGGTACTTAATGCGCTTAAGCACGATCAGGAATCACAGATCATCGAAAGTGCCGGCGCATTTGGTGCGGTAACAATCGCCACTAATATGGCAGGGCGGGGGGTGGATATCAAACTCGGAGGAGAAATACAAGAGTCCATTCTCTCTGATGTGCGGAAGTATCTAAATCAATCTGGAATTGATCCATATGGCATGACAAACGCAGAAATGGCTGATGCACTAAATGAATTAGAAATAAACGCGGAAGAAGAAAATGCGAATTCCATCCAAATTTCCGTGTCATTTCTTGAACAAATGAGGCGTGTTCGAAAAGCGGGTGGGCTGCATGTGATCGGCTCAGAAAGGCATGAAGCCCGCCGGATTGACAACCAACTACGCGGGCGATCTGGCAGGCAGGGTGACCCTGGTTCCTCACGATTTTATCTATCACTGGAAGATGACCTTATGCGCATGTTCGGCGGTGAACGCGCAGAAAATATGATGCGTTTTTTCAATTTAGACCCTTCCATCCCGCTTGAAAGCAAGATCATTGGGCGCTTGGTGGAACAAGCACAGGAAAGAGTGGAAGGATATAACTTTGATATCCGCAAACACTTGCTAGATTATGACGACATTCTTAATGACCAGCGTGAACGGATCTATACAGAACGCGATCGAGTGCTTGTTAAAAAAGACCTTGATGATGATGTATGGAGCATGCTGGAACGAGAGATACACCAACGGGTTGAATTAAGTTCTTCAGACCCGGATGGGCTGTGGAAATTATTAGCGTTTCTGGATGAAATACAACCAACTATTTTCTACCAGCAACAAAATGAGCATATTCCTTCCTTCACTTTCAGCCAAATTGTTGAATTGGCACACAACTCAACTGCTAATGTATCTGATATCGCATCGATAAAAGGCGCTCTTTTAGCAATCGCTGGAAAAGCTCTGCTTGCTGAGAAAGATCACTTGATACTCCAAACCCAGGATTTTATCCAGCGGTCTGCTAAATCCTTCCAGCAGCAGATTAATGAGCGAATTGAGTTATTAGATATCTTCCTTGATAATTTAGAAAGCTATGCAGATCAATCTACACGCGAGATTTGCAATCAACTGCAAAAATCTGTCCGATTAAAGATCACGTTTGATGCCGAACAGATCGATGCATTATTAAAAAATGATGCAAGCGCAAGAAAAACCCTTGCTGACGAGATTGAAGAAAATCTGATGCGAATCTTCCTTTCCCGAATCTTTTTGACCATCGAGCATCGAATTAATCAGAAGTTAGGAGTGAATATCAACGATTTGCTTGAATCTGATTGGATGTCCATTGAAAACCTGATTCTTAGTACCATTGACGAGCGGTTCAATGAAAGGGCAAATCAATTAAATCAACCCAATCATCCCATCAACCAAAATATAGATAAAATCTTGAAGCAGCAATTTGAAAATTTTGATGATGGTGTAGATTTCATTGCGCTGCTGACAGGAATGGCATTTGGGACACAAATCACTATTAACCAACGAACACATCAGCGTATGATTAAACGCGTCAATGTTTTAAATTATGTCTTTTTAGCAGCCAGCATCCTTGAGAATAAAGATCCACAGGAATTAAACGCATCAATCCTTCATCATCTAGAGAAAGTGCAAGAAAAATTACAGCGCGTATGGGGACAAATGGAAATGATGCGCCTTGCAGAAAGTCAGATCGAATACACAAACTTATCAGCCGATTACAGGGCTGCAATTGAAAGCCATTTGGATAAAATAAATTCTGACCTTCTCCCAAACACATCACTTACTGAGTTACTTAACAGTGAAAATCAGCTGGTCTTAAACGCCTTTGGTAAAAAAGTTCAGCAGGTCATTTATCGCCATATTTTATTAGAATCCATCTCAGAATTATGGATCGAGCATCTTACCCGCATGGAAGCGCTGCGCGTATCTATAAGTATGGAGGCTTACGCCCAGCGAGATCCCCTCGTCCAGTATAAAAGTTACTCAACAGATACTTTTAAAGACTTATTGGCAAATATTCGCTTAGCAGTTATCAGTAAGATGTTCCGGCTTCAACCATCCAAACCAAAATCCGCTTCTCCCACACAACCCCAAGAAGATAAACAACCTATAAATCAAGGTAAAAAACAATCGAAAAAAAAGAGGAGCAGAAAACGGCATAAGAAAAAATGATCTATCCCTCTTTTTTAACTAAGTAGATTTATTTTAAAATTTACGAGGGTTGTCAAGTCATTCAATAACACGTATAATCACACCACTATTTTATTATCGTATTGGAGCATTTAAATTATATGGATCAAAACAACGGGAACCACACCACAGGGAAAAATAGCGAAGACAAAAAAATCATCAGTATGGCTTCTCTATTAGAACAGGAAGGGCTTGGTTTAGATCTTCCCCAAGCTGGTGCAATTAAAACTGGGACAATTGCTTCTATCTCTCCCGGTCATATCATGGTTAGCATTGGGGCAAAATCAGAAGGTATTATTCGAGGTCAGGAATTTGAACTGATCCCTCCAGATGTGTTTGCATCACTTGAAGTTGGTCAGGAGATACCGGTTTTCGTTATCACACCCGAAGATCATCATGGAAACCTTATTCTTTCTTTTGTGCGCGCATTAGAAGCTGAAAGCTGGAAAAAAGCGCAGAGTTTGATGAAAGAAAAAGAAACATTCACGGGGACTATTGAAGGGTTTAACCGAGGTGGTCTCTTAGTGAATTTTAACGAGCTACATGGTTTTGTTCCATCCTCCCAGCTCAGTTTCGCGCGCAGAGCAGATATGAACGGCGACACACCAGAAAAACGGTACGGCGATCTCATTGGGCAGGAAATCACACTCCAGGTGATTGAGGTAGACCAGGAACGCAGGCGCTTGATCTTTTCCGAACGCGCTGCCATCCATGAATCGCGTGACACTATCCGTGATAAAGTAATTGATAAACTCAACATTGGAGATGTACTCACCGGTCGCATAACCAGTCTTGCCGACTTTGGTGCTTTTGTGAATATCAATGGCGCAGACGGCCTTGTGCATCTGAGCGAGATTTCCTGGGACCGCATTCGGCATCCTGGAGACAAGCTTAAGGTCGGGCAGGAAGTCCAGGTTGAGGTCATCAGCATTGACAAAGAAAAACGTCACATCGGCTTATCGATCCGCCGACTCAAGGAGGATCCCTGGCAGGAGCAGATTAAAAACCTGCGAGTTGGCCAATTAGTTGAAGCAAAGATCACGCGTCTGACCAAATTTGGCGCATTTGCCAGGCTCACAAGCGAAATAGAAGGATTGATCCATATTTCCGAGATCAGTGATGAGCACATTGGTCATCCCAAGGAAGTACTGCACGAAGGGGATGAAGTGACTTTGCGTATTATCAAGATTGAACCAGAATCACATCGCATCGGTCTTAGCTTACGGCGTGTTGAATCACTCGCATTCGCAGATATGGACCTGAAGGCTCTTGAAAAGAACCTAACGGATACTGATATCAAAGTAACTTCCAAGGATTCTCCTTCAGAGGAGGTTCCTGAATCTGATAGCAAAGATACTTCCTCTAAAGACAAATCCGTAAGCGAGCAGGGTATTGAGGAAGCGCCTGAAGAGAATGCTCCTGAATCTGATGAAGATATTTCCCCTAAAGGGAAATCTGTAAGCGAGCAGGGTGCTGAGGAAGCACCTGAAGAGAATGCTCCTAAATCTGATGAAGATATTTCCCCTGAAGACGAATCTGTGAGCGAGCAGGGCGTTGAGGAAGCACCTGAAGAGAAAACTCCTGAATCTGATGAAGATACTTCTCCTGAAGACAAATCTGTGAGCGAGCAGGGTGCTAAGAAAGCACCTGAAGAGAAAGCTCCCAAGTCTGATAACGATTCAACAGAATCACAGGAAACTGAAGAAGAAAAACCTGACGAACCGCCTTCAGGCGATGTAATAGAAGAAAAAACAGAAAAATAATCTCCCGCCCGCGGGAATCCGCGATATGCATATTTCATATACCCGAGGGCATTTGTAATATATACAAATACAAATGCGAATTATGGCAAACAGGAAAAATGATAATAAACAAACCTCGATCGGCAAATTTCCTCTCCGCCGCATTCAACTTGGGCTTATTATTGCGGTAGGAGGTTTTTTGGTATTCCTGGTGGGGGCAAGGCCAGAATTATTTCTTCTAGACCGAAGCCCAGTTGTAGGGTTTATCCAAATCTCCGTCATGCTTGTTGGCTTAGCATTTATCTGTATTGGTGGTTA
>Ga0209121_10006360_pt1 | contig 10390 bp, 9 predicted proteins | sample Cruoilmetagenom3_FD_187292 | JGI IMG/M metagenome (GOLD analysis project Ga0209121, IMG submission 187292) | Oil polluted marine microbial communities from Coal Oil Point, Santa Barbara, California, USA - Sample 3 (SPAdes) (version 2) | ecosystem: Environmental > Aquatic > Marine > Oil seeps ...
TAATTATTGCTTTAATTTCACGAATTAGGAACGATGCATCTTTTCCCTACAATGTCATCCTGAATTTATTTCAGGATCTGTTATGAGATGCTGAACCAAGTTCAGCATGACAAAAAAGAAAGGGCAGACACAGGGGTTTGCTCCTACAATTTACAATTTACAATTTACGATTAACAATTTACACCTTTTGCTCTTGTAACTTGAAACTGACATATGTCCATATATATATATATATAAAGCCCCAAATAATTATTGATAAATAAGATAAATTGTGGTATAAGATATTATGAATTATTTGAACCAAATATTCCATAACAGTGTTATTCAAAAGCTATTCTATACAATAGTATTTATTATTTTAAATTTGATTATTAAATTTATAATACATAAAAGAATTGATAAAAAACAGATAAGTAAATCTAAGAAGCATGAAAGAAAAAAGATGCATACATATAGAATAAATGCTTTATTAATTATTGCAGTAATGATAGTCTGGCTACAGAATATAAGATCTGTAGGAACGATTTTAGGTATACTTGGCGCAGGACTTACTGTAGCACTTCAGGAAATAATACTTTCATTCGCAGGTTGGGTGTTTATAATTATAAGGCACCCCTTTGATATTGGGGATAGGGTAGAGGTAGACGGAATAATTGGTGATGTTATTGATATGAGGGTATTCCAGTTTACAGTATTGGAAGTTAAAGGTAATAACTTTGGCAATCAATCCACGGCAAGATTAGTTCACTTTCCTAATAATATTATTTTCAAAAAACCTGTATTCAACTCGACAAAAGAGTTTGATTATATATGGGATGAAATGGGAATTACTTTTACATTCGAAAGTAAATGGAAACTTGCAGAGAAAAAAATACGGAAATATATAATGGAAATTTCCGAAGGTACGGAAACTACGATACGCAAAGAAATGAAACATGCTGCAAAGAGTTATCCTATAGAATATTCTATTATTACACCTACCGTCTATGTTAGATTAAAAGATAACGGGATATTTATGGTTATTAGGTATATGGTAAAGGTCAGAGAACAAAGAAAATATAAAGATCTATTATCGAGAAAAATCCTTGAAATAGTTGATGTAAATAGAAACATTAATCTTGCATACCCCACATATAGGATTATTCAATGACTTTACAAATTATATTATTGGATTATAATAAATATATGAGATATATAACAAGAATAACATTATTCGTTTTATTATTAATGTCTTTTAATGTATTAAATGGACAAAAATATATCATTGGCGGAAAATATGAGGATATAAAAAGATTAGATGTAAAAATTTTAAGAAGCTCAAGATATAATTTCTCTCTTGTCGAGAGTAATTGCAATAATTTAAAAAAACTTCTCAAAGAGGGAAATATTCAATATTTTGAGCCGGTAGCAAAAGCAAAAGCTTTTTTTATTCCAAATGACTTTTATTATAGCCACCAGTGGAATTTCAATATGCTGGGTATGGAAGATGTATGGGATTTAACAATGGGGGTTGATAGTGTCAAAGTATCTATACTTGATACGGGTGTAGGGTTTGAATACTATCAGATTCCTTCATATGAACAGAGTGAAGTGATATCAGGTGATGGTCATTACCATAAGGCTGATGATTTGAATTCTGCTACATTTCTTTCGGGTTATGACTATATTCATAATGATTTACATCCGAATGATCAGAATGGACACGGAACCCATATAGCAGGCACAATAGCTCAATCTACAAATAACGGGATTGGGGTAGCTGGAATGGCTCCGAATGTAAGTATAATTCCTATTCAGGTGCTGGACTATCAGGGAGAAGGAAATTCATACAGTATTGCCGAAGGAATATATTATGCTTGCGATCAGGGAGCAAATGTAATAAATATGTCACTTGGCGGAGCTCCGGGCGATTCGAATGGATGGCATACTGTTCATAATGCTATCATTCATGCATGTAGTTTAAATATTGCAGTTGTTGTTGCATCAGGAAATGATAAAGTAGGGAAGTTGAGTTATCCTGCGGCTTTTAAGGAGGTATTCTCCTGTGGAGCAGTCAGATCTAATCAACAGAAAACCTCATATTCACAATACGGATCCGGTTTGGATTTTGTTATGCCGGGAGGAGAAGATAGCAATAAAATTTTACAGGAAACATTTAGAGGATTTTATGATGGACATTATTCAAGAGTAGATAGTTTTGCATATTATTATTATTATGGGACATCTATGGCTACACCACATCTTGCAGCTGCAATTGCTCTTTTAAAATCATACGGCATTATAAATCTGGATGAAATATACGGAAGATTGGCATATTACGCTATAGATAAGGGGGAAAACGGTTACGATACACTTTACGGTTTTGGTATCCCTAATATCCTTAATGCATTAAATTCAACATATTCGGATAATACTCCCCCGGTATTTAATATATATCTCGCCGAAAATCCTATATTCAATGGAAATATTAATGTGTGGACGGCAACCAATGAGGAATTGCAAAATGGTATGCCGGATTCGGTAAAGGTAAAAAGAGGAAGTGAAATTCAAAAGTACACCCCGACAATAATTTCTCATAATATATATAAAAGTTCTTTTTCATTCAATACGGATGGAGAATATGAAATTTCGGTTTATGCCAGGGATATATGGGGAAACTATTCAACAAGTACAAAATTATTCAATTTGTTTTATATACCTATAAAAACGGAAAAGAATATTGGAATGGATACATATCAATTTTTATTTTCAAAAAACACATTTCCAAACGAGTGTGTAATACAAATATATTGCAATAAGGATGGATTTGATATCGAGATGCCAAAAACTATAAATACCCCGGTTCGGTTAAATATTAAGTTAAATAATATTTGTTTAATAGGACCGAATGATCAACCTGTACCATACGGTTTGGACAAAGGGGTCAAATTATATAACATAGAACATAATGGATATTATAGAGTGGTATGGAATATTAAAACATATAATATTGATAAGGGGATAATTCTTGAGAGTTATGAGCCGTTAAACGGTATTCTGTCGATATATTCATTGGATGGGAGATTAGTTAAATCAAGTAAACTTACTAATAGAAAAAGAGTTTGTATCAATTCGATATCCAGTGGTGTTTACTTTATTAAACTTAAAACAAAAGGGATGCAATTAAAGAGGAAAGTATCGATATGGTAAGAAAATATATAATAATTTTGAGTATTATATTAATATCAGGTTGTTCTCTATTTCAGGATAATATTGCAGAAGGTTGGAAAGCGTTCGAAAACGGGGATTATGAAAAGGCAAGGGATTGCTTTTCCAAAGAGACAATTCTGAATGCCAATCTTGAGGCTTATGTAGGACTTGGTTGGTCAAATGCTAAATTAGGTAATAAAGAATCTGCTCTTTCATCATTTGAGTATGTTATTTTAGAAGATTCCATAAATTATATTGATGCAATTAGCGGAGCTGTTTTTGCAGGTAGTGCTATGTGTATGGATTCAACTTCAGCAATAAGAGGAACATATTTTTTAAGCAAATATCCCAATTATGTTTTTGAACATGATACAACAGCCACTTTTAAGCAGGTCGCATTTACTTCGGCATGTTCATATGTAAATATTGGTGATTTTTCATCGGCATTGCTAATGATAAAAATAATCGAACCCGGATTTAATGCTATTCCAGAGAACGAACAAGGGAAACTCGACATTCTATTAAAAATCGAAGAAATTTCTCAATGGATTTAACTGTATATAAAAGACTTTTGGATTACAATAGAAATAGGAATCTTATCGTACCGGAGAGTAAGGTATTATTAATGATTTCAGGGGGGAGAGATTCCGTATTTTTACTTAATTTCTTTAATTATTTAAGAGATGTCATTAATGTAAATTTTGACATATTTCATCTTAATCATATGATTAGAGGCAAAGAATCAGAAAGAGATAAAAAATTCGTTGAAGATCTTGCAAAGGATTTCAATGTACTCATATTCGGATTCGATAAAGATATTATAAATATTGCAAAAAAGGAAAGGAAAAATCTCGAAGAATGTGCTCGTGATTCACGCTATAGTCTTGCATCGGGTATAGCCGACAGAGAACATTATAGTGCAATTATTACAGCTCATACAAAAGATGATTATATAGAGACGATGATTTTTCATCTGATTAGAGGAGATAGTATATACGGACTGGCGGGAATAAATGAAAGGACAGGTAGATTTATAAGACCACTCTTAACTATTACCAGAGAAGAGATAACAAGCTATTTTATCGATAATAATATCAAATGGATGGATGATAGTACAAATGATAACATCGAATACACGAGGAATTTTATTAGGCATAGAATCGTTAGTGTATTAAAAGAAATCGGTGGCAACAATGTTATTGAAAAGATATACAAAACAGGATTAATTATAAATGATTATATCAAGGGAAGTGGGGAATTTGCCGAGGAGATTTTCAAACGGATTGTCATTATAAAAAATAACAAATTACATCTTGATTTAACATCTTATTTTCGTTATAATTGCGAGGGAAGGAGATTGCTCTTAATAGTAATGATTAATTATTTAGGATTGAAGGTTGATAGGAAAATTATCGATTTTATATATGATTTTTTAGAAGGAGATTCGATAACGAAGAAATATAATAATAATCTATTTTTATATAAGGATGAAAAGGAAGCTGTTATATTTAAAATGTATAAGAAATTTAATTACAAATTAAATATTAATGAATATTTATCGGATGAATCTTTTACTATTGAATGTGGAATTGGTAAAATGGCTGATTTTACATTAAATGACAGTTTGTTTTTCTTTGAAAGAGAGAAAATGCAATTCCCTATTACGGTAAGGAATAAAAAAAATGGTGATAAAATGATTCCATCTGGCTTTAGAAGTAAAAAGGCTGTAAAAGATATATTCAATGATAAAAAAATTCCTATTTGGGAAAGAGATAATTTCCCTATACTTGAATCCGGAGATGAGATAATAGGGATACCCGGGATTAGAAGGAGCAATTTGATGAATGTTAAAAATAAAGACAGAGAGAATATATATATATTATTCCGGAGGGTTGATGAAGATTAAAAAATATATTGAAGAAAGGGATATAAAAAAACGAATTAAAGAACTTGGGAAAACAATAACGAATGATTATAAAGGAAGGGAACTGGTTATTCTTTCTATCTTAAAGGGATCCTTTATGTTTACAGCGGATTTAATTAGGGAATTGGATATCCTTCCTATTATAGATTTTATCAAATTAGAAAGTTATGGCTGTAATACTATATCATCGGGAGAGGTAAAAAGAATAAATGATATTACGATTGATGTTAAAGGAAGAGATGTTTTAATTATTGAAGATATTGCAGATACAGGTACCACAGTAAATTATATTATTGATTATTTAAAAAGTAAAGGAGCAAAATCGAGCAAGGTATGTGTGTTATTAGATAAGAAGGATAGCCATAATATGGACTTGCAAATAGATTATTATGGCTTTGTTATAGAGAACAAATTTGTTGTAGGTTATGGACTGGATTATGATCAAAAATATAGAAATTTACCTTATATCGGTATACTTGAGAAGGAGTAAACATGGCTTATAAAAAGAAAATACCTAAATTAAATTCTTTATCGTTATGGAAAACATTGCTAATATGGTTTTTCATTATAATAGCGATAATGTTTTTAACAAAAAATCTTAATAAATCCGAGAAAGCAGTTGGTATTTCATATACGGATTTTTATAATGAATTACAGAACGATAATGTTAGTGAAGTAGTATTTATTGGCAATTCGTTGGAAGGCAAATTGAAGAATGAATCTAAAGTTTTCCAAAAGGGTAAAGCTGTTGTGTTTTTGAAATATAAGACAGATATCCCTATAAGAGATCCTGATTTAGTCAAAATATTGGTTGAAAAGAATGTTAAGATTGGTGTTAAAAATCCAATCAATTGGTGGGATATGATATGGCCATATATACCGTTTATAATTATCATTATTGTATGGATATTTATTATGAGAAAGATGCAGGGTGGAGCAGGAAAAGCATTCGATTTTGGAAAAAGTAAAGCAAAAATGGTATATGAAGGTAAAGAGAAGGTTACATTTAAGGATGTAGCAGGGGCTGAAGAGGCAAAGCAGGAGCTTGAAGAGGTAATAGAATTTTTAAAAAAGCCTAAGAAATTCCAGAAGCTTGGAGCAAAAATACCTAAAGGGGTACTACTTTTAGGTGCTCCCGGAACTGGCAAAACACTTCTTGCAAGAGCAGTTGCAGGTGAAGCAAAAGTTCCTTTTCTTACAATATCCGGATCTGATTTCGTAGAAATGTTTGTTGGTGTAGGAGCATCGAGAGTAAGAGATCTTTTTAATAAAAGTAAACAAATTGCTCCCTGTATAGTTTTTATTGACGAAATCGATGCTGTTGGAAGACATAGAGGAGCAGGTTTAGGAGGGGGAAACGATGAAAGAGAACAAACATTAAATGCTTTGCTTGTTGAAATGGATGGATTTGAAATAAACTCAGGTGTTATTGTTATAGCTGCAACCAATCGTCCCGATGTTCTTGATCCGGCACTTTTGAGACCCGGTAGATTCGATAGGCAGGTTGTAGTTGATTTACCTGACTTAGTAGGAAGAGAAGGCATTCTGAGAGTTCATACAAGAAAGACATTGCTTGCCGAAGATGTGAATTTGATGAATATTGCTCGTGGAACACCTGGATTTTCAGGAGCGGATATTGCAAATATGGTGAATGAAGCTGCTTTAAGGGCAGCAAAACTAAATAAAAATAAAATCGGGATGTCCGATTTTTTATATGCAAAAGATAAAATAATAATGGGTGTGGAACGAAAAAGTATGGTAATAAAGGAGGAGGATAAAAAACTTACGGCATATCATGAAGGTGGTCATACACTTGTTTCAAAATTAACCCCTAATATGGATCCGATAGAGAAGGTAACGATAATTCCAAGAGGGAGAGCTCTCGGTGTTACAATGCACCTTCCCATTGATGATAGAAGAAACTATAACTTGCAATTTTTAAAGGGGGAAATTGCTATTCTTATGGGAGGTCGAGTTGCTGAAGAGATAGTTTATGGAAATATTACTACCGGTGCTGCAAATGACATTCAGAAGGCAACCGAATTGGCAAGAAGAATGGTTTGTGAATGGGGAATGTCAAGGAAATTAGGTAATATTGCGTTCAATCCAACATCCGAACATATCTTTATTGGAAGAGAACTTGCAAAACATAAGTTATATTCGGAAGAAACAGCTATACTAATTGATAAAGAGGTGTCTGCTTTGATAAACGAGGGGTATGAAAAAGCCAAAAAAATATTGGAAGACAATAGAGAAATACTTGATAAAATAATGGAAACTTTGATGGAAAGGGAAACTATAATGGGGACAGATATCGATGGAATAATAAAGAAATATAAAAAAAACTATAAACCTACCAAATATATGGTGAATTACAAAAAGAAGAATAAAAAAACCACTCAGGAAAAGATAGATGAAGTATTGAAAGCATCGGATAATGGGAAGGAAAATGAGAAGGTATAATGAATAGTAAGCAGATAGAAAAGGCAATTAGGGAATTAATTATAGGTTTGGGTGATAATCCCGATAGAGAAGGGCTTAAAGATACACCTAAAAGAATTACTAAATTATATGAAAAACTATTTTTTGGAATTAATAAAGATGCAAGAAAAAAGATAAAGGTTTATAAAACAAAGAATGAAGATGAGATGGTGATTTTGACCGATATTTCTTTTTATTCTATGTGCGAACATCATTTATTACCATTCTTTGGTGATGTTCACATAGCTTATATACCCAAAAATAATTATATCACAGGATTTTCCAATATAATCGATGTGGTTGATATTATATCAAAAAGACTTCAAATTCAAGAGCGAATGACATCCGAAATTGCTGATACGATTAATGAGATACTTAATCCACTCGGATTATTGGTTATTGTCGAAGCCAGACAATTTTGTATCGAATTACATGGGAATAATAGAAAAGGCATTAAAACCGTAACTTCAGCAATCAGGGGAGCACTTAGAAAAAATGCTACCAGACAGGAAGCATTACAATTAATAAAAAAGGCTTCGAAGAATGCTGGTTAGAGAAGTATCTATTAATTCCATGGATAAATTAATCTCGATTATGAAAAAAATCGGAGTAGATTCCATCGGGATAGAAGTTATGAAACCCAAAGGAATATTTCATTATTTTAATATTGACAGCCTTACAAATACACAATGTCATATTTTAAAGCAAAGTGCACTTTCACATTCGGCAGAAGCTGCTGTAAACAGACATATTATTACAGGAAAGGTGGAATATTCCAATGTTCTCTTATTTGGCAATGAAAAACAGTTAAAGGGAATTGCAAAATCATTATTAAATCAACAGTTTAAGATGAAATATATAGGAAAAGCCATTCTTGAAGCATTTGATAAAAATGATGATCATAAATGGTATTTTAAAGACCGATACATTGATCTAAGTAAAAAAACTGCAATTATGGGTATTCTTAATGTTACACCTGATTCGTTTTCCGATGGAGGAAAATGGAATTCAAAGGATTTGGCTCTAAAACAATGCGAAAGAATGATAAAAGAGGGTGCGGATATTATAGATATTGGTGGAGAATCTACAAGACCGGGAGCGGAATATATCGATAATCAAACCGAAATAGAAAGAGTTATGCCAATTATTGATGCAGCTAAGAGAAATTTCGACATTCCTGTTTCTATCGATACTTATAAAAGCAAGGTTGCCAAAGAATCTGTGAAATTTGGTGCAGATATCGTAAATGATATTGGTGGATTGCGATTTGATAATGATATGGCAGGCGTTATTGCCAAAAATAAAATGGGGTGTTGTATAATGCATATGAAGGGGACGCCAAAGAATATGCAAAATGATCCGAATTATAAGAATGTAGTTGCCGAAATATGTGATTATTTCAATGAATCATTGATAATAGCTGAAGATAATGGCATAAGCAGGAATAATATTGTTCTTGATCCGGGTATTGGGTTTGGAAAGAGGGTAATCGATAATTTGAATATCCTGAATGATCTAACTGATTTCAAGTGTTTTAAATTGCCAATATTGGTAGGAGTTTCGAGAAAATCATTTATAGGAAAGATTTTAGGGCGAGATGTAAATGAAAGATTATATGCTACAATCGGTAGTCAGATAGTATCTTTGATTAATGGAGCGGATATTATAAGGACACATGATGTAGGAGCAGCTTATGATTCAATAAGAATAGCTGATGCGATAATGAAAAAATACAGAATGGATTTTAAATGATTCTATTTAATATCGTTGATATTATTGATATAGCAGCACTTACTTTTATAATATATGAGATTTTAATATTTATAAAGAATTCAAGAGCAAACCAGATGTTAATTGGTCTTCTGTTTGTTTTTTCAATGGTACTTGTCGCTAATATATTTAATATGATGGGCTTAAAGTGGCTTGCAGGACAGTTGAAAAATGTTTGGTTGGTTGCTTTCTTTATAATATTCCAACATGAATTAAGGTCTGCCGTTAATGAAATCGGCAAGGTGCGTGTTTTTAGATTTATTGCAAAGAAAGCGAATATAACCATTATTGAAAAGTTGGTTAAAGCAACATTACAACTAAAGGATAGGGGTATCGGGGCTATTATTGTTATTACGAAAAACAACATTCTATCACATATTGAGGAAACTGGTGTTAAGTTGGACTCTGCAATTTCCGAGGATTTAATAACAACAATCTTTACTCCATACTCCCCTCTACATGATGGTGCAATTATAATAAGGGATGGCAAAATTGTTGCCGCCAGTTGTATCCTTCCCTTATCGGAAAAACCTTCTATTGGATACAATTTTGGAACAAGACACAGGGCAGCTATAGGAATTACGGAGGTTAGTGATTCCATTAGTATAATTGTTTCGGAGGAAACGAGAATGATATCTGTAGCATATATGGGTAAATTGAAAACAGATCTTGATAAAAATGAGTTAATAAAATATTTAAAAGAATTAATAAGTTAATAATACTGGAGGGTATATGAACAAGGAAAAGAAATTTATCATCGCGGGATTTTTGATTTCATTTTTTATACCATTAATTGGTTATTTATTTACAATGGCACCTACCGTTTCATTCTGGGATTGCGGTGAATTTATTCCCGTAGCGAAGATATTGGGTATTCCTCACCCTCCGGGTACACCGTTGCAGGTCTTAATCGGAAGAATATTTACAATGATTCCGTTTGGAGCCGAGAAGGCTTTCTGGATGAATTTTTATTCGGTTTTGGCAACATCATTAGCCGCTGCACTTTTATATCTTGTATTTGTCAGA
>Ga0209121_10006361_pt1 | contig 10389 bp, 7 predicted proteins | sample Cruoilmetagenom3_FD_187292 | JGI IMG/M metagenome (GOLD analysis project Ga0209121, IMG submission 187292) | Oil polluted marine microbial communities from Coal Oil Point, Santa Barbara, California, USA - Sample 3 (SPAdes) (version 2) | ecosystem: Environmental > Aquatic > Marine > Oil seeps ...
GGGCGATACAGCCATCCGCGGTCTCGTCCCCCAATTGGAGGTATCCGTATCCGGTTTCAGGATGCGTTGGCGTGATGCCAAAGGTCACGATCTGCCCGTTGAGCGCGCACGGGATGGCGCGCTCGATGCTGGCGAGGAAATTCTTAGTGTTTTTGATGAAATGGTCAGATGGAGCGGCGAGAATGAGGGTTTCTGGATCTTCCTCCATCACTTTCAATGCTGCCGCGAGGAGGGCAGGCGCGGTATTTCGTGCATCAGGTTCAATCAGGACGGCACCAGGATCAATGCCGATGTCAGACAATTGCTGTGTCGCGGTGAAACGGAAGTCGGAATTTGTAACGATGACAGGCCGCGCAAATGCCTTTGACGTAAATCGGGACGCAGATTGCTGAAACAGGCTGTCCTCACCGATGATTTTGGTGAATTGCTTCGGGTAGCTTTTGCGTGACAGCGGCCATAGCCGCGTTCCTGATCCGCCACACAGAATTACTGGGGTGATGGTGTGCTTGGTCATTGCGGTCACTCAATTACTCATTTCGGTCGCTGTACAGGCGGTTGGCCTGTGTTTTACATGACAATAGGCCAAAGTTATGGCCAAATTTCATCTCTCTTTATTATTAGTTAACCTTAACGCCGTCTTAAGATTTCGGTGCTAGCGTGGATTGGTACGCAAGAAGTTTGGATATTGTGCATGACGGCCAAAAGAACGTTTGGGAATCTGTTTTTAAGCATTGGTGCAATGAAAGCAGGGACCACGTGGCTCTATTCTGTGTTGGCGCGCCATCCGGAGCTACATTTCGCGATGGAGAAAGAAATCCATTATTTCAATCACCGCTATGTAGATGACACGCTACTCAGCGAAGAACGCCGCCTCCATGAGGCGCGTGAGCGCTATTTGTGGCGTTTTGACCCCAAAACCGCCAATATCGACGCGATCCGTCAGAACCTGCATTGGGTCGCAGCGTACCTTGATCGGCCTGTCGATGACTTTTGGTATCGCAATCTGTTTCAGTTGCGCAAATTTCAGACCTACGCCTGTGATTTTTCCAATTTGAACGCGCATCTTCCTGTTGAGGCATGGCCGGCCATTGCGTCAAAGTGTGACACGTTACGTGTGCTTTTTACCATGCGCGATCCGGTGAAACGGCTCTGGAGCCATACCAAGTTTCACCTGCAAGTTACGGGTGAATTGGACAAGTTGGACAGCTGGTCGAGACCAGAGTTTGAGGCCTTTGTTCGCCAGCCACATATTTGGAACAATGGTGAATACGGTGCCGTGCTGCGCCGTCTTTCAAAAGGCTTGGCGCGTGAGCAGTATAAGGCGATCTTTTATGAAGACCTGCACGACAACCAGCGTGGTGGATTGCGTGATATCGAAGGGTTCTTAGGAATCGCGCCGTTTGAATACCCGCAGGCCGCGTTGGACAGGCGGATCACGGAAAGTAAGAAGCGTGAGATGCCCGACTTTTTTGCGGATTTGGTCTCGGATGACATCGCCCGCATCCGGAAAGAAGTTGAAGACGAAGGATACGTTCTGCCGTTGTCGTGGGGTTAAAGCAGCGCTTTACGCAGCATACGCGCAGCTTTGTCTGGATTCTCAAGGGTCGTTGCGACGGTTTCCGCTATCTCAGCTTCATTTCTCGATTTGAGAGTGCGGCCACAGGCGCATCTCTGGGCAGATAGCGCTGCGTTCGTTTGTTCAGATTTTCGACGGACCCTTTCTGCCATGGCACTTGCAGATCGCAGAACCACGCTTCGGTTCCAATCCCAGGCTTCAGCTTGCGCCAGTTCTTGAATTCGACACCACGATCAAACGTGACCGACTTTCGGGCCGCTTAGGGACGGGGCAGGTGTGTGTGATATGGTTTTCTATCCGTCTGCTTGTGCACGAAGCAGATCACGCAGCGTCCGCAAAACCACGAGGTCATCGGCGTTCTTTTCGCGGAGTAATTGATTGAGATCAGACGACACCGGTTCGTTGTAAGAATTGGACGAATTGGCGCGCGCATGGACCCAGTGAAAATTTGGAAAATCGTTACGTAGCCGTTTGGTAAGAGATTGAATTGTTGCGTTAAAATTAGAGACAAGACCGATGACGCCGGATGTATTTATCAACCGGATGCCATCAAACGCGCGCATAAGTTCGGGCTGCTTATTGGGGGAGAAGGAAGCAAGGCGAGAGGTTTGAAAGTTATTGCATTGTCGGTCTTTCGCGCGACCAAGTCGCGCGTGAACGTAGCCTTCGAAATCGTGCTGTTTAGCAAGTTGCGCGCCCCAGCTATCAGACGTTTGTGCGCGCTCGAATTGATAGGCGGAACGTATGCGTGCGACTGGGTCGCGGAGCAGCATTACCGGAATTATTTGCACGCCTTGGATGGACGGTAACGGCCCTTTCATTGTGTGGGACGAGAACGCGCTGGCATCCGGATTTTGGACAATCCAGTTTTCAACGTCAGGCGTATTGGTTGCAGCATTTGTGTGAAACTCAGTGGTGACCCATGCCTTACCAAAGTTGTGCTTTAGTACTTGGTCAAGTGAAGTGCCTGCGTTTTTGAACAGGTGATAGTGCAACACAACGGTGCGCAGGGGCGGAGTTGAAGTGCTCATCAAATCAGTCGACGGTATTATACAAATCAGCGGCTTCAAACGCAGCCCGCATCTGGGCACGGCCTTGAGTGAAGGAAAACGCGTCGCGCATATAGGCTTGTGCGTTGGCTGACATTGCGTGCCAAAGGTCGTCGTCCTCGTTTAGCCGCGCGATTGCGCTGGCCCACTCGGATGGGGTGTTCACGATGAAGCAATCATAGCGGTTGCGAAGCCCAATCCCTTCGGCGGCGGTCGGGGAGAGAACACATGGTATTCCGTGGGCAAGGGCGCTTAGCACCTTGCCCTTAATTCCGGCACCCGAACGCAAAGGGGCAACAAAGATGCGGTGATTGTCATAGGCATCGCTAATGTTTTCCACGAACCCCACAGGGTGAACCGTATCGCTGGCCAATGCTTTGATGTCATCACTCATGGCGGCGCCGTAGATCGACAGGTTAATTGGGGAGGCGGTTGAGTTTACAACGGCGGGCAAAACATCGCGGATGAACCACAAAACACCCTCGCTGTTGGGGTGGTGGCGAAAGCTTCCAAGGAAGGATAAGCCGCTGCGTCGGCTTAGGGGCATACGCATGTCCGGCACGTCGACAACCCACGGGCATTTCACAACCTTTGCCGCACCATCCGAGTAGGCCTGAATGACCGAATGCTCAACGTCGTTGTAAGACAGAACGACATCGACATTATTGATGATATCCATCTCATCGGTGCGGGTTTGGCGGGCTTTTTCGAGCATAACCGCATCGTTTTCAGACTGCGCGGCGCGAATTTCACGCAGGAAATGCAGGTCGGCGTTGTTGAAAATCACACGCGCTTCAGGGGCGAGCTTTCGCAACTGGCTCAGCACATCGCGGGCGACATAATAGCGGGTGATGTAGAAGGCATCAAAGTCGGCAGCATGTTGGGCGAGGTATTCGGATTGGCTGAGGTAGAAGGGGGCATATATCATCTCGACCCCCATCTTTTGCAGCTCTTCTGTGTAGCTACCAAGGTGCGCCATGTTTGAGGGCAGAAAGCTGACCTTGTAGCCAAGCGACTGCACTAGACGGATTTCTTGCAACGCCGCATATGATCCGGCGTCTTGGTCGGGTCGGGGCGTGGAGTAGTCGATGAACAACACGCGCCCGACGATGCCGCGGTCTTTTTCAAGGTCGGGCGTGCTGCCTTCTTTGCCGAATTTGGCGAAGTCTTTAGCCCAACGGCGTTTGAATTTCGGGCGGTTTACTTCTTGGTACTTTTTGAACCCCGTCGTGACGTCTGTGCCCGACGTCATGCCCTCAAAATGGTACACAACCGAGGACGGTACGAACCACGTACTGTAGCCAGCCTCGCGGACCTTAAAGGCGAAATCGGTATCCTCAAAATACATCGGTTCCATGTAGGACGAGAACCCGTCGAGGGCGCGCCACAGATCGGCAGGTACCATCATTGCCGCACCACTTAGGTAGTCCGCTTGGCGGGCATAGCTAAAACGCGGGTCTTCGGGGTTTTGGCTGTTTCCATAGTTCCACGGATTGCCCGTCCCCCAAACGATCCCGCCCGCGTCTTGCAGTGCGCCATTAGGATACAGTAGTTTCGCCCCCGCAAGGCCGACATTTTCGAAGCGATCAAATGCGTCCAACAGCTCATCAAGCCAGCCGGATGTTACTTCAACGTCATTGTTCAGCAGCGCAATGAAATCCCCCTTGGCTTCTGCCGCGCCACGGTTGCAGGCACGAATAAAGCGCTGGGCTGTATCGTTGTGTAACACTGTGATGCCGTTCACGATGTCCTCAAGCTGGCGGGTCTCATCGCTGGATGCATCGTCGATGACGATCACCTCAAAACTGGCATGGTTATGGGCAACCAGTAGGGAACACAGCGCGAGATACGTTACCTCAACCTTATTGTGTGCGGGGATGACGACCGTGACTTTCGGCGTGTCTGGGCGGGTGAAAGTCAGTGGTTTTAGTTTGACGTTGTCATGGCCACCTTCAAGCACCGACATTGCATAAGCGACTTGCGCCATATCAACGGACGGGTCGGCGTTTTCCATATGGGCCTTCAAGCTCGCGTAGCGGCGCGGCGTTTGCGAGAAGACCGTTGAGGGGAACGGTGCGGCGGTTTCGCGCTGCAAAACATCCGCAGGCGTGATGATCGCAGGGGCGAGATGCTGCGTTTCCCAATAGGTGATCGACCCGGAACGGTCCTTGAAACACAAATGCCGCGTTGTTCCCGTCAGGAATTTTGAGGGAAGGCGCACAACGTTGTGGCTGGCGCCAAAGTTGACCTGTTCAACAGGGGCGCCGTCAATGACGAGCAACAGTTCAACTGCTTGATCGGATTCAATAACAAGCGTGTGACCGTAGTCTTCTTTCAGGGTCAAAGCGGGGGGCGTGACATTCAGCAAAATCTGTTCGTTGCCGCCGATTGAGAGGCGAATTTCATCGCCACTCATCAGGTGGCTCGGGATATCGCCTTCCATCCAAACCTTCGTGCGCTCTTCTCCAGGCTTTCCGATACGGATCGGGTCAACCAGTGATGTGGAGGGCGTGCTCGGAACACTCACACGGGTGTCGGCCAAGAAGAAAAACGGCTCAACGTTGTGGCCATCAGGAACGTACTCCAAATAATCGATCGCCAGCCAAATTTGTCCGGTCTCAAAATCTTCGGGAAGGGGGATGCGGACGTGTTGGTAGTTTTCAGGCGCGATGCCGCCTTGAAAGGCGGGGTCGAACGCGATGGAATGCGATGTCGTGCATTGCGTTTGTGAGCAGGTGAAATGGATCAGCAGGTTCGCGCGGCCTCGGTGCTGTGCCAACCGCGTTTCAAACACCAATCCAGCGGCGGCGGCTTCAATGTTAATTGTGCGCTCGATCTCGATGCGACTGGGCGTGTCGCGTTTCGTCATCATCAGCTGCACGGTTTGCGTGCCGGCCATCACCCAGTCCGTCAGGTGGTTTACCCAAACGGTGTAAATTTCGCCTGGCACCTTTTCTTTTGGGTCTGACGAAATGGCCGCCGCCAAATGATCAACGTCCAGCGGGGTATCTGCGTCCATCGCATAGGTGCTAAGGGGGTTGTTGCTGCTTGGGTTGAGGGGCGCTGAGATTGCGCCGACTGAAACTTCGACCCGCGATCTTGCCTGCACTTCGGTCACGGCTGCATAGACGGAGCCATTCACAATTATCGCAGAACTGTCATCTGCTTTGGCGAGGGGTAAATTAACGCGTGGGATCATCTAGGTTACTTTCTTACAGCCAAGTGCGCGTATTTATTGCGCAAAAGAGTTAACGCCCACTCATTTGCACGAGGGGAGGTTAACAAACGGTAAAAGGAGTATTAATTTTCGATGGATCACTGCTGAAGAATGTCGCGGTGATAGCGATTGAGTAAGAATAAACCTGCGACAAGCAGGCCAAGCCCCAATGCGATCGGGTAGGCAATAGAGACGTATGTTGGCTGGTAATATGGGTAGTATCCGTCCCGCATTATTCCCACGATGTGAACCAATGGATTGTACCATAAGATATCGCTGTAGGGCTGTGGGACGACTTCGAACAAGAAGAACAAACATGAAGCCAAAAACAACGGGCGGTTCAACACAGCCCAAGCCGTCGCCCAAACCGGGAATGACAGGGTTAGAAAACTGTTCAGCGTACCGACTCCCGCGCTCAGCACGATGACCATCGCGTAGGCGGTGAGAATTCTTGGGAAATCAATCGTCGTGTCGGGAGAGCTGAACCAAAGTATGAAGCCCATCACGATGCAATGCACGATCAATTGCGTGAGCGTGTTCAAGGTCAGTCGCGCGATCAGTGCGTCTACAAACGTCACGCGCGGGTATTCCAACAGGGCGCGGCTGTACTGGATTGTTTGACCCAGTTTCGCGGAAATATCTGTATACATGAGGAAAGCCAGCAAGCCCGTCGCGTAAAAGAACGCGAAATCCACACCAAGGGGTGGCGCGTGGAATCCAATTGAAAAAATGACCGTAAGGAGCGCGATGCCAGCGGCGGGTTCTAGGATTGCCCACAGATACCCGCCCGGCGAGCGCCCATAGGTCGTCGAGATTTCGCGCAAGATGAGAGCCATAACAGCGCGGGGCGTTGCGAAGGGCGCATGCACCCGCCGCAGCGGGGCAGTCGGGTTTAACTTTGCGGTGGGCTGTGTGCCAGAACCCATCTGGGTCTGTCTCCTCGGGTTTTATCGGTGTTAATAACTTTTGGTTAACGCTTCGGTCATAAGTATGAACAATCATTGATTGAAGAAGTGTTAATGCCGGACAGAAGCCCAGATTCACCCGCAAAAAAAGCTGTAAAACCGGACGTGGAAACACAGCCAGTTCCGCCCACCGTCGGCCCTGCGCGGCGCAAGCGCAGGCATGTGTTTTTGATCGTATCGCTGATCTGGGTTGTGTTCGTTCCTGCCGCGATTAGCGCCTATTATCTATGGGGCCTAGCGGCAGACCAGTATGCGTCCAGAATTGCGTTTTCGGTCCGCTCGGAAGAACAACGCTCCCCGATTGAGTTGCTGGGCGGTATCACCGACCTTTCCGGTTCCAGCTCGTCTGATACTGACATTTTATATGTCTATCTAAACAGTCAGGAACTGGTGGCGAAGGTTAATGAACGTGTGAACTTGGCGCGGATTTGGAGTAAAGTTTCGACCGAGCAAGACCCCGTGTTTGCTTATGACCCGCATGGAACCATCGAAGACCTGCATCGCCATTGGGAGCGAAAAGTCGACATTATTTATGACAGTGGCACCCAGCTGATTGAGATGCGTTTTCTGGCCTTTGAGCCCGATGATGCGCGCGCAATCGCTGAGGCTGTTTTGGCCGAAAGCACGGCGATGATTAACAACCTATCCGCCTTGGCGCGTGAAGATGCGGTTGGCTATGCGCGTGAAGATTTAGAGACCGCGTTGGCGCGTCTACGCGTTGCGCGGCAGGCGTTAACGTTGTTTCGCAATCGCACCCAGATCGTTGATCCAACGATTGATACGCAAAATCAGATGGGCGTGCTTGTGACACTGCAACAGCAGCTAGCGGATGCGTTGGTCGAGGGGGATCTGTTGCGTGACACTACGAGCGAAGGTGACTCGCGCATCGCACAGGCGAACCGTCGTGTTGAGGTGATCCAGAATCGGATAGATGCGGAACGCCAGAAGCTGGGCCTCGGAAATGAAGGCGAGGGGGGGGTCGTGTTCGCCGATTTGGTTGGCGAGTACGAAGGCCTGATCGTGGACCGTGAATTTGCGGAAGTGGCCTATACAACGGCGCTCGCCTCCTTTGATGGTGCCCAAGCCGAAGCGCGGCGACAAAGCCGTTATTTGGCGGCCCACGTGCAGCCAACGCTGGCGCAGAAGGCGCAATATCCGGAGCGCTTAAAGCTTATGCTACTCATCGCCTTGTTTTGCACTTTGACGTGGTGCGTTTTGTGCCTTGTCTATTACAGCCTGCGCGACCGCAGATAAGGTACGCCATGATCCAGCTTGACCGACTGTCCAAAAGTTTCGCAACCCGTACTGGCCGTAAAGTTATTGTGAATGACTTAACCGCGTCGTTTCCCACGGGGGCAAGCGTTGCGCTGTTGGGACGCAATGGCGCGGGTAAAAGTACGCTTCTCAAACTTATTGCGGGAACGATCCGGCCGGATTCAGGTCACGTACTTTCTACGGGATCAGTGTCCTATCCTGTGGGGTTTGCGGGGTCATTTCATGCTGACCTAACGGGGCGTCAGAACGCCCGCTTCGTCGCGCGCCTTTACGGTGTGGACACGGATGATCTTGTGGATTTTGTGCGGAACTTTGCGGAGCTGGGTGAACACTTTGATATGCCGTTTCGAACCTATTCTGCGGGCATGCGATCGCGGCTTTCCTTTGGTGTCTCGATGGCAATCCCGTTCGATACTTATCTCGTGGATGAGGTGACGTCGGTTGGCGATGGCGCGTTTCGACAAAAGAGCATTCTAATGTTCGATAAGCGGCGCGAAACGTCAGGTGCGATTGTCGTCAGCCATTCCCCCCCGATGGTGCGGCGCATTTGCGATATGGGTGCGGTTTTGGAAGACGGAGCATTGCATTTTTACGATGATATTGATGCCGCTCTGGCGCACCATGAAGAGACACTGAAACGCGCTGTCCCTGCCTGACAGTAAATCAAATGTTAATACTTTTTCTGCATCTACATGTGCAGACTTATGACTCGTTTTTTCGCTCAGATAATTCGGCCCACATTGGCCCAACGCTTCCTAATGGCTGTGCGCCACGAGGGGCTTGGTACTGCGTTGCGAAAGGCGCGTATTTTCATCGGCATGCTTTGGCGGGGTGAGGGGCAGAGCGCGTTGAGTGCAGGGGGCGGGCCAAGCCACGCGCCGGAACATTATTTGCAAAGCATTTGGCAGCAGTTGGCGCAGGGGGAGGCATTCCATCCAACGCCACCAGATAAAGGTGATCGACGTTTCATCGCGATCATAGGTGATTTGAATTTACCGCAGTGCCGCAAGTACCGGGTTGAGCAATTGGCGAGCTTTTGGGAAGGCCAAGGCGTTTCATGCGACTTCGCACATTTTCAGGACCTACCGCGGGTTACACGCCTCTTAACCCGAGCGACCCACTTAGTTGAATATCGCCTCCAGTCTTCCCCTGTAACAGAGATGATCCGATACGAGGCACGACGCCTCGGGTTGCCGATCATGTATGATATCGACGACCCGCTGTTTTCGATTTCAGCTTATGAAACATACGGCAATATGGGCGCGCTTGATCCAGCGATGAAGGCGCATTTTCAGAGTGAGGCGCCGAAGTATTTGGCGATGATGAACGGTGCGGATATGGTGTCTGTCTCAACGCCGCAGCTGGCGGAACATTGCCGTCTGTTTACCAAACGGCCTGTACATGTCCGGCGCAATTTCGCGGATGACGCGACCCTTATGATAGGGGCGTCGGCGATGAAAACGCGTAAAAAGGACGATGGCATTTTTCGCGTGGGCTTCGCCAGTGGTTCGCAAGGCCATGAGGCGGATCTTGCGAGTATTTTTTCACCGTTAGAACAGTTTATCGGAGGGAACGCCGCGCACCGATTGGTGTTGCTCGGTCATTTTGATCGCAACCGATTGCCAAAGACATTGCATGCTCAAACCGACGTCATTGCGTTCACCACTTATGAGAACTACCTGAATGAACTTGCGCAGATGAATTGTGCGGTGATGCCGCTGTGCGATGATACGTTTAACCGCAGCAAAAGTGCTGTGCGATTGATTGATGCGGCGTCGGTGGGGGTGCCATCCGTTGTTGCCCCAGTCGGGGATTTGCCGAACCTGATCGTGCAAGGGAAAACGGGGTTTGTCGCAAAGGACCAATCAGAATGGCACACCGCACTACGTCGATTTGAAAGCAACCGCGACGCAACTCGCGCGATAGGACGCGCCGCGCGTACCCAGTTGGAAACCCATTGGTCAGGCGCACCTGCGCCCCATATCATTGAGCAAGAATTACTAGACTGGGTGATCCAGTGACCAAGTGCCATATCCTATTGGCGAACGTGTTTTTTGCTCCTTTCACCTATGGTGGCGCGACGATTGTCGCTGAGGAAGTGGCCAAGGCTCTGAAAGCACGCAAAGACCCCGCTTTCGCGTATAAGATTACGGCTGTTTCCTTGTGTTGCCATAGCGGGCTTGCCGATTATACGGTGGTGAAATCCGAGAAGGATGGCATCCAAAATTTCGTCATCAACGTCCCATCGAACCGCAGCTATTCGGAACTTTACGACAATCCACATGTTACCCGCCTGATCGAGGAGCT
>Ga0209121_10006362_pt1 | contig 10386 bp, 9 predicted proteins | sample Cruoilmetagenom3_FD_187292 | JGI IMG/M metagenome (GOLD analysis project Ga0209121, IMG submission 187292) | Oil polluted marine microbial communities from Coal Oil Point, Santa Barbara, California, USA - Sample 3 (SPAdes) (version 2) | ecosystem: Environmental > Aquatic > Marine > Oil seeps ...
CCGTTTACAAGTACTCTTAAACTGAAAGAGATCTTGCAAAACATACAAGGCTATGCAAAGATAATCGATCCATACGTGGACGAGACAACCTTAGAATTGTTATTATATGTTCCCGAAGGCTTACCCATCAATGTTCTAACAGCATATACAGGTGGTAAGGAGAAAGAAAGACGGTTTAAAAGAGTATGCCGAAGATTCAAAACCGAGAGGCCTCAATTTGAAATAAGAAGATGCGAAGCGAAGTTGATTCATGATAGGTTCATATTAGGTCAAAACCAAGGTTGGAGTATCGGCTCATCATTAAAAGATATAGGAAAGAAATTGTCCATGATGAAATCGATATCAACCCAAAGCAAACGAGAAACCGAAAAGATGTTTGACGAAATATGGTCTAAATCAAAGCCAGTCTAGATAGAGCTTGTAGAGATCACACTTTGATTATGGTGTATGCAATGAAGAATGAGAATTCAAGGCGGGAGAGGTTAAGGAAAGGATTAAGAAAAATGTTTGAAATGCATTTAGATGAATATGTTTCTAGACTTAAGGAGGTTGGAGGTTTCGGGGTAGGTGGTATAGAACCCGAAGTTTCGCTTCCCACTCCTACTGTGATAAGAACGAAACAGGAGAAGGAACAATCCGAGTTATCTCAGGCAGTTTATAGGTTCTGGGAAAACGCAACGTTGTCCTATATATACGGAAATTTTCGAGCGTGTATTTTTCAATTGGGAAGCATGTTAGAGGCGGCATTAAAATTTGAGATTTCTAGAAGAGGGTTAAAGAAATCCTTGAATGAGTATTTAAACGGAAAGCATGCGACCCTTGGTAGAATGATTGGTTTCTGCAAGGAAAAGAATGTTATCCTATCGAAGGAGAATGGCTCTCTCGATCTTGCTGGACAGGTGAATAAGCTTAGAGTGGAGCATATTCACCTTCTACTAGAACAAGAAATGGCCGACAACGTTTTCAAGATTACAAAAAGAGACGAATTTATCTCCCTGGATGAATTTAAAGGAGAGCCGCCAGTAAAAATAAGTAATGGATGGATAAGTGGAGATGGAGTCACCTTCGTTGTGGACTTCCTAGCTAAAAAGAGGGGTATTCTTTACAAATACAAAGCAGATGCGAAAAGATGTCTTAACTACGCACGACAAATCCTCAAGTTGCTATATATAAGGATAACATAGGATAATTTCGGATTTCCATGGCATACCGAATGTGGTATTAACAATGTTTCTTTTTTTGTGAAGATTTACCAAAATAGCCCATAGATTTTAAATAGATTAATTCAGAAAGAAACTCTTCTGAGAGGTACCATGAACCATACTTAGTGATATCTCCCCTCTCTCTGACTTTCGGTTCAATTTTATTGAGTTGATCAAAGCGGCTATTAATGAATCTCAAACAATGAGAAATGGGCACAATAAAGTGAATCTCACCATTTATTTCTTGACGATGTAAATCACGTGCATCCTTTTCAAATAATACTCTAAATATTTTATTCAATTTGCCAAAGAAGGGTTTAACTTGTTCGAAGTGCTCTGAAGAAATTTCTTCTTTTACTTCGCCTCCCTTTACTTCTACAATAAGTCCTACTGTTTCATCGTCTGATTCCTCTAGTAGTTCTAGGAACTTTGTGTCGATAATTAAAGGTATTTTCTTTCTGCTTCCAACGATCTCTTTACTCGATCCAATGCGAACAGCTATAATATCTATGTGTCCGGCCTTCGACCCCAGGATAGTAAATTTTGGGATTGTGAAAAAGCCATTTAACCGAAGGTAGGTTTGTACAATCTTTTCAGCCACGTTCATAATTCTCTCATCAGTTCATAAGCATATAAATTTATATCCTGATCAATAAGTAGAAACAAATGAAACCCTAGCTTAAGTGGTGGCAACAGTGATTTTTATCCCTCATTCAAGAATGAATCACGAAGTATGTATGTTTGATGTAGGTCATGGTGACTGTGTTCTTATATCTGATGACAAAGGTCAAGGGTTGCTAGTTGATTGCGGAGCCTGGAAACATCGTCATTACCTTGGTATACCACAAATTATTGAGAACTTGTTATTGGCTAATAATAGATGCGGATTTGTAGTTTCTCACTATCACTGGGATCACTACAACCTTTTCCGCGGGTTTAAGCTTCCCAATGCCCTATTCTCAAAAATCTATCTTCCGAATCTTCCAATAGTTGGACCTGGCAGAGAAGCGACACTCGCAATTATGGATTTCCTAAAAGTTGCAGTATACGCTAATTTTTTAAGTTATCGAATCTTACCTGAAATCTTTACGAAAACTCGAAGACCTGTTGTTTTTTGCGAGAAAGGGACTCCCATTCATGAAGCAAGCTTGCCTCTCAAAGTTTTTTGGCCTGATCTGTCTCATCCTACTTTAGGTAGTAGAAAAGTCAAGAAAAAAGCCTGCATTATTAGAGAAATAGTTGAACCTATTATGGATCGCTACAATATTCCTAAACCGAGTGACTACTATACTGACTATTCGATGGAAAAATTCTTTCAACAACTAAAAGAAATACCCTATTTCGATTTACAGGAAAGAGAAAGAAGGAAGATCCATGAAACTTTAAAGCAAATTGAACGCGTTTTTAGTAAACTTGCAGACATTTTCTCGATTGCTTTCAGAACTCATTATAGTAGAGGAACTAAGTTTCTATTTCTAGGAGATTTAACTAATGATCTTTTGAACCGAATAACAATTCCTGGAAATAAACAATATGATTGCCTGAAGGCTGCCCATCATGGTACAAGATTTGGCAGTGCTCTGAGAAATATTTCTACTGATTTTATATTAATATCAAGAAGTCAGAGGGATTTTCCAAATATCAAACAAATCAATAGTGGCTACATTTCTGAGATACAATATCATATATTATTATGTACAGAATTTCTAGGTGACTGCTATATCCATTAATTTAATGGCCTATTGTTATTTTACAAAAAATTGACACTGTTGTAAAGAAGTTTCAGGCGGAACCCACCATCCCAAAACCTATAAAAAAGATGAGAGGTTGTGACCGTGCCGAAAGACCGTTTTGTCAGAACCTGGAAAAGGTTTTGGGAAGATCAATCAATTAAAAAAGAATAGAAAACAATTTCGGATATCCGTGGCATGCCTTGGGTTCAAATCTCACCCACGATGTTTAATGCCCCACGCTCGCCCACAAACGTGGGGCATTGGTGCCAATTGCTCAGTTCCGATTCCAATTTTCACGCTCCCCCGTGAAATACTTGTGACGTGTCTTGCTTATAGAAGGTCTGACGACAACTATCGTTGGGATTTGATGATGAAGCAACTTCAATCCTTTCTAAATGGAAGTATGCCGCTTGTCTTGAATACGGAGCCGATAGTCGACTATCAATACGCTTATCCTGAAGACTTGATGAAAGAAGTGGCAGAACTTTTTTTGTAGGGTTGAAAGATGGGAAATTTTCAATCATTTCTCCAAAGAAGCTTGAAAAACAGAATTCAGACAGCATCGTGAAGATACTTAATGAAGCGTGGAACTTGTTTTGGAGTAACCCCGATACGTTTAGAGATTGGGAAGAAGAGAAGATTAAAAAATTGAAATCTATTATAGAGTCATAAACCCTACAATGCTCTATTCTTCCCGCGATTGAAACACAGTCTCTTCGTATTTCGTTTTTGAACGATTTGAAAGAGGATAAAAGGAAATAAATTGAACGAAACACACTTTTGATCACACATGAAAAATTTCAAACGGTTTGATAGAGAGACAGAAAAAACGATAGAGGATCTCTTTTTAAAAATGCGTAGTGCCAAGACTAAACTGAGAAATTACTACGAGTTAGAGCTAGAACTTCTGAAACATATTATCGAGTGTGAGAAAAAGATCACGATGCTCAAAGATAAGAGAAAGAAGCTCAGAGTTAGACGAAAGAAATTGATGGGGTCAACTGGTTTCAAAAACGATGGATTAAAGAAAACATTGATAGATATTCATAACAAAGAAAACGAACTGAGACAATTTGAAAGATCTTTACGTAAGAGACGTACTCTGCTTAAGCGTCTTGGAGATAGTTTGGCTTGGATACTTACCAACTACGATCGAGCCTACATACGGTCAATGGGTAGAAAAGAGCCAACGGGGTTTATTTTCGGAAAAACTGGCTTTAAACTTGAGCGTCTTGCTCTTGAGGCTACATTTGATGAAAACAAACAAACCATTAGTATCTTGCATGACCTAACAAACTGTTTACGGACAGGCGATCTGACAGTTGTTCGATTGGACAGGTCTCCTACTATTTTGAACTGTTTAGAACTTAAGACAGTACGGAAGAAGCTGGCCCGCATGCGAAAGAGGGAAAGGCGCCAGAAAAAGTATGGAGAAATCATTTTAAATTATATTAAGACAGGAAAAAGTACCCAAATTTATCCAGGATTTACAGCCATCAGTACTCGTCCAAAAATGACAAATCATTGGTCAAAGATGAGATTAATTTTACGGGAAGCCAAGAGTTGTGGGTATGCGTACGAAAAAATAGAAGATGCTCTTCTCTATGTAGCCATCAATCCGCAAATTATTGAAATAGAGAAAGTTATGGACAAATGTGTAAAAGAGTTGGATCCCCCATTTACTTTTGGCTCCTTAGACCGCCATCGAGACGGGTTATTCAATCATGAACCGATCTTCACTTTTGAAGTCGACACTGATCAAATTTTGGACATAATCTTTGGACGTTTGGTCCTATACATAGTTTTGAGTTTTAGAAAGCTCCAACCATTAGTCAAGAAGGCGGGGTATGATCTTATGCTGCCCAACGATCCCAGAGGCTCGAAGGAAGGACTAAAGTTGGTAGATGAACGTGGAAAAACAATATTCATGGGACCCTACCCAGTCGAAATGCTAATCTACGAAGGATTAGATATCAAATCTTTTCTGGATATGATAAATATCCTGAAAGAACATATGAGTTAAACTTGGTGTTAAGTTCCAATCTCATGAACAAGTTTGCTCTTGGTCTATTTCATTTTAAAATTTAATCAATCTTCCTGAGACGAAGTAAGAGGGCCAATGTTCTAGGGGGTAGTAATAGAATTTACAACCCCGTTCGTTGAAGAGCTTCTTATCAAGACAATTATCTTTCATCGTAGGGGACAGTCTTTTGTAAGTTTCTTCATCGATAAAGACGCGTTGTTCATCTGATAAGGTCGAAAGTCTTGCAGCCCTGTTAACAGTTTTACCTATTACGGTCAACTCCACATGGTGATAGTCTTCTAATCTTACAAAAACTATTTCTCCTGTACAAATACCAACCTTTATCTTCTGAGGGCTGATGCCTAAGGCCTTAAGATTTTTCTCTAGCTCGTCTATTCTTTCGTGCATTCTAAATGCAGCCCACACAACCAAATCCAATTCGGGTCTTGGATATTCTGGTGCTCCAAAAATCGCCATAACGGCATCCCCGATGTATTTATCCACAGCACCACCTGATTGCCTGATTTCTTCTGTAATAGAAGGGAGTGTAGTTTTGAGCAACATTCTTACTTTCCGTAGATCGTGTTTTTCAGAAAATCTTGTAAATCCTACAATGTCACAAAAGAGCACCGTTACTTCGGTTGTGATCCCGTCCATTTTTCTTATAAGTTCCTCTGGATGGTGTTTAAAATATTCTATTTCTTTGTTTGACAACTGTCGGCTTAGAAAATTCAGCATGTCATCCGCTGTTAACATGAATATTCACCCACTCAATATGCGTACAATCATACCGAGTAAGAATTATTATCCCTTGAAATTTATAAATTGACTCAGATTTTTATACAATTTGTCGTCTTGATTAAGTTCAATAGAAATTCTATTTGTATATATCGCTACTAACTTCTAGGTTTGACGAAAGAAAAAAGGGGAGCAGAGGAATTTCCCGGAATCCGTATCTGGTGCGGGGTTCAAATCCCACCCCGCCCGCCAGAAACACACCCCACACCGTAAATTTTATAACGATTACTTGCATTTCCTGAAGATTTTGTTTCCGTTATAGTCACATACTTATTCGAAGCCTGTTTCCATGAGAAAGGAAGCAAAGTATTTAGTTTACTATCTTCTATACATCGGATGAAAAATTATGAGAATGTTTCGAAAACCATTGACATTGACAAATTGTCGAGTATCTTCACAAATTAAAAGAGGTAAATATGGAATAGACGGTATTCTCTTTGATATAAATGGTGAGACAGTTATCAAATATGATATATCACAAAATTATGACATTCAAAATGGCATATTAGAAGTAAAATTGGAAGAGTCCTATAGACCCAATAAATATTCAGACCACCAAGTAGGATTTGATGATGTAGCAGAATCGTATATGAGCACAAGAATTCTAGAAACAGGAATTACTTCAGATGTTGTAATCGATGGGTGGAGTCATTATGATAAGATAATTCCCTTAGATAGAATTGTTAAATTTCTTATTGCTAGGGATACCTATCTGCTGAAGATACCAAAATTGAAGTATGCTGGTTCAACTCCTAGCTGGGATGTCTGTATTTCATTGGCGATGTATCTAAAACTGTGCGAGAAAATCGAAAATTTTGAAGAGAAATTACATGTTGCCACTGAAATTGGCGATCAGATCAGAGGTAACCTACAAAAATTAGATACCGAAATACGAAAAGGACATTATTTTTCGAAGTATCTTATCCCATTGCTACAGTCTCTACATTCATTACACGATGAACTTGAATTAGCGTACAACATTAGTAAGCTTGGGTATAACATCAGGTTTGGAGGAAGAGGAGAGCCTGATTATTTTATTGATATTACAGCAGTCGAACAAAAATCCAGATTTCCGGAGCTTGAGCATATCCTTGAAGAGAAGCTACCTTCAAGTTTTCAATATAACGAAGCTTTGAGAGACTTGATTTTTGAAATTAAGCAATACAAGAAAGGATTGAGCAGGGCGAACGTCTTTTTCTACAATGTGTCAAGATTAGTCAAGTCATTCAAATTTTATGCGGGCACTGAACTTGTAAAGATGGGCCCAAACGCCAAATCATTCAATTTAGCAGACATGTTCAGTAATTTTCGCATCATGATGAAAAGTTTATTCATCTTCTTAGAAAAAGGAAGAGTAGTTGTACCCTATGTCAAGCTATATTCAATTGACCCAAAAATAATATGTCCATTTCCTGTACCAGAAGATGCATTCGATGTAATTGCAAGAGAAAAAAGCAAACCGTATGTGATCTGACATTGAGATTAATCTTTATGAGATGTTGAAGCGCCCATTCGGAAAGAAAAAAGAGGAGTTTGCGGGGGATATCTCCAGCCTTTGCTGATTATAGGCAGACCCCGAATACAGCTCATGCGCCGAAACAAGCTCAGACTTACGCCGATCCCAGAAACTTTCACGAAGCATACGCTGCCTTTACATCCGACGCATTAACCAAAATATCCGACGCTGCATATCCTTCAGACGTTTACTTTTAGCTCTACCCAAAAATCAAGTCCACTCTTCATACCCCACTTTAACATGGGAGAAGAACCAGACTATCTTATTTTTTAAGGGAGCTGGCGAGAAAATAGAAACTTCAGTAGCTGAGAGCTAATTTTGAAGCTTACCACTTCTCCCAGCTATGCAAGTAGTATTACGTAAGATATAACATAAAAGAGTTACGATAGTCACGTCCACTAGAATTATATAAAATAAGCTATGTCTATGTTAACGCGCGAGCATAATATAGATGTGGCAAACAAAACAAGGCGGCTTCAGATCCGCCGTATACCGCCTTCCTTTTTTTATTTTCTAATAATCTTAACTTTGGGACATACGTGACAACTGCCCTTGAGAGGTCTTCCATTATCAACTTGCATGATCAAAATTTTTATTTCCCTTTCAAATTTTTGTCTCCACGTATAATATTTGTTCTCCAGCTCCACAATCCTTGCGCAACTTTCCCTATTTTCTTTCGATGTCTCTTCTTTCATGATAAACTGCTTCAGCGGCTCAAACATTTCTTTCCTAACTGATAATGTGTATCCGCCACTCTTTGCCTTTTCGTCTTCAATACGAAGATTGCTCAAAAAGTAAGGCTTACGGCCTCTTAAAACCTCCTTGACATCTTCAAGTATAATCGTTACCACGTTCTCAGGGTATTGTACTTGCAGTGAGGAGGCAAGGAGCGTCGCTGTGGTCCCTTCTTTAAACTGACGTTCCTTCTTGTTAACTTGTCCCTTAGCATTCTCAGCCTTTTCATAAAGTTCGTAAGTTCCGCTATAGCCTGTCCTCAAATGCATCAGGGCGGGCTCCGCATATTCCGCTTTGGGTATCAACTCGCCTTCGACCCAATAACTCGCGCTACGCCCTATCATGTGCTTCAGACCTGAAACAATTTTCTTAGAGTGATCGAGTGCTTGATTAGCCTCAAATTCATTTTTATAAACTCTCGCTTCTAAAAACTCATACCAGTAGTATCTTCCACCATCTTTTACTACTACGCCACTATCCCTTAACGCACTTAAAGCACGGTAGAAGGTCTTCTTAGACACATCCACTTTCTCCATTAGATCCCCTGGGCTCAGCGAGCCCTCTGCCCTCAGAATTTTTATTATATTCACAAGTGACATGAGAATTGGTTGTCGTGTCATTTGACATATCTCAAACTTTAATAATGTGCCACTATCTAATAAATCTTAGCGCGACACAAATAGAAAGTCGGGAAAGTTAGCGCTTAGGAACGTCATGAGCCAGCCTAGGTGGAAGCCAGCTATGAACGACGTCCTTGGCGTTGACCCCGGAAACTTCTATTTTTCGTGATAGCACACTAGTCTATATTAAGATTAGCCTCTTCATAATTGACGCTTGTTAAAGCCCAACATTACATTTCAATTTCAATCTCACTCATTTTAGCACTCCAATTGCTAAGCATAAAATCACTTAATCCCTTCTTGCTTCATGAAGAAAGTTTTCGCATTCTTCATACAAATCTTTTCGTTTTTTATTGTTTACTACTGCTTTGTCGAGAGTGTCAAGAATGTTCTTTCTAGAATATCTCTGGCTAAGGGCCATAAAACGATCAATCGAGTCTGCTAAGTACGATTGAAGCTTTCTGATATCTTCCCACAATACTTTATCTTTTTTACGCACGCGTGCAGCTCCATGAACTAAAGCACTTCGTTTATCGTAGAGCGATTTCATTGTCTCAAAAATTTTCTCTCTTTTACAGTCATTCTTTCCAAGCAAACACGACACCCTATGAGAAATCCTATACTTGAGTTCATGATCTTCTCCAAAGAGCGCCTCAATCGCTATCATCCCATTAATTAGTTTGGCTTCTATTTCTTCTGCCAATTTGCAGTTCAAAAGGTAGTCAAAAGCGATTCGAAGGTATAGCTTAGCCTTACTATCAAAGTCGATCGAATCCATGATTTCGGCCGCAAGACTCAAGTTTTTGTTTAATTCTTTCTTGGATTTAGATGATATCGTAACGACTTTTACCAATCTGCTCATAGCGCCCAGATATTTGGTTCCGGGAGGCACAAATTCTGATTGAAGTTCACTTGCCCCGTCATCCCTAATAATCCTGATGGCACTATGGACCATGTTAGAGTAGAGCCCGATGAAATCTTTCAAATAACGTTCTGCAAGAGACCTAACCTCAGAACTGGTGCCTACAACTTTCACAAAAGCCCGGACTGGCAAACGTGAGTGCTCCTCTTTCACAGACAGCCTCACGAATCTGAGTTTATCGTTGACAACAACTTCATCACCAGGAAGAGGCACTCCGGAAAGAATGAACCTTACTTCCCACAACCCTTTTCTTTCAGCTTCTCTTCTCTGAATACGAGTCAACTGTTCAATCCCATCTTATAATTCGTGCGCTTCACTTATCCTGATACTTCCATTTCAGGCACTTTAACTTTAACGCGTTTAACCTTAGCGAAATCCGTATCCAACGTATAGAGAACCCAGAGTTAGTTAACGCCAGCCATTTTCCATCTGGGGTTTGAACGGTTGAACGATATTCAGCGGCTTTCTTCGCTATTTCCCTACCTACGCTTCTCACCCTTGGCTTTAGCTTAAGAATTTCTTGTTTGTAGCCGGGATCTTCAAAGGCTAGGCAGAGGAAAACGCCTGTGTCGACGAGGCAAAGCCTCAAAGCTCTTCTTCATCCTCCGTCCTCATCTTTTCCAGCAATTCTGCTGCGGTTAAGTTGTTTAGTTTCTTTTTTGTATCTTTGCCTATTCCTCTCATGCTCTCAGAGGGTTTTTTGAGGGGTTTAATGACAGCCACCTCCGTTGCCTCCATAATTTCTAAGCTCATTTCTTGGTTACTTTAGAATGGTCTTTTCGTTTCTGTATGAGATTCTGATTCGTCTAGAATCTGTTACGTGGCCGATGGGTTCAG
>Ga0209121_10006363_pt1 | contig 10385 bp, 8 predicted proteins | sample Cruoilmetagenom3_FD_187292 | JGI IMG/M metagenome (GOLD analysis project Ga0209121, IMG submission 187292) | Oil polluted marine microbial communities from Coal Oil Point, Santa Barbara, California, USA - Sample 3 (SPAdes) (version 2) | ecosystem: Environmental > Aquatic > Marine > Oil seeps ...
ATTCCTTACATATCATCATTTCTGTAGATTGCGATTTCTTGCCCTTCCCATATCTATGCGGCAAACCGAACAGCAATTGTCTTGATCTCCTTCTTGCCGAATGCGATCTTCAGGCTTGTGTTAGAGAATGGAGTCAGTTGTTCTACCTCTTCTTCTTTTAGATTCATCAACTGCGCTTCTTTAATGTCTTGCCAGAAGTTAACCGTTCCTTCTACATCCTGGTCGGTAGGATTGTAGATCCGCAAGACACTGAGCTCTCCGCTCTCAGCCTTTTTGATCGCGCTTATTTCCAAGGTATAAGGTTGTACATCGAAGAAACTCAACTGCTCAGGCAGTTCCCCTCTTTCCTTTCCCTTTGCGATTATCCGTGGAGGAGTAATAAACAGATTTGCCTGTCTTAGCATCTCGCTTTTTTTCCAATAGCCGCTGTGTGTGTACGCCGCATACTCGAACGTATGCTTCCCAAGGCATTGAGCTTCAGGGGTGGAGAAAACAGGACCAGCTGCATCCCGCCTATTATTCAGATCATGCCTCGCTAGCGACCCCACAGCACGCAGCAATGTGAGAGCCACCGTCCGTTCTGCGTTATCAAGAACTTCATATTCGGGCAGCCCTTTGCTGATTAACCCAAAGCCTTTCTTGTGGTCTGATAAGTACAAGAATCGATTAAAATGCTTTGTAGGGTATGGCGCCTCTTTCCAGCCAATACCTTGAGATACGGTAATACTGCGTGTGGCGACATCAAAGTTTTCTTCAACTTGCACTGTATCTGCCTTCACGCCTGTGAGGAAGAGAACCCTCAATCTGTGATCTGTTACTCTATTCTCAAATGTGGTTCTAAAGTCAATCCTTTTCGTTCCAGCATACAATATGATGATTGTCTCAAGTGGACAGATCCTTCTTTCCTGACTGCGGTGAGTACGAGAAGGGTTCAACTTTGTTGGAAGCTCAAGCGAAGTCTTTACTCGTATCGAGGCTTGCAAGGGACCATGGTCTATGACCTCCATTGATTCGGCTGTGACGAAGATTGGGTTTTCCTCCTGCAGCGAGTCAAACGTGTACTCATCTCCGCGGTCGCCTTGATCCTCAATATGCAAGCAATTGTGGTAGACTGTCTGAAACTCTTTGTCCACGATATCAATCGTGCCATCTGGATTACCGGTGATGATGTAGTGCTTGTTTTCTATCCTGTTGGGTCCTGTGCGTATATCGGTCTCGTGCGGCTTTCTATGATGTCCCTTCTCTCCCGCTGGAGCCAGCCGATAGCTTGTATATCCATTGGGAGGGAGACCCGTTGAGAGGAAGCGAACCCTTGCTTTCATCAACGCTTTATTGTGGCCAGCAAAATACTTCTCTAATTGAGTAGGGGTGCTTCTTTCCCCTGATAGGACTTCGAAGGGAACGCAGTTTCCTTCCTGTGAAAACATCTGCATCTCGGTGATAGCCCCCTCAGCGGGCAGATAACACTCGCCCTCGACGACCTGGCTTCCCTCGAAGTTTGTAGGATTGAAAACGATTAGGGCCCGTTCTTGATCGTCTGCTAAGAGCGTCTGCGTATTGATTCTTGATGCTATGTATCTAAGGTTCTCAGCGATAAGCTCTTCAGCAATCTCTCTGCTCCAGTCGAATCGGATCAACATCTCGCGGTGCACCTGATCGATGCTGCAACCACAGATGCTGTCATGCGGGTGGTTCTTAAGCAGCCATTTCCAAGCCAGCCAGATCAACTCTTGCTTCGGATTACCTCCAAGCCACAACTTGTAGATCGAAGTTGGCTCGACCCATCGCTCAAGTAGGGTTTCACATTCATGATTGCGCTGCTTCAGATACATCCGTGAGGAATGAACACTCTGTATCACATAGGTATCCTTACTCGATATAAATTCTCCCTGAAGAACGGCCAACTCTACTTCATCAAGTCTAGATCGAACCTTGGCGATATATTCCTCTAATGATCCTTGAGTTATGTTGACATCACCAGATTTATCGTTCAACCTCTTCAGGAACTGGGGTAAATCTTCTTCGGGGAAAACATGGTCGTCACCGTACATCAGTAGGATCTCGCCCGTTGCACTCCGTGAGACTAGGAAATCGAGCATCTGTTCAATTTTCTTCCACGATAACTCCGTATCGTTAGCTGCCTTAGTTATACCGCCATAGCCTCTAGGTGGCAGATGGATGCCCAGCACCCGAGTACCATCGGGGCTTTCCCAATAGAACTCGTTGTGCCTAGTTTTGGAATACTCCAATCCTCGCCATAGAACTGCATTATCCAGGCCAAATCCGCGTAATATCTGCGGCATCTGAGAGATATGGCCAAACTGGTCAGGCAGATATCCAACCCTCATAGCTTGGCCGAATTGTTTTGCTATTTTATCTCCTAATAAGAGATTTCTAATCAGTGCCTCACCGCTCACGAGAAACTCATCTGGGAGGACATACCATGGCCCAATTAGGATTCTTCCCGCCTTGATCAGCTCTTGGAGGAGTCCTCTTTTTTGTGGACGGACCTCCAAGTAATCCTCAAGTACGATTGTTTGCCCATCCAGATGGAACTGTTTGAAATCGCTGTCTTCTGTCAAGATTTCTATCAGACTGTCAATTAAATCGACGAGTTTGATCCTAAATATCTGGAATGGCCAATACCACTCCCTGTCCCAATGTGTATGTACAACTACTGTTACCTCAATCTGTTTCATATTCTATAAATAGTCCACCGCGAATAAATTTATGATAATTATTTGAATTAAATATCATCCCTTAACCGACCCCGCAAGGATCCCTCGTACGAAGTAGCGTTGCAGGGAGAAGAAGACGACAAGTGGTAGTGCCATGGAGACGAAGGCAGCAGCGGTGAGAAGTTCCCAATCTTGGCCACGAGATCCGACAAGAGTGGCTACCTTAAGTGTGACCGGGGCCACATCCGGCGTCCCTCCCAGATAGATAAGGGCGACGAGAAGATCATTCCATGTCCAAAGGGACTGAAAGATGATGACCGAGGCGATTGCTGAGACCGAAAGCGGTAACACGAGCCGGAAGAAGGTTTGTAATGGTGAGGCCCCATCGATAGATGCGGAGTCAAAAAGCTCACTTGGCAATCCAGCAATGAAGTTGTGCAACAGGTAGACTATCAAGGGAAGTCCGTAGCCAGTATGGGCTAACCAGACCGCGGGGAATGTGCCAGCGAGGTGTAGCTGGGCAAAGATTTTCAAGATCGGGATGAAGGTCATCTGCAGAGGAACAACTATGAGAGCAATCACAATGATGAACAGAACCCGCCTGCCTGGGAACTTCATCCAGGCAAAGGCATACGCCGCGAACGCTGCGACCATAACCGGGATGATCGTAGCAGGGATAGTGATAATAAGGCTATTTATAAAAGCCCGTCCCATGCCGCCTTTACCGATAACGGTCTCATAGTTTCGTAGCGTGTATTGCGTAAAGTTGAAAGGGTGTTCAAGGACCGTCCACCAGCCGGAGTAAGCCACATCATGGGGAGGCCTGAATGATGTGATCAACAGGCCAACCGTCGGAAGCATCCAAATCAGGGCGATTATAATAATCACTATATGCAGCGGCCCGCGGGAGAGAGCCTTGGTCAGCCTCCCCATCATCGAATTGCCTCCTGTTCCGTGAATCGTCGGACGTTAATTATCAACGCGGGAATAATGAGCAAGAGTAGGATCACAGCGATCGCACTGGACCGGCCAAAATTCATAAAGTGGAACATCTCTTTATACATCCGGTTAGCGATCACCTCAGTCGAGAAATTGCCGTTGGTCATCACGTAGACAATATCGAATATCTTGAGGACGAAGACGACCATTGTTGTTGTGACCACAGCAACGGTTGGTTTCAGGAGCGGGAGAATCACCTTTCGGAACACCTGCCATTCGTTCGCCCCGTCGATCCGTGCCGCTTCCATCAACTCCCTGGGGATGTTCTTGTACGCCGCCGAGAGGATTACCATACAGAAACCAGTGTTTATCCATATTCCCACCACAATCAGGCAGAGATTGTTGATCCAGGGCATCTCGATCAACCACCCCATAGGCCGACCACCGCAAGCGGTCACAATTGCGTTAAGAAGGCCGATCTGTGGTGCTCCTGCTGGTCTAAAAGCATATACGAATTTCCAGATTGTCGAGGCCCCAACCATGGAAATGGCCATAGGAATAAAAATGATAGACTTAACGATTTTTTCGTAGCGCACCCGATCCAACAGCACTGCCAAGGCAAGCCCAAAAGAGACGCTAAACGTGGTAAAGAGAACCACCCACAGAGCGTTGTTACGAAAGGCGGTCAGCGTAGTCTTATCGGTGAAGAAATGTGTGTAGTTGCTGAACCCTACAAAGTTCTCTGCTCTTTTGTCGAGAAAAGATAGACGGATTGTATCAATAGATGGGTAAAGGAGAAAGAAAACGAGCAAAATTAGCGCTGGGCCGACGAACAGCCAGGGTTGCAACCGTCCTGTACGCAAACTAATCCTCCTGCTTGAGAATGAAATCTGAGGCCACTGCAAAGGTGGCCTCAGAAGTTTTAACTAGAGCTTAGGTTGCCCTATTACTCTCCATAGGCGTCGATCGCGCTTGCCTCGATCGCCGCCAGTACAGTGTTCAGAGGTATTCCACAGACGTAGTCCAGCACGCCCGTCCAGAAGGTTCCACAGCCTACCGCGGTTGGCATCAGATCCGAGGCATCGAAACGGAAGGTATCCGCCTCGGCTAGCATCTTAGCCGCTCTAGCAGTGATTGGATCCGGATAGATTGCAGGATCTACGTTCTTGTTGATGGCGAGTTTGCCCAGCTCACCACACCAGATCTCCTGCGCCTCGGCTGAGGCCAGGTAGTTGAGTAACGCGCGAACCTCGGGGGTATCGTTAAACGCGGCGAGCCGGTCTCCGGCTCCCAGCAACGGAGTACCAAATACAGGGGAAATGGGTGGGAACGTAAAGACGTCGTAGTCCTCACCAGCGACAAGACCCGGATTAGCTGTCTTGATGAACGACTGGATGAAAGTCGCCTGACGATGCATATACGCCTCAGGGGGGTCGGTGAACAGGGCGTTTGGCGAATCGCCAAAGAAGATGGTCAGTGCGCCGGTCGCTCCACCGTAGACGTAATCCTCTCTACCCACGATCTGCCCGAAGTACTCCCAGGCTTTCTTTACCGCCGGGTGGGTCCAGGGAATCTCGTGGTTGACCCACTTGTCGTAAAGGTCCGGTCCGGCGGTTCGAAGCATAATATCCTCGATCCAGTCCGTCCCTACCCAGCCAGTCGCTGCGCCTGACTCCATCCCAAGTGCCCATGGTATTCCACCATCAGCGACGATCTTGTTACTAAGATCGAGCAGTGCGGGCCAGCTCGTCGGTACTCCGTAGCCCCTTGCTGCAAATTGCTTGGGGTTGTACCAGACCAGGCTCTTAAGGTCTGCTGAGATGAAGATACCGTAGAGTTTTCCATCGATACTTGCTAGATCAACGAACGCCTTTGAGTGATCCGACACATCGACGATACCATCCAAGCAAACTAATGCTCCCTGGTCAGCGAACTCCTTGGCCTGTCCCGGGTTGGGCATAGCAGCGATATCCGGCGGGTTGCCAGCCGCAACGCGGGCGATGAGCACTGCAGGTAGATCTCGACCAACGGGTTCCACAACCACATCGATCCCTGTCCGCTCTTCGAATGGAACCAACGCCTTCTCGAACGCCTCTAACTCCGTTCCGCTCCAGACTATTGCAATAGTCACCTTCTGCTGGGCGAAGCCCAACAGGCCAACTACACTAATCAGTGAAACCACCAACAAAACAGTCAATGCACGTTTCAACATCTTTGGACCTCCTTGTCCTTAATTTGTGACGTTTGAACCGGTGGCCTGCAAATTCCCTCTTCTATCACCCCCTTGGTATCTCAAGATGGAGAGACGGCTAACTCTTTTATCAACTTACTTGGGCGGTTGAAGAGTTTCTGTAAGACGAACAACGCGCCTCCTCTTGCACAGCTAAAGGGTTGATCCTGTGCCTTACGCACCTTGATTTCCCAATTGAATTTGCTGCTAAGTTCTGTATTGAGTTGAGCCGCTATCCGTTCGATGAATGCTTCTTCTGCCGTTTGAAGGATTTTTGCGTTGATGACGAGTCGGTTCGGATCGAAGAGCCACACCATCTGCTTGATCTGGTCGATGAGATGGGAGGCAATAAGAGTGGCGAGTTCATCGGCGGCCTTCACGGATATTGCCGCCTCCTCTTGCCGTTTCTCCAAATTATCTACTTTCACGTAGGCGTGCTGTAAGGAAGAAGCGTTCCCATTCCCCCCGTGAAATACCTTCCCTCGCAAAAGAGTGCTTCCCCCCATGCGGATATCATTCTTCAGCCCTCTTCGCAGGGCGATGTAGATCATCACCTTGTCTTGATACCCCATCGTGTGGTTCTCGGATAGGGCCATGAAATTGACATCATTATCCACGTAGACCGGAATCTTCAGCCGTCTTTCCAGGACTGACTTCACTGGTACCTCTTTGCACTGGGGGAGGGTGCGGCCGGAGATCGTGATCGTGTCTCCTTTTAGGAACGCAGGAACGCCAAGGCCGATCCCAACTATCCGATCGAGAGCTACCCGCTCTTCATTGAGCAACTCCCTTATGCTCTCACTGACGAACTCAAGCGCACCCTTTGGATCGGCAACGCGATCCTCCGGTACGATAAAGCCTTTTGCTGCGACCGGTATCCCATCCAGGCCGCACAGGACGAGATTAAGCTCCGGTAATTCGAGGTCACCCCCGATAGCGTAGCGAGCCTGTTCATTGAACTCATAGAGAACAGCGCGCCTACCCCCTTCCGAAGGACCATGTCCATCGCGCTCCACAAGCCCCCGCTCCAGAAGCATGGTGATCGCTTTGTCCACTGTCGGACGGCTGAGGTTTAGGCAAACGCAGATATCGCTTTTTGTCAACGGGGAACTTGCCTTCAGGGCAAGAAATACCCTAACCAAGCTCGTCTCCCTCTGCAACTGTTGGTTCTTAGCTATTTGAAGCATAGAACCTCTCTTTAAAAGCGCACGCCGAACTTTGGCAATAAACTTTTACAAAACGCCTTAAAATTAATTTACCACATCACTCTTGTTTTGTCAAGAGCAATCACCGCGATACCCCTATGCACCACGAGTATGGTGAGGATTCAGGGATAGACATTTACAAAGTGCGGACTTCTCGGCTATTTTATGGAGAATTACACTCCCGTTGATAACATTAGGTGAGTGGCTAGCAAATGGAACCGCGGTTTAGATAGCCCGATGCGCCTAGTGAGAACTGCGCGGGTAGATGAAAAAGCTGTTGGAGAAAGGAATCAATGGACAAACAAGTGAAACTCCAAGCTGATCTCTGGCAGATCGCCCAAGCGGCTCTGAAAGCAGTGACCCCTGAGGAGTGCCTGCGCCGAGCCGTACACATGGAGGAGGAGCACCTTTCCGTTGGAGGACGGACCTTTGACCTTCCGCAAATTGGGCGAATCATCGTCGTGGGAATGGGGAAAGCCTCAGCACGGATGGCCGTCGCATTGGAGGAGTTGCTGGGAGACCTAATTTCCACTGGACTCATCGTCACAGCCGATGGATACCTGGTGCCTACCCAAAGAGTGAAGGTCGTTGAGGCCGCCCACCCGGTACCGGACGCACGGGGCCTTGCTGCAGCCCGGCGGATCGCCTCGCTTGTGGATACGGCAAGGGAGAAGGACCTTGCAATCGTCCTCATCTCCGGTGGAGGTTCAGCCCTCTTAACCCTTCCCACATCGGGTATTACGCTTTCTGACCTTTCCAGAACTAACGAACTCCTTCTTCGTTCAGGCGCGAAGATCCAGGAGGTAAACACGGTGCGTAAGCACCTTTCGCAAGTCAAGGGGGGGCAACTCGCCCAGAGGGCCTTCCCGGCTCAGGTTCTCGCCCTCGTTCTTTCCGACGTCCCCGGCGACCATCTGGACGCAATCGCCTCCGGCCCTACCGCACTTGATCCTACCACCTTTAACGACGCAAGACAGATCCTCCAATGCTATGGCCTGTGGGGAGAGGTTCCCCCGTCAGTGCGGGCCCGCATCGAGGCCGGAGCCTGCGGCGATGCTGCGGAGACCCCAAAGCCCGGCGATCAAAGTTTTCTTAAGGTACAAAACGTGGTTGTGGGATCTGGAAGTGTGGCTGCTACCGCAGCCCAAGCTGAGGGAAAGCGCTTAGGGTATCACACGCTCATTCTCACCACCACCCTGGAAGGTGAGGCCCGCGAGGTGGGGAAGATCCTTGCGGCCTTGGCCAGGGAAGAGGTCAATTCCAGCCGCCCGATTCCCCTCCCAGCGTTGATAATCGCTGCCGGGGAGACGACGGTTATGGTGAAGGGATCAGGGAAAGGAGGGCGAAACCAGGAGCTCGCGCTCTCCGCTGCCCTGGGGATCGAGGGACTCCCAGGGGTAGTGATCAGCTCTCTCGGGACCGACGGCCGTGATGGTCCAACTGATGCTGCGGGTGGAATGGTCGACGGAGAAACTGTGGCTCGCTTGCGAGCACAGGGGATTGACCCTCGGAATGCCTTGGCACGTAACGATTCATATACTGCTTTGGCCGCGGCCGAGGATCTCATCATCACCGGCCCCACCGGTACTAACGTAGCGGATCTCTGCTTTGTAGTTGTTGGAAACAAGGGCAAATGATCAAGATAGAGAGACTTCGCTGGGGCTGGTTTACGCCCGCTTGATTATCGTACCCGCCCCAACCAGACAGTCTTCAAGAGTCACTCCCCCAAGCGAGCAACCTTGATCGATCACACACCCGACAATCGATGAGTTCTCAATCACCACATCGTCGAAGACCACGGAGTTTCTCACCGTCGAACGCTCGATTAAGACGTTTTCGCCTGTTATTGTATCGCGCTTGGCATAGTGCTGATTTGCTTCAATGTAGGAGGCGCGATCACCGATGTCGTACCACCCTGTATCGAATATGAACGCATCGACTCCTATACCTCTTTCCTTGACAAGCCAGGCGTTGAAGTACCCGGGAGCATCCTTGCCAGACTCAGCTTTCCGGAGAAACTCCCTGATGCAAGGTAGGATCTCCTGTGGGTAAACGTAGCAGGCGGTACTCACCAAGGTGGAAACTGGGTGCTGCGGCTTCTCCTGAAAATCGATGATCTGCTCGCCTTCGACGATCGCCACGCCGTACCGCCCGCGCACTCTCACGACATCCTTGATGTCGTAGAGGGCGACCAGCGGGCGCCCTTGGTACGCGGCAATAAACGACTCGAGAGAGAACTTGGAGATGTTATCCCCCCCGACCACCAGGAGGTCATCTTCGATTTCGAGTGTCTGGATGAGAAAGTCAATCGCGCCGACAGCTCCCAACTTCTCCGCCTCTGCGCTCGTCTCCTCCACCACGATCTCGACGTTGCGACCGGACTGTTTTTGCCAGGCTATAAACTGAGGAGCGAACCGTCGATTGGTGGAGAGGATCGGACGATCCGAGAATGGATATGTCGCGAGGACGTAGTCGATGATCGGTTTTCCCGCAACAGGGAGGAGGGGTTTTGCGCGGTTTGTGGTAATCGGGTGAAGGCGCGTAGCGTACCCGCCAGCAAGGATGATCGTCTTCATAAGGAGCCTCCGCTTTGTACCCTTAAGCTTGCTAGTGGGAGGAAAGCGGAGATCCGCCGAAGGCGAATCAGCCTGTTGTTTGTACTAGCTACATGCGTTCCCTTGGAAATAAACCCCTCAACGTCGGAGACGAGCTCCGACGCTACGAAAAGATGGATGTAGCGTCGCACCTTGTGTGCGACGTTGCTTCCAATGCAGCAAAACTCTACATCAAACTGCAGCATAAGGATCAACTCCGCTTAGACCTTTAGGCTTTTGCCTTTTAATGCCCCTTTAGCTTGCTGCGGGGTTCTTTACTGTTTCTCTCTTAAGAGGGCATCTCTCTTCGCAAGAGCTTGTTTAAATTCCTCTATCAGGACGACCGGTGTTGGATCGACCTCGTTTAGGAGAGCGAGGTAGTAGCTGACGTAATCGCCGAGGTATATCTGCGAGAGGACCTGCGCAAGCTCGCTCTCGCCCTCGGCTTTTACCTCGGTGAACGGAACCTTGTTCTTCTCGAACAGGGCCATCATGATCTCCATACGGGTGCGGTTCTCCGGACGATCGTAGTCGTTCTGCAGGAGGAGGACGTACTGGTTCGTAAGGAGATCCGCCCTCACCAGTGTAAGGATCTCGTTGTGATTCAATTCGGGGAAGACGTTCCAAAACGCAGGTTGTTTTGCGTTCTCGTTGAATTGGGTCTTCCAGCGCATGGCGACGAGATCGGTGTTATCCACAGTCCCGTAGATCAAGGGGACATGCTCCCTTAGGGCGTAAG
>Ga0209121_10006364_pt1 | contig 10385 bp, 5 predicted proteins | sample Cruoilmetagenom3_FD_187292 | JGI IMG/M metagenome (GOLD analysis project Ga0209121, IMG submission 187292) | Oil polluted marine microbial communities from Coal Oil Point, Santa Barbara, California, USA - Sample 3 (SPAdes) (version 2) | ecosystem: Environmental > Aquatic > Marine > Oil seeps ...
GTATACTGAACAAGCCTTCTGAGTCAGTAACTGTTCCGGTTTGTGAGTTCATCCAATACACATTTGCACCTGCCAGTCCAAGTTGTGTATTTTCTGGATTGGCTTCCATAACCATACCTTCTATCTTTTCTTGAGAAAAGGATAGTAAAGGAAGTAAGGCTATTAGCAGTATATATTTATTCATAAATTACTTTTTCAACGCTACCACAATTATGCATGGCTGCACCATAATATGGATTTCGGATTGCATTTTCCAAACTTAACCAATATGCACCTTTATTATTGTCTGCCATTGGGCAAAATTGCTTGAAAACCTTTTGATTAATGCCAAATAGTTGTACTGCTAAAGTAAGATGTGCTGACAAACCTTTAAAGTTATTTCGATGCTCCTTTATTTGGGTTGTGCCAGCTATTGAATTTGCTGAAACTTCAATTTTTTTTGCAATTGACATCCAATGGTTAAGCGCATTTCTGTCGATCAGTAAGTTCATATCGATTTTTCCTAAGCTTTTAAGTATATCATTTGCTGCCTTTTTTGATATATCAGAATCATCCTTTACCAGTGCATCTTTTAAAATGACGTAATATTTAAAGACCATTTTCAATTGGTTTTGAAAATCTACCGACACTTTTAATCTTTCAGTCATATTAGAATGGTCTTCATTTGTTTTAGCGGTTGTTTCGCCCATTCCTATATGCCCTTCGTGGCCCGTCATTGCTTTACCACCATCTTTATTCATCATCGATTTTTTACCTTGTAGTTGCGCGGCTGCATCAACTGTAAAGGTACCGTTGGTTACTATTTCATTCCCAATGTTCAAGCCTTCTAAAACTTCATATTCGTCACCAACCTGATTTCCTAAAACAACTTCACGCATTTCAAAAACGGGTTGGTCAGGATTAGGCTTTAGATACACCACAGAACGCTCACCCGTCCAAAGGATAGCTGATGCTGGAACAGTCAATACCTGTTCTTTGTTTGAAGTGACTCGCTCTATTCTACCTTCGACAAACATTCCTGGCTTAAAGATTTCATTGGTATTTCTTAAAACCACTCTTAACTTTACAGTTCGCGTCCTGGCATCTAAAATTGGGCCAATAAATGAAACTTTGCCATTGACTTCCTTATTGGAATAAGCTTTGGTCGTTATAATAACTTCTTGCCCTTTTCTAAATAAATCAATTTGATTTTCATACACATCAAAGTTGGCCCAAACCGTATTCAAATTTGAAATCTTCAATAAAGGTTGCCCTTGTTTTATATAGTCGCCTTCTTCCACTAATTTTTCAGAAACCGTACCAGAAACTGTAGCATAAACGGGAAAGTTTTCCAAAACTTTCCCCGACGTTACAATTTGATTGATTTGGTTTTCTGATAGTTGCCAAAGTTTTAACTTGTTTCTAACTGCTTTGTATAAAGCAGGTTGTGATTCTTTTAAAGAGGCCGCTGTAATTAGCTCCTGTTGTGCCGCATATAATTCTGGCGAATAAATGCTGGCCAATAATTGCCCTTTACGCACTTGTTCGCCGGTAAAACTAACTTTCAACCTTTCTATCCTACCAGAAAAATAACTGACCTGAACCGTGTTAGCTTCTTCATTTTCCACAATCTTTCCCGATAACTTAATCGTATTACCATCTACCATTCCTTGACCAACAATAGATGTCTGAATGCTAGCCAATGCCAGTGCATTTTTTGTTAATTTGAATTGGTCTGCCAAAAGACCATCTGAACCAGTAACAGCAGGAATCAATTCCATACCACAGATAGGGCAATCCCCTGGTTCTGGTTGCATAATCTGTGGGTGCATGGAGCAGGTCCACATTTGATTTGATTCAGCTATTGAATCGTGATTGTGCTCGGCATCTTTGTTAGGGTTTCCACCAAAAAGAAGACCCCCTAAGATTAGCCCAACCGCCAATATTCCGATATAAATAACATATTTTTTCATATTTACTGTATTTTAATATTTCTTAATCTTAAGGCATTTGCAATCACTGAAACTGAACTAAAACTCATGGCTAAAGCGGCAATCATTGGCGAAAGTAAAACGCCAAAAAATGGGAATAATACACCTGCTGCAATTGGCACACCCAAGGTGTTATAAATAAGTGCGAAAAACAGATTTTGCTTTATGTTTCCCATAACAGCATGACTTAAATGTCGTGCTTTTACTATACCGTGTAAATCGTCTTTCACTAAGGTTATCATGGCACTTTCTATGGCAACATCCGTTCCTGTACCCATAGCAATACCTACATCGCTTTTTGCCAATGCCGGTGCATCGTTAATACCATCTCCTGCCATAGCTACCACGCTACCGTTTTTTTGTAGTTTCTCTACTTCTTTGAGCTTATCTTCGGGCAACATACTTGCTTTAAAATCTGCAAGATTGAGTTCTGAGGCAACAGCTTGTGCTGTGTCGTGATTATCGCCTGTAAGCATCACTACAGCTATACCTTTGGTTTGAAGTTCTTTGATGGCTTTAACACTTGTTTCCTTGATTTTATCTCCTATCACTATATAACCGCTAACTTTATGGTCGATGGCTAAAAAGGATACTGTTTTTCCTTGTTTTTGATAGGTTTTAGCTTCTTCCTCCATTTTTGAAGTGATTTCAGCTTTAGCATGCGCCATCATTTCTGGATTCCCTAATGCTACTTTTTTGCCGTTTACTGATCCTTCAACGCCTTTACCTGTAACTGCACTAAATCCATCTGATTTTAAAATTTCTATTTTCTGCGCTTTTGCATATGTAACGGTTGCTTCTGCTAGAGGATGCTCGCTATTGGTGTTAAGCGACACGATATATTGTAGAATGTCATTATTACTGAAATTGTCATCAAAAGCAACAACGGTTTCCACTGTTGGCTTGCCCTCTGTAATTGTTCCAGTTTTATCAATAATTAGGGTATCTATCTTGTCCATTTTTTCAAGTGCTTCAGCTTTTTTAATTAATACGCCATTTTGAGCACCTTTACCTACACCAACCATAACTGACATTGGTGTTGCCAACCCTAATGCGCACGGACATGCAATTATCAATACAGCAATAGCATTCACAAACGCATAAACATAAACTGGTTCTGGTCCCCAAATTGCCCAAACAACAAAAGTTAATATTGAAATTATAACTACAACTGGCACAAAATAACCCGATACTTTATCGGCTAAATTTTGAATTGGTGCGCGACTTCTGCTAGCATCGTTAACCATATGAATGATTTGAGAGAGCAAGGTATCACTACCTACTTTTTCAGCTTTCATTAAAAACGATTGATTACCATTAATGGTACCACTACTTACTTTATCATCAACAGTTTTATTTATAGGTATAGGTTCGCCTGTAATCATAGATTCATCAATGGTTGTATATCCTTCGGTTATTACGCCATCCACTGGAATTCTATCCCCTGGTTTTACTTTTAAAATATCGTTTAATTCTATCTTATCTATACTTACCTCAACTTCTTCATCATCTACTATTATTACGGCTTTGTTAGGTGCTAACTTCAATAGCTCTTTTACTGCTGAATTGGTTTTACTGTGCGCTCGTGCTTCTAAAAGTTGTCCTAAAAGCACCAAGGTTAAAATAACGGTTGCTGCTTCAAAATAAACGTGTACTGCTCCTGATTCAGTTTTAAACTGACTCGGAAAAAATTCTGGAAAAAACATCCCAAAAACACTAAATAACCAAGCAACACCTGCACCAATCCCAATGAGTGTGAACATGTTGAGATTCCACGTTTTGATACTTTTATAGGCACGTTCAAAAAACATCCAAGTGGCATAAAACACAACTGGTATGGACAATACAAATTGAATCCAATTCCAATGTTTTTGTTCCATTATATCATATAATGGATTATTGGAGAGCATTTCGCTCATGGCAATTAAGAAAATGGGTAAAGTAAAAGCAACGGCTATCCAAAACTTTTTAGACAACTTTTTATATGTTTTTTCCTCTGCTGAAAGGTCCGGTTGCATTGGAACTAAATCCATCCCGCATATAGGACAAGCTCCTGCTTCGTCTTTTATAACTTCGGGATGCATTGGGCATGTCCACTGTTCTGATGTGGTTAATGACAGATTTTGTTCTTCTACCAAATCCATTCCACAGACTGGGCAATCACCAGGCTCATCGTAGGTTTTATCACCTTCGCAATGCATTGGACAATAAAATGTGCCATTACCTTTCCCTTTGGGCTTCTCTTCCTTGATATCTGTGGAATGATGGTGTTCTCCTAGATTATGGATGCTGTATCGTCCACCATCCGTCTTTAGTGCATCTTGAAACTTTTCAATAGGAATATGTGATTCCATTTCGATATTTGCTTCTGCCTTTTCTAAATTGACCGTTGCATGGGAAACACCTTCCACTTTAGATAGTGTTTCTTGCACGTGACTACGACATCCGTTACAAGTCATTCCGTGTATATGGTAAGTGTGTTTCATTTTTTATTTTTTTCTAATGTTTTTGTTCTTCAGCAGTGTGGTCAGTATTAATCACATAGGTCATCCCACATTTAGGACAACTCCCTTCTTCCCCACTACCACTACCCTCACAATGCATAGGACATACATAGGCTGCTGTATATTCTTTACCCTGTTCGGCTATTTCCTCGGTTACTACGTCTTCTTTTTTATTACGCTTTTGAACTTTGTCTTTGCATGAAGCCATTGATAATGTGATTGAAAAAAAAATGATTGGGGCGATTGCTTTTATGTTTTTCATTGTAATTGAATTTTAATTTATACTTGCTTTTAATTGCTTAAATAGTTTATGATTGTGGTCTGGACATAATAGTCCTTGACCGATTCTATTTGATTCACTTGAAATTTTAATTGCAATTCCTGGATATCCAAAACATCATTAAAATCGATGGTTCCTGTTTCGTAACTCTTGATCAATATTTCTTCTGCATCCTTGGCTTGCTTCAAGTTTTTAGATTGAGTGCTATAGGATATTCTTGCAGATATCCTGTCATAAATCGCCTTATCTAAAATGGTTTCCAACATATTGATTCGTTCTTGTTTTTGCGCTATTATTTCTTGTTGTTCCATTTCATTTTGCCTGGTTTGCGATTTGTACTTTTTATTAAAAATTGGAATGGATAGGGTTACCATTGGCATCAATATATCCTTACCATTGTCAATGGGGTTGATATCTGATCGTTCTGAAACAGCAATGTAATCCAGACCAAAGCCTATCATGGGGTTGCTTTCTTTTTGGTTCAACAATTCTGATTGTTCAATTGATGCGAACAGTTTATCGTATTTCAACAATTCAGGATGCAATGCTAAATTTTCATAATTGATTTCATTACTTTCTGTAGGAATAATCAATTCATTTACTACAGTGATTTCAATTGTCTTGTCACGGTTTAAAAGCTTATTGAAAGTGGTTTGTTCTGCTAAATATTGTTGCTCTAATACTAGTTTTAATTGTTCTAATTCATTTTGACGCATTTGTAAACGTAAAACATCCACTGCTGAAGCTTTCCCAACTTCAACAGAAGCCAAGACCAATGTTTCATAGGTTCCCAGTAGTTTAATGTTTTCGTGTAGAACTTCCTTTTTGGCCTTATTCGCATATAAGTTATAATAAGATTGGGAGACTGTAGCCGTTAGTTTTCTCTTAGCAATTACGATGTCTTCAAACTTAGTATCGGCCAAGGACATTGCATAGTTTTCACGTGATGTAATCGAGCCAAACCAAGGTAGCATCTGACTAATGGAAACGCGGGCTTTTTGTGCTCCTGTCCGTGTTTCTGGCTCGCTAACAAAATGGCTATATGATACAGACGTATTTGGTAGTGTATTAACCTCATTTACTTTTTCGGAAGCAATGTCGTGCAGTAGTTCAAACTTTTGAATTTCTGGACTGTTTGCCAATGCTTCTTCAATAAGTGTCTCTAATTGTTGAGCACTTGAAAAACCAAAAGTCAAGAGTCCAATCCCTATTAAAACTATTCTTTTCATTTCGCTACTTTTTTAAGTTGTATTTCCTGTTTCCAACTATATAGAACCGGTACAACAAATAATGTAATTAAAGCTATGAGCATACCTCCAAAACTTGGAATTGCCATAGGAATCATAATATCACTTCCACGCCCTGTTGATGTTAAAACCGGCAACAATGCCAATATGGTGGTTGCAGTAGTCATCAAACAAGGACGAATACGTTTTTCTCCAGCTTCAACTATAGATGCTCTTATTTCCTGTTTTGTTACCGGTGAATTTCTATCAAAGGTTTGGGTTAAGTAAGTCGCCATTACAACACCATCGTCTGTTGCAGTACCAAACAACGCAATAAAACCAACCCAAACGGCAACACTTAAATTAATAGTGTGCATTTGAAATAGTTCTCTTAAATTTTCCCCGAGAAAATTGAAGTTTAAAAACCAACCTTGGCCATACAACCATATCATTACAAAACCACCCGCAAATGCAACGGCAATTCCAGTAAAAACCATTAGTGATGTGGCTACCGAACGAAACTGGAAATACAGGATTAAAAAAATAATGAGTAGGGCCAATGGCACTACAACCGATAAAGTTTCTTCTGCTCGCAATTGATTTTCATACGTTCCTGTAAATTGATAATTGATGCCTTTAGGAACAATCAATTCTCCTGAATCTATCTTTTGCTTAATAAGCGCTTGTGCATTCTCAACCACATTAACTTCTGCAAAACCATCTAATTTATCGAAAAGCACATACCCTACTAAGAAAGTATCTTCACTTTTAATTACCTGTGGACCCTGTTCATAGCGAATGGTCGCCAATTCACTTAACGGCACTGGGATACCTTTTTCTACAGGAACATATATATGCTTTAAATCGTTTGGATTTGCTCGAAGCTCTTTTGGATAGCGCACTCTTACTCCGTATCGTTCACGACCCTCAACGGTTTGCGTTAAAACCATTCCACCTACAGCTACCTTTAAAACATTTTGTACATCTTCTATAGATATACCATAGCGTGCAATTCTCTCCCTATCAATATCAATTAGGAGATAGGGTTTGCCCACAATTCGATCAGCAAAGACAGCCTCAACTTTAACCCCTTCAGCTTGTTTTAAAATAGCTTCCAAATCAATTCCAAAGGCCTCAATCTGTTTTAAGTCTTGCCCCTTTACCTTGATCCCCATTGGTGCACGCATGCCTGTTTGAAGCATTACCAATCTGGTTTCTATAGGTTGTAATTTAGGAGCGGAAGTAACTCCTAGCAGCTTTGTTACTTTTACTATCTCTTTCCAAATATCGTCCGGCGATTTAATTTCTGGTCTCCAGTTTCTGAAAAACTCGCCATCATCATCTTCAATTAATTGAGCTTTTGTAACATCGAGTTTAGTTGAGATGTTTTCCTCTTTGTTCTCGACTTTGCTTGAACTCACAGCGGTGTTTGGATTTGCAACAAATCGTCCATCTTTCAATTCAAATAAACCATCTTCATTGACTTTATAACGCTGACGTTTGCCTTTTGCATTCAACATATACTCAGGTTTATACTGAATAACATTTTCATACATCGATAATGGCGCAGGATCCAATGCAGATTCGGTTCTACCTGACTTACCAACAACCGTTTTTATTTCTGGAATACTGGCTACAGCCATATCTAACTGTTGTAATACACGTTTGTTTTCTTCCACACCTGAGTGCGGCATAGAAGTGGGCATCAAGAGGAACGAGCCCTCGTTTAACGATGGCATAAATTCCTTTCCGGTATTTTTCAAAATGAAAAAACCAGCTACAACAATAAGCGTTGGAATTGATAGAAACAGCATTTTATTGGCTAAAGCCCATCTTAAAATACGTGTATAATATTGTCTGAATAGGGTGAAAACACCTAATAGCCCAATGCAAATCAATCCAACAAAAACAAGATTCCACAGAACGCTTCTATCCACTCCTAAAGGTCTCCAATATTCAGCCAAAAGATATACTATGGCAAAAGCGGAAATGTATATATTTAATAGATTGGCACGTTTTACTGTTACTTTATCTTGTAATTTTAATAACGTAATAATTCCAAATGCAATTAGGATTAATCCTAACCAATAACCAAAGGCAATTACCACAATACCAAGGATAATTAAAACCCCATTGATTATGTAATTAGACATCTTTTTTATGCTCTTCCTTCTAAATAAAAATGCTGCAAAAGGGGGTATCAAGAACAATGCTACAATTAGAGACGCCGTTAAAGCAAATGTCTTTGTAAACGCCAGTGGTCTGAACAATTTGCCTTCTGCACCAATCATAGTGAAAACAGGAATAAAACTGATAATAGTCGTCATAACTGCTGTTACAATCGCACCGGAAACTTCAGTAGTAGTATTATAAACAATAGTGTTTATTGGTAAATTTTCATTTTTTTCATTTAAATGCCTTATGATATTTTCCGACAGTATCACTCCAACATCGACCATGGTGCCAATGGCAATGGCAATACCTGATAATGCCACAATATTGGCATCGACACCAAAGAGTTTCATGGCTATAAAGACCATTAAAACAGCAACAGGTAGCAAGCCAGAAATAAGAATGGATGCTCGAAGATTGAATACCATTATGATAATGACTAAAATAGTAATTAGGATTTCCAGTGATAATGCTTCGTTCAATGTTCCTAATGTCTCTTGAATAAGTTCTGTTCGGTCATAAAAAGGTACAATGGTAACTTGTGAGGTTCTTCCATCTTTCAAAACTTTTGAGGGTAATCCTGGACTTAATTCGTTTATTTTGTCCTTTACATTATTAATGACTTCCATCGGATTTGCACCATAACGAGCTACTACAACGGCACCAACAACCTCTGCACCTTCCTTATCCAGAATACCACGACGGGTAGCTGGCCCAAGAAATACTTTGCCAATATCCTTTATTTTTATTGACGTATAATCTTCGGAAGTGACAACTGCATTTTCTAGATCTTCAACCGATTTCACATAACCTAAACCGCGCACCACATATTCAGCTTTATTGATTTCCAAAGTCTGGGCACCAATATCCCTATTACTCTCCTGGACTGCTTTTACAACTTGATTTAATCCAATATTGTATTGGCGCATCAATTCAGGGTTAACATCAACTTGGTATTCCTGAACATAACCTCCAATGGATGCAACTTCAGAAACACCACTCGAAGCGGATAATGCGTATTTTACATAGTAATCTTGAATACTTCGTAATTCCTGTAAATCCCAACCACCTGTTACATCACCGTTTTCGTCACGACCTTCAAGTGTGTACCAAAATATTTGCCCTAAACCTGTGGCATCAGGTCCTAAAGCAGGATTAACATTGTCTGGTAACAATCCGCTTGGCAACGAGTTTAATTTTTCGAGAATTCGGCTTCGACTCCAGTAAAACTCGATGTCCTCTTCAAAAATGATGTAGATACTGGAAAAGCCAAACATAGACGAACTACGAATGGTCTTAACTCCAGGAATACCAAGAAGTGATGTTGTTAATGGATAGGTGATTTGGTCTTCTATATCTTGCGAAGAACGACCATCCCATTTGGTAAAAATAATTTGTTGGTTTTCGCCTATATCAGGGATCGCATCAACAGCAACGGGATTGCTTGGCAGAAAACCCGTGTCCCAATTAAATGGAGCATTCACCGTACCCCATCCTATAAAAAGGACAAGCATTAATACAGCTACAAGTTTATTTTCTATTAGAAATTTTATGCCTTTGTTTAGCATTAGCTTTGATAATTAAAGAGTTAGACATTGGTATTGGGAAAACACCGAATAAATGAATTCATCCTCATGGAATACTTCCATAGGACAAAAAGTCTATTGTTTAAAAATCAAATTAAATATGTCTCATCAAGTTTGTAGATGTTCTTGATGACCAGAGGTGGACTATAATCCCTAAATAAGATGGCATTTTCTTCCGAACCTTCAAAAAGGTTTATATAAGAGTATGTAAATGAAGTAACGAACAATTGTTGCTCAAAAGACAAATTGTCAAATGACAGTTTCAAATCATCCTGCCCATCAACAAAGATGACCTCGTCGCTACAACAAGAACTTTCCTGTTGCACTGTTGAATTATCATCATTCAGCATGCCCGTTGACATTCCACAGTCCTCGGCATCCGCAAAGAAAGCTAAATCAACCAAATGGCCCATACAGAAGTGTTTCTCCACTTTCCAAGAAGTGGTAGAAGCCAACAACAATAACGCCATTGATATCGATACTATTTTAAATGCGAAGCCCTTCACGATCACAAAAATACGAATTAATGAATGAGTACTGATTTCCCAACAAATGATTAACGAAATTTTAGTTAGCCATCCCCCGTTTTTTAGTTGAGCTTTAAATTCAGTTGCCCGGGGAACGGATCGGGCACCGCAATTTCTATA
>Ga0209121_10006366_pt1 | contig 10383 bp, 8 predicted proteins | sample Cruoilmetagenom3_FD_187292 | JGI IMG/M metagenome (GOLD analysis project Ga0209121, IMG submission 187292) | Oil polluted marine microbial communities from Coal Oil Point, Santa Barbara, California, USA - Sample 3 (SPAdes) (version 2) | ecosystem: Environmental > Aquatic > Marine > Oil seeps ...
TAAAATGGACATGGTTATTTCTTCTAAGATGCATCCGGCTGTGTTGGCTCTTTCAGGGCATGTACCAACTTTATGCATTGCTTATGATCATAAGCAAACGGGTCTTTTTGAAAGTCTAGCTATGATTGAATGTACCATTCCCATGTATGAGTTGTCAGAAAGGATATTGTTTTCGAAAATTTGTCATGTTTGGAATGACAGGGAGAAAATAAAATCGATGCTGGATGCGCATGTTCCTTTGATACAGAAAAACATAAGGAAGACGATAAAATTTGCTCTATCACAATTTATCGAGGCTGGTATTGTAAGCGAATCTTCCAAAAACCCATAAAGGGATGTTGACCTTTGGTTAACTATTTAAGAGCGTATTATTACTTGCACAGCCTGCGTAAACGGGTTTATTGGCCTCAAGAAAGGTTAAGGAAGTATCAGAATAAAAAATTGAGGGAAATACTGGGTTATGCATATGAAAATGTGCCGTTTTATCACAGCAAATTTAGTGGAGCGGGAGTGAAGCCCAGCGACATAAAGACGGTTGAAGATTTGAAAAAATTGCCTATTACCAGGAAGGATGAGGTAAGGAGAAACCTAAATCAAGCAGTTTCCAGAAAATTCAAATTTTCAAAGCTTAAAATGCATAGAACCAGCGGCTCAACAGGGCAACCCCTGTACTTTTACATAAGTGAAGCAGAGGACGAATATAGGAAGGCGAGGCATTTAAGGGCCAACATTGTTTGTGGGCAAAGGCTTAGGGACAGATATGTTACAATTACACATCCTCTTTACTTTAGTCAAACAACGAGGCTTCAGCGTTTTCTGGGTTTTTACGCGCCTATTCCTGTTTCGGTTTTTGATGACGTTGATGAGCAGATTTCAATTATTGAAAGGTTGAAGCCTGACGTGTTAGATGGATATGCAAGTAGCATTCTCTTGTTAGCAAAGAGGATTGATGAGAAAGGTATAGAAACGATAAAGCCAAGATTCTTGATAAGCGGAGCCGACTTGATTGAAACGCATTTCCGCAAATACGTTGAGGAAGCTTTCGATGCTCCATTTTATGATCAGTATGGGTGTGCTGAGCTTGAGAGACTTGCTTGGCAGTGTGAGGAAAGGGCTGGATATCACATTGATGCAGACTCAATCATTATGGAGTTTGTGGATAAGGATGGCGAGGAAGTTGCGCTCGGTGAAACTGGCGAGATAGTTTGCACCAGTCTCTTCAATTATGCTATGCCGTTTATTAGGTATGCGGTAGGTGACATTGGAAGAGCCTCAGAGGAAAACACCTGCCCCTGCGGAAGAACATTCCCGTTGATGAAAATTATGGAGGGAAGAAAAGATGCAGTTATTGTTTTGCCTGACGGACGGGCTATGTCCTCGTTTGCCTTTATAGCAGCAATGTACCAGTTAAGCTTCTACAAGGACATCGACCAGTTTCGCATTATTCAGAAGAAAGAGAACCTTTTCCAGTTTTTGATTAAAATGAAGAAGAATAGTTTGAATGGAAAATCCGTAGAAAAGGAATTGGTTGCGCTTTTCCGCAAAGTGCTTGATATTGCAGGAGATGAAGTGAAATTTGAAGTTGATTGTGTTGATGATATCCCTTTGGACGAGAGTGGCAAGTTTAGGATAGTTGTTTCGAAGTATACAAGTGATCGCGCACGCGCATTTTTGTTGCCTACTACCTGAGTAGCTTATTATGGCATAATCGTAGCGCTCGCTATGATCTGCTGGGGGCATGATATTTTGAGGTTGAGTTGAATTGAGGTGTGATGATTGACTAACTACCTTAGGGCATTGTATTACCTGTATGGCCTGATGAAACGTGCCGATTGGCCCCGCGATCGGCTGAAAGAATATCAAAACAAAAAGCTGAGAGGGATTGTAAGATACGCGTATGAGTGTGTTCCGTTTTATCATGATAGATTTAAGGAACAGGGAATAAAGCCGAGCGAAATAAGAACTGTTGCGGATTTGAATAAGTTACCCATTTTGAGGAAAGACGAAGTAAGAAAGAATCTTGGCCAAATCATTTCAAGAGAATATGATGTTGCTAGTCTGAAGATGATTCGAACGAGCGGTTCGACAGGAAAACCTTTGCATTTTTACATATCTGGATCAGAGGACGAATTTAGAAAAGCGAAACATCTGAGAGCTAACATAAGCTGTGGACAGAGACCTAGAGACAAGTGGGTTATAATAACCTCCCCTTTACATTTTGGAGAAGCAACGAGGCTTCAACGATTGTTAGGTATTTACTTCCCAACTCCCGTATTGGTGTTTAATGATGTTGAAACACAAGTTTCGACTATCGAAAAATTGACCCCCGACATACTGGACGGGTATTCTAGCTCTCTTCTCTTGCTTGCAAAGGAGGTGGAAAAGAGGGGAACAGAGACTATCAAGCCAAGATTCATTATTGGCGGTGCTGAGCTCATTGGAGATTCTTCTCGCGAGTTTATTGAAAAGGTGTTTGACGCCCCCTTTTATGATCAATATGCGTGTGACGAAATGGAAAGAATAGCTTGGCAATGTAAAGAAAAAAATGAATATCACATTGATGCTGATTCGGTTATTGTACAGTTTGTTGATGATAATGAAGAGGAAGTATCGTCAGGTGAGAGCGGCGAGATAGTTTGTACCAGTCTTTTCAATTATGCAATACCCTTTATTAGATACGCAGTCGGCGACGTAGGAATACCATCAAACGAAGAATGCCCATGCGGAAGAAAACTTCCACTGATGAAAGTAGTTGAAGGACGAAAAGACTCGTTTCTATTCCTCTCTGATGGACAAATTTTGTCGCCGCTGGGTTTCGATGCAGCTATGTGCATGTTCAAGTTCCACAACAATATCGACCAATATCGTATTATACAGAAAAAAGTAGATCTCTTCGAGTTTCTTATCCAACTGAGTTCTGATAGTGTTGACGAGAGCACTGTAGAAAGGGAATTGTTGAAACATCTTTGGAGAATGCTGAACATAAGTGCTGATAAGGCCACATTCAAGATAAAATTCGTTGAGAACATTCCGTTAGATAAGACTGGTAAGTTGAGAAAAGTCGTTTCAGAGCTTGGTCGAACCATTAAAATCAAAGAATAGGCTGGCAAATTAGCGAAGGGGGATATATTTGAAGAGAAAAGTCGCAATATTAGGTGCAACCGGGGCTGTCGGGCAAAGACTGGTTAGTCTTTTACTTGACCATCCTTGGTTTAAAGTAGATGTACTCGCGGCTTCGGAACGTTCTGCTGGAAAGAAATATGGCAACGTTTGCAAATGGATACTTGAATCCCCTATGGATCCGGGAATTGGGGAAATGGTTGTGGTCAATTGTGATATTGAATCTCTAGAGAGAGCAGGCAATGTTGATTTTGTTTTTTCATGTTTGCCACCAGAAGTCTCCAAAAATGTTGAAGAGAAAATTGCTGTCAAATATCCAATTTTCAGCAAAGCCAGCACACACAGATTAGAGAAAGATGTACCACTCATAATTCCCGAGATAAACCCTGATCATTTATCTCTTATCCCTATTCAAAGAAAAGTAAGAAAATGTGCAGGCTTTATATCAACTGATCCAAACTGTTCCACAATTCAGCTAGCTATGACTCTGAAGCCTTTGATGACTTTTGGGGTTTCCAAAGTTCTGGTTTCTACTATGCAGGCACTGAGTGGTGCTGGGTATCCCGGAGTTGCCTCTCTGGATATTCTTGGTAACTTGATTCCGTTCATTCCTAACGAAGAGGAAAAAATCGAATTGGAAACTTTGAAAGTATTGGGGGATTTTGATGGTGAAAAAGTTCATAATGCAAACATTGAGATTAGTGCTAGCTGTTGTAGGGTTAATGTTAGAGATGCACATACACAATTCGTTTACGTACAGTTGGAAAGCAAACCCGATTGGACGGAAGTCAAAGAAGCTTTCAAGAATTTCCGAGGAGTTCCTCAATTGCTCAAGTTGCCTTCCGCACCAGAGCTTCCTATAGTGGTTAGGGATGAAAACGATCGGCCTCAACCCATATTTGACAAGAACGCAGGGATGGGAATGAGTGTTGTAGTAGGCAGGGTTAGGCAGGATCCTGCGATGACTATCAAATATACTTGCCTAGGGCACAATACTATAAGGGGGGCGGCGGGAGCATCAATCTTAACTGCAGAATTAGCGGTCGCCAAAGGGTACGTCTAGTGGATCTGTGAAAGAGCACGCATAATTGAGGTGAATTTAAATGAAAAAGCCCAGCCATCAAGTCATAAAAATCGGTGGTTCAATCTTAACGCAATCTGTTTCATACTCTCAAGTTGCTGATGTGATTTTGTCTTCCAAGGATTTTCCGTTAGTGATTGTCGTTTCAGCTATGGCAGGAGTCACGGATCAGTTGATTCAAACTGCGAAGTCCTCAGGTATCTACAATAACGAGTATATTGATGAAATTCTTGCCTCTGGCGAAATAATTAGCACAAAGATTATGAGCTTAACGTTTAAATCGAGAAAAGTTGATGCAATTGGTATTACACCGTTAGACGACGGATGGCCGATAGTAACAAACAGTAACTTCGGAGATGCTATGCCAATTTTGGATCTTTGCACCCAAAACTTAAAGAGGCTCTTCCACAAGACAGCGAAGTTTGACATAGTAGTTCTTAGTGGCTTCTTGGGACTTGACTTAGAAGGAAAAATTACAACACTCGGCAGAGGAGGAAGCGACACCACTGCAGTTTTGATTGGACACTGCATGAATTGGCCGGTGCATTTAATGAAGACCGCTGCTACCTTTAAGGCTTTTCGCGAAGAAATCGCGAATAAATTCAAGAATCCGATGACCATCAAAGAGCTGAAGAAGTTGCTAGTTTATTATCCAGGTTTCATTTGTGAAAAAGCGTTGAGATACATAGAACCCAAAGATAATGTCAAGATAAGTACATTAGCGGAAGCCTTTAACGGAGTAAGGATACATTTCTAAAAATAGTGGGATGTCGTTAGAGTGTCTGACAAGAAATTTGAAGATCTGCATTTTCCTGATGCACCTAGAATTGTTGTTAAGCCTCCTGGTCCTAATTCGAGAGATATGTGTCAAAGACAAGATATACTTGAAAGTGCTGCGGTTTCGTATCCGAAGGCTGTCCCAATAGCCTTTGAAGAGGGTAGGGGTGCAACCTTGAAGGATGTGGATGGTAATGTTTATATCGACTTCTTTGCCGGAGCTGGAGTTCTCAACGTGGGACACTGTAACCCTGAGGTTGTGGAGGCAGCAAAGCAGCAGATGGAGAAGTTGACGCATTGCCTCGACTTTCCAACACCAGTTAGGATGAAACTTACGGAAGAAATACTCGCGCTTCTTCCTGAAAAGCTGAGGAATAATGCAAAGATATTCTTTGTAGCGCCTACAGGTTCGGATGCGGTTGAAACAGCAATAAAGCTGGCGAAGTTCAATACACGTCGGATTGGCATGATATCCTTTGAAGGGGGATACCACGGAATGACCGCCGGTGCATTAACATTGACGGCGAATAAAGAGTTCAAGAAGAAATTTATGCCAATGATCCCCGAGGTACACTTTGTTCCTTATGCATACTGCTACCGCTGTATCTTTGGAAAGGAGTATCCCGACTGCGACTTTGAATGCGCTAAATATCTCGAACATGTGTTGGAAGATCCGGATTCTGGAGTTGTTGAACCGGCCGCCATTATCCTCGAGGCCGTTCAAGGGGAGGGAGGGTCGATTCCGGCGCCTGATAAGTTCATTAGGGAGATTCGGAGGATAGCGAGCGAGCATTCTATACCTCTCATAGACGATGAAATTCAAGCAGGCATGTGTAGAACTGGTAAGATGTGGGCCTGCGAGCATTCTGGAGTTACTCCTGATATCATGACAATCTCGAAGGGAGTTGGGGGTGGACTTCCGTTGTCTGTGGTGGTTTTGGATAAGAGGCTTGACACGTGGGAGAAAGGTGCACATGTGGGAACTTTCAGGGGTCACGTAGTTGCAATGGCGGCCGCAGTTGCAACATTAAGGTTCATAAAGAAGCACAAGTTGTGGGATCACGTGGCCAAACTTGGTAGAGAAGTTTTTCTTCCGAGACTTGAGGAGTTAAAGGGGGAGAGTAAATATATCGGAGATGTTCGTGGAAAGGGAATGATGATAGGGGTTGAGTTCGTTAAAGACAAGGAAAGCAAGAAGCCGTGGCCTGAAATAGTACGTGAGGTTCAGAAGGCGTGTTATGAGAAAGGATTGATAACCGAGGTAGGAGGGCATTACCAGAATGTTATCAGATTTCTACCTCCACTCGTTCTGACTAAAGAATTAGCTGAAACTGGAATAGATATATTCGCAGAAGCCGCAAAAGGGGTTGAAGCCACTAAGTAAGCACAAGCGCGCAGTTCAATGTTCTTACGGGATTCCTACTATGTTGTTTTTAGCGTTTGCGCGCGCAGTTTCTGAACAAGTTCGCTCGAAAGCGAGAGATCTCCACACTCTGCTAAGAACTATATCGCACATTGATTTGAAACAGAGCTTAGATCAAGTTAAGTGGTAGAAGGGTGTCTGCAGTGAAAATAGGCTTTGTATCCGCTTTTCCTCCAGAGAGAGATGGCATAGCAGATTATTCACTTTATCTCATCAAATCCATTGAGGATGTATCTAATGATTGTACTTTTTATGTAATGGCACGCATGCTTAACGACAAACCAAGTGTTACGAGTTTCAGTAAACGAGTGATGCTATTCAGGATATGGCGACTAGGATCTTTTAAGGACATATTGAAAAGTATAGTCACCCTCACCAAAGCGATAATTGCAACAAAAGCAGATATCTTACATATTCAATACCGTTTTACAAGAGATCAAGGAGGCTCTGCAGGAGAACCCTTTTTTATCCTGATGCTTATTGCAAAAAGAATAATCAGAAAACCAAAGATTGTTGTTTCTTTACATGATTTTTGGCTTCCAAGAGAAGCTGAACAGAGGGCGTATGAGATTACAAAGTCGAGAGTGGCAGCAAAGCTTTACAAGTTCTATTACGGAGCATACGTAAGAGCTGTGCTAAACATCCCAAACTTAATTATTAATATAGTCAACTCAAGGAAATCCCCGGTAACAGAAAGTATTAAAAAGCATAGTAAGCAGGAGGTTGTTGAAGTTCTACATGGTCTTCCATATGTTGGTGTGGGTGCCAAGCAAGGAAATGGAAACGCTTACGAGATGACGCATAATCAAGAAATGTTTGGCATGCGTGATAAGTTTACCATACTTCTCTTTGGGTTCATTCGAAAAGCTAAAGGCTATGAGTATGTCATCAAAGCCGTAAAGAAAGTCGTGGCGTGTCAACCTTTGATGAAAGGAAGAATAAGATTGTTGATAGCAGGTATTCCTTCTCCTCCCGAGGAGCAATCTTACCTCAACTACTTAAAGGAACTTGTCCACAAATTGGATCTGGAGGATGTTACATCAATAATTACGAAATATTTAAACATTAATGAAATTAATCTTCTTTTTAGAGCAGCTGACATAACAGTTGTTTCTTACACCCGCCGTGTAGGTCCAAGTGGTGTTCTTTCGCGTGCTTTAGCTTACGAGGTTCCATCGATCATAACGTGTGACGATAAATACATTACACATAGTATGAGTTTACCTGCCTTGACGGTTAACTTAGACGTCGATGAGATTGCTTCAGCCATATTAAAGTTAATGACTGACGACGATGAGTACAATAAACAAATTAAAAGAATAAAGGAATACAAAGATATTAGTAGTAACAAAGGGATTGCGTTATTGCATCTCAAATTATATGAAAAATTGTTTTCTGCAAGCATTAACAAGCGTCGTATGCGATAGCTATTATAACTGTCAACCCAATTTGATTCGCCGTCGATGTGCGCGCGTGTGCCGAAAACATGGTTGGAAGATACATGAACATCCTGTTCTTAAGTGAACTACTCTACCCTCATGGAGGTGGCGCAGAACTAGCTACATACCTGTATGCAAGGCTTCTTTCCGAATCGGGTGTTAACGTAAAGGTAATTACCAATTTATTTCCCGGTGAGAAGGAAAGATCAAAGTTTGGCAAACTTGAAATTTTTAGATTACGTTTATTAAAGGATGCCACTACTTTAAAATATTCAATGTTAGGAAATTTTACGCTGTCGTTTTCAGGTTTTTTCCGTCAATGTATTCGCTGGGCAGATGTGGTATACGTTCCCTTGTATTGGTACTCAGCCATTCCACTGGCGAAGGCTTATGGTAAACCAGTTGTCACACACCTTCATAACTACATTCTCACATGCCCTCTAGGTACGCTTTATCAGTTATCAAATAATTCGATCTGTCAAGAAAAACGAAATTTGATTTGTCCAGCAAGTTGCATCTTAGCACACGAAAAGGCAAACCGTAGAAAATCGTTAGAGGTTATAATGTCCACTCTGTTGAACTCTATTGGCAAGAATTTTATGGAAAGACTTGCCTCCATGAGCGACGCCTTAATATGTGTTTCCGAAGCTCAAAGAAGATTAATAATGCAGACATGTGCTAAGCTTTTTTGGAGGAAACTTCACGTAGTATATAACCCTCTTCCGAATCTTTCGTACATTGACGTAAACAATGACTACTTTGGATACTTCGGCGGGATTAATTACTTAAAAGGTTTCTCGGTGTTATATCGAGCTGTGAGGATGTTAAATCAGTGTAGTCATGGGAAAGTAGACATTCATGCCACAAAGTTTCAAAATGCTTCAGAAAACACTAGAGATTTCTTAAAAAAGATGGGTTTTGTTCTTTATGGAAAACTTGACGAAACTAACTACGAAAATTTATACAGACATATTCGCTCTGTAGTTGTTCCATCCATTTGGCAAGAACCATTACCCTATGTGGTTACCGAAGCACTTCTCAAGGGAAGGATCGTTATAGCCTCAAACATTGGGGGAATTCCTGAAATTACCGAAGGTTGTGAAGGGGTTCAACTATTTGCAGTTGGTAATCATGAGCAGCTGGTAGATAGGATGCTATATGTAAAAGAATTGAGCAGAGAAGACGTTGTTGACTTGGGAATCCAAAACAGACAAAATGTAATGAAGAGATTTAGTAACGAGCTAATAGTGCGAAAATTCATTAACATCCTAAATAAAGTCTCTTAGAGCCTAATGATTAAAATGATAAAAAGATAGAGTCGGTAATTTAGTCTTAACGCGCTCCTAGGAAGAAGCTTGGCTTGGATGATTGTAAAATGAAAGATTCAAGTCTAATACATTTTTTCGGTCCAGATGGGGCAGGCAAAACCACTCAAGTCAATATGTTGGTAGATTTTCTTAAGAAAAGAGATGTTCGCGTTCGGAAATGTTGGGTTCGCTCACCGCACACCTTAGCATATATTTTGTGGAGGTTTTTTGTTAAAATTGGTTTTTATCGTGTCATTTGGAATCCGTTTGGTATTGGAATTAAAATTCCAGCGGTCGATCGTAACAGGCTGCTTCGAAATTTTTGGTCGGCTATCGAATTTTTCAGCGTCTTACCTCACATAGCCAGAGCCAATGTTCTTATGTTTCGAGGTCATAAACTCGTTGCTGAAAGATACGTCTTGGATACAATCACAACTGTTGCATACTTCATCGATGACATCAATTTCCTGAGAAATCCATTAGCAAGAGTTCTTATGCGCTTCATTCCAAAAGATGCGGTTTTAATTTTTGTCGATGCGGATTTTGCAACAATATTGGAGAGACGAAAGCCTTTGTTTTTTGAACGAAAAAACTCTCTAAAAAATCCAAGCCAGAAAAGAAGGAAACCACGCGTTTATGGTTATGTTCCTAACAGTGTAGTTGAACCGCAAGAGTTTATTGACTTTCAGAGGAAAGCTTACAAGATGTTGGCAAAATCTCTTGACGCCTTTGAAATATACAGTCCACAGTTTTCTGTTGACGAAACATTCAATCTGATACTGCAACTTGTGGAAGAAACAAACTGAGCCAAAACAACATTATTGCGCCCGCGAATTAAAGGGATTTGCAGATATAAAAAGAGAAAGAGGGCGCCCTAAAATGAATTTAAAACAGCAAGTTAAAGAGACTTATGAGCGGGAGGCAAGAATCTATGATAAAACTAGAGCAATTTTTGAGAAGGGAAGGTTTGCATATAGAGAAAGAAAATTGCTATCTGAATTTTTGGAAAGGAACAGCTTAATCCTATTTCTTGCCTGTGGAACTGGTAGGCACTTCAATTTCCTTGTGAATCAATTAGGAAGTGAAGTCGTTGGAGTAGATATTTCAATCAATATGCTAAGAATTGCAAAAAAGAAGCAAAATGTATATTTAATTGCAGCAGACGTGGAAAACCTCCCCTTTCGGCAAAATACATTTGATGCTCTGGTATGTAGCAGAGCTTTCTATCTTTTTGAT
>Ga0209121_10006369_pt1 | contig 10381 bp, 6 predicted proteins | sample Cruoilmetagenom3_FD_187292 | JGI IMG/M metagenome (GOLD analysis project Ga0209121, IMG submission 187292) | Oil polluted marine microbial communities from Coal Oil Point, Santa Barbara, California, USA - Sample 3 (SPAdes) (version 2) | ecosystem: Environmental > Aquatic > Marine > Oil seeps ...
CGAGAATAGAGAGTATTTTGAACATAATCACACTCTCAGATTTTGAAAATCGTGGGTCCTGGAGTGCATTACTTGTGAGTATTGCTTTTTTTGAGGTTAATACCTTGTTTATTATTGTTCCAGATAACATCGTTGGTTGTTTTATTGTTCTTTTCTCCATCTTTCTTGCTACCTTTATTTCGAGGTCATTACCATCTTTCAACAGAATAAAACCTCTTTCTGCATGTATTGTTTCTACGGCAATATCCATAATTTTTTCCAATAATCTGTTTAATTTTGTTATAGAATTGAGTATCTTACTTGCATTGTAGAGAGAAAGTAATGCGTCCTTCTTGATATATTTTTCTATGTTATCTTTTTTTTCTTTTGCCATTTTAATTAAGATAGAGACGGGTTATGGTTCTCGAAGAATTTCTGAACCTATCCAGAATTTCTACCGCCCAATCGAATATACCGGGTTCTATTGATGATTCTGTGAAAATATATGTCGAATCTTCACCGGGTAATGTATCACTTACCCAAACAGGGTTTTCTGAATTTTGCCAGAACCTCAGAACGGTAAAGTGTTCAAACCCGAGTAGTGGTGGAACCCATTTAAGTGTATCACCTATTGAGAGTGTTTCACCTGAGTCTGGAAAAAGAATGTTTGAAAACTTACAAATAGTCCTTTTTAGATTTGTTGTTATTGTATCGCTGTATAACCCCCCAACATCCCTTACCCAGAAATGAAAATCAACACCTATGAGTGTATCGATGGAATATATGTTGTTGTAATATTTTACCTTTTTATAAAGACGTAATGTATCCCCGGATTCATATATTAAGATAATTTTCTCTTTATCAGATTCAGCAAGAACAGAATCACCAGGGATAGGGTCCGGGTCGAATAATTGTAGAGTGAATATTACTTTAAAAGTTGAATCTGGATTAGGGTAGGTGCGATTTTCAAGTTCAGAGTAAATGAAACAGTTTCTGATTGTGGGTTTTCCATTTAGTTTAAACTGGAGTTCCTTTTCTTTTCCTCCTTTAATTTCAGTCGTGCAGGATTTTTCAATATAAAAATCCTTATTTGCGGTTACAATATATATATCGGGATTCAGGTCTGGAAAACTGAAATTTCCGCTTCCATCAGTTGTATCTTTTCTTTGTGTTGGGAAGAGTTCTACAGTTGCACCCTCAATTGGATTTGAGTTAAATAGTGTGCATACATTTCCCTTGATTTTGCCTATTGCATCAGGGTTGGCAGGGTCGTAAGGATTTGTATGCGGTGCATTCGAGATACAACTTAAGATAAGCAAGATTACGGGTAGCATAAACTTTTTCATTCTCTATTTCCTTGAGGCTCTGTCAGGAGGATATCCGTTAGTCCATAAAACCAGACAAAAAGAGTTATTTCCATCATTGCATAACGAGTTTTGTATGTAAAATTGTATCTTGAATATTGGTATTCTATGTCCGATGTTGTTACAGCGTTCATATAGTTGTTTCGTGCTGAAAGATAGGCGAGATGAGAAAGTGCAAGACCTGCTATCGATACGGAGAATGCACCAATCAATAACTTACCCTTTTTTTCTTCCCTCTTTGTAATCTGTCCCCATCCTGGGAGAAGCGCACTTTTTACAAGACATTCAGTAGTGGTTGGAGGGGGTTTTCTTATTTTTATGATTTTTTCTCGAGTCGGTTTTTTTACCATTCTTTCTGCTTCCTTATAAACCTCAATAATCTTTGGAGATACAAATTCAGGATTGAGGGAAAACAGTTTCTTTTTTTTGAGAATTAAAATGAATTGCCTTTTTGCTTCTGCTCTATTATCAATCGCAACATATGAAAATGCAAGATATGTTCGTGCATTTATTTCTTCGTTTAATGAGATAGTACTATTTGTAATGACCTCATTTAGTATTTTAATCACTTCCTGGTAGTTGCCATCATCATAGTAAAGGATGGCTTTGTTCAATCTTTCCTGAATAGTTTCCATACTCAAGAGTAGGGAAGGAATGGAGAATAACAGGAGGAGAAAATATACTATTCCAGGTTTATTGTTTTTCTTAATGTGTCTTCGACAGGTATATTGATTGTTTGATGCCATAAGACCGATTTACCTTTTTTGAGTTCCAGTATGTGTTCACCAGAACTGAGAAGGATTGGTTTTGCGATTGGCGTTGTACCCTTTTTTTTGCCATCAAGATATATTTCTGCCCAGGGATTAACATTAATTTTTAGATAACCGTTTATCTCTTCTAATGTGATGTTTATCTTAAGGGTTTCATTTTTTGAGATGGTTACAGTCTCTGAAAACTCCTTTCTATTAGGGTGTTTGAACCTCAAAAGGTGTTCACCTACATTGAGTTTAATAGGTTTAGATAAGGGTGTACTGGCATAGAAAACATCATCGATGAATATTTTTGCCCATGGTTTGACTACGAGTTTGATAAATCCGCACGATTTTTCAGTTAAAGTAGGGGTAAGCCCAGAGTCTATTTTTTTAATGTTGGTCATTACAGGAGGAGCTTCTTGTTTTATGAAATTATTGACAAACAATGTATCATTTTTGGGTTTTTCTCGTACTTTAGTCTTTACTGGGATAGAAAAGGAATTAACATTGGAAGAACGAATTCTCCTATTCCCAATTATTATACCAAAAAAAATGATAATCACAATCAACAGAAGGGAACTGTAAACAACAATCCCGGTTACTTTTAAGTTATTTTCTTCCTCTTTTATATGTTTTCTATTATGAGGATATGAAAGAAATTGAACGAATTCCTTGGGTGAGGAGGTGTTATACGGTAACAGATCCTTAAGAATAGTTTCGATATTACTATAACGGTTTTTGGAGTCAGATTTTGTCATCTTTGCCAGGATTTTAATAATCGCTTTATTTTCTATATTCTTTGCTAAATGGGTAATGGGAAGTCTTTTGTAAAGCCTTCTGTTGATTGTTTCAAATCTGTTTTTACCTCGAAACGGGTTAATACCAGTAAGGAGTTCGTAGAAAACTAGACCGAGAGAATAGATATCGGATGACCGACTTGCTTTTTGACCTCTTATGAGTTCCGGAGCCAGATAGGCAGGTGTCCCAATGGTAGAACCAGGTTCAGTAATCTCCACTCCTTCGAGAAGGGAAGCCAATCCAAAATCTGAAACCTTTATCCTTCCATCTTTTGATACCATTATATTTTCCGGTTTTATATCCCTGTGGAGAATACCCTTTTTGTGAGCTGCCGCAATACCCAGGGCAATCTCTGACAGAATGAAGATGGCAATATTTAGTGGGAGAATACCCACCTGTTCTATCAATTCTTTTAGAGAACTACCCTCTATGTATTCAAGTACTATGAAATAGTCCCCTTCTTTTTTGAAAAAGTCGATAACCTCTACAATATTTTTATGATTTAATCTACCCAGTATTTTTGCTTCTCTCTCAAATCTTTTCACCAATTCTTTATCGGAAGCAAGATGGGGATGAAGTTTCTTTATTATTACCGGTCTGGATAAACTTATTTGCTCACCCTTATATATAGTAGCCATCCCTCCCGTTGTAATAACATTAATAATTTTATATTTATCTTTCATTTTAGTTAAGACCTACTTGCTTATTCATTTGTTTACTATAATATTTTTTTTTATGAAAGTCAAGGAAAAATCATAATTTACTGGTTTTGTAATACTCTGATTATTCTATGGTTTTTTGCCTATTATAAACCATAGATTACTAATAGAAACACAATTTTATTAGGAGTTTTATATTAAATGGATTTAGGGGTATTTTCGCCAGACATTGGATATTTAGTTAGGTCTGTTACATCACTATCGTATGGTTTTATACCATTTCTTCCATTCTTTTTTACCCAATACATCGCCCTATCTGCAAAGCTGAGAATGTGTTCTCCATCCGTTGAATCTTCTGGTGAAGAAGCGACTCCGAGACTTGCAGTTATGTGATAGTTAATACCTTCCCTTTTAAGAAAAACAGCATTATCGATTGAATAGAGTATCATTTTTGCAATCTGCGAAGCCTCTGTTTTTCCAATACCTGGAAGAATAATAACATATTCATCTCCTCCATACCTGATTGCAATTCCTTCTTTTTCTATCTTCCTTTTTATAAGTCCACCGATTTCTCTTAAAAGTTTTCCTCCCACCTGATGTCCAAACTGGTCATTGACAAGTTTGAAGAAGTCCATATCGAGGAATATTATAGAAAAGACTTTTTGTTTTTCTTCCATTAACCGTTTAATTGTAATATGACAGTAACGTGCATTGAATAATGTTGTGAGGTCATCAATAATTGCAAGCCGCCCTACTTTCGTGTAAAGCATAGCATTTTCTATACTTACAGAAAGAAGACGTGCAATTTGTACGGTTAATATCTGGTTACGGTCGTTAAATGCATTAATTTCTTTACTACCGATATCAATAACACCAAGGATAATATTTTTTCTTTTCAATGGTATAACCATCTCAGAGCAAATACCTTCTATACCTTTTATATATCTGGGGTCCTTCATTACATCACCAATTCTGATAGGAACACCATGTTGAATAACCCAACCGAGAAGTCCTTTATCAAGACTGAGCTTTGTTTTTTTGGGTTTGACCTTCCCTGTACTGTCAAAATTTTTTAGTTCCAGAACGGAATCTTCATTGTTAATAAGTGCAATACCTATGTAGTAAAACCCAAAACTTCGCCTTATTAGTTGAACACTTCTCTTTAATAATTCGTCCAGATTAAGCATACTGGAGAGATATGTTCCAATCTCGAAAAGTAGAGTTATTTCCTCTACCTTTCTTTTTTCGTTTTTTATCAAATTTGATTTATTTAAGGCAAAGGCAGCAAAATGTGCAATCATCATAATTTTCTCAAGGTCATCATTCGTAAAATCTTCATTCTTTTTGTTGAGCAATTCTATAACACCGTGAATGCGCTTTTGTGCCTTTATCGGAGCACAGAGGATTGAGCGAGTGGTAAATTGTGTACTCTTATCGATATTACTATAAAATCGTTTATCATCCTTTACATTGTTGACTATAAGAGGTTTTCCTTTCCTTGCTACCCATCCAGCGATTCCCTGATTGGACTGCAGCTTTTTACCCTTCAGGATATCCGATTTTTTACCGTAAACAGCATTGAAGATTAAGTAATCCTCTGATTCGTTAAAAAGAAGGATAGAGGCTGCTTCTACATTGACTAACTCTATTGCTTTTTTGATTATTATATCGAGAATGGTATCGAGTTCAAGTGTGATATTAAGTAGTTTTATAATATCATTTTTTATGTATAACTCCTGTAACTTATCCATCAGGTTGTAAAGAAGTGAGTAATTCTCTTTCCCTCTAACTCCAGTTTTTAATTCCTTAGAAATTCGTTTTATCTCGTCTTTTGACAAAGGTTCAATGAGATAATCGTAAATAGTAAAAGAGATAATTTCATTTATTATAGTCGGAGCAAGTTTTTTAGAAAAGATGACAATAGGAATCTTGTTTGATATTTGTCTAATATCCTTGATAACTTTTACTCCTGCTTGTAAATTGGCGGGGTCTATTTCTACAAGTGTGAAAACAATATCTTTTGTACAAACTAGTGCAAGTAATTCAGCCTTATATGATGTTTCTATAAACTGAATATCATTAAATTGGTTGTAAAAACTTTCTGGAAATTTTTGTTTTTTCGTCCAAATGAGAACTTTATCCATTTCTGCTTTTTATGTTTTTATAGAATAGAGCACTTTTATTTTATTTTCCTTTTGGTTATAGAGTATTCCACTCTCGTCAATTTTGAATATCTCAGTAGAGAAATTTACCTGTTGGAATGTATCAAGTAAAAGTATTTGGTATGGCTCTACAACAAAGTTTTTATCTGGAAAATTTAGGATTCCACTTTTCAGTTTTCCTTTTACAATTTCAGCTACCTTACTCATCATATCTTCTTTGCTTATCATATTGCCATTCATATTGCCAAAGGTGAATTTGGATGATGTAAAAAGGAGATTCAGTATTGTATCATGGTCAGCAAGGATAACAGAATGTTCAGGGTCCCTTCCTTCTGAGAGAAATTTTGCTTCATTAACAAGAATACCACGAAGATCAGGATCTCCGAAGGCATTTGGTCCTATTGCCACATCACGTGAAGGTAAACCACTGGCAATTCCTATTCCGAGTCTAAATAGTGAACGGAGCATAGGTGGAAACAGGGCATAAGTAGTTCCCTTAACAATTAATTCTTTTTCCATAACATCTGAGAACCAATCTCTATATTTTATATAATTATCCTTTATAAATTTCTCTGCAGCTTGCACCATTGAAATTGCACAAAGAATTGCTTTCTCGGAGCTTTTAGGAGACTTCTGAAGAAAGAGTCCTTCCTGGCTCATTAATGAATACCTTAATTTTTTATATTTCTTTGTTGTTGATTCTCTGTATATTGAATTATACAATTCTTTTGAGTTATTTCCGAACCAGATTATTCCACCGTCGCCAATATCTTTGAGAAGAAATGCACCGTATTCTTTTGCAATCTTTGCCATTTTCGAATGGAAATTCTTTATAATCATCTGCTCTCTTTCTGCATTTTGAAGTTTCAATGTCATAAAGCTTGAACCCCTAATATCATAGATAAGGACGGTCACAACTTTCTGAAAATGTTTCATACATATGTCAACCAATTTACTTCTTGTTGTAGTATCAAACGTTTTTACTTCAGATTGGATTTTTCCCTTCTGGGAGAAATGGTAGAATTTACCTTTTGGAATACCGTAAATACCGAAGTAATTCGCCTGGTCATAAAGATGCGATTTGGTAATTGTTTCTATTTTTTCCATTTGTGGCCATTCCCTGATATTTTTTTGAAGTAGTCCACAGATTGAAATGGGTAATAGAATTTCTTTGGCACTATTTATGTAAGCATTGATAATTTTGTTGACATCTGGAGAATATTTTTTTGCATTTTTTTCACGGAATGTTAATAGAATTTCTCCAATCTTTTCTGAATTTTTTATCTTCCCATTTTTTGACTCTATAAATAAATTTAATATATTTTTAGAGATTCCCTTTTCTATTCTTGTTTTTATACTATCTAAATATGGTTCTACCTTAAGAAATTCTATACAGAGTTTGGTTAATTTATTATTTTCTTGATATATTTCTTCCTCCAATAGCGTCTTCATGTCATTCTTCTTAAAGGTTTGAAGTGAATGGTTCTCTTCTATTTTCTTACTAAGTTTGTATGATTTTCCAAAGAAATCTTTGAGATGCCATATATAGTCAAGGCAAACCTTTTCGATCTCTGATAACAATTCTGATATTTGATAGGTTGATTCCATAAGTGGTTTTCTGTTTTTCGTTTCAATAATTTTGGATATAGCTTGACTTTTTTCTGTAATTATTCTTTTCGTTTGTTCAGAAACCCTTTGGTCAAACAGTGAAATTTCCTTATCCTCTTTTATTAGCGATATTTCACTTTTCTCTGCCTGTTTCCTTATAACCTTCAGTAGGTTTTGCAACTGTTCGTCTGTGGGAAAAATGAATCTTGAGAATTTACATTCCTCCAGATTTTTTTTACTCAAAAGGGTTTTCTTTTTAATATCATTGAGCATTTCAAAGACCTGTATTTGTGATATTTTTTCTAAAAGTAGATTATGTACTGTTAAAAAGATAGTGAGTGAATAACCCCTTGCGATAAAAAGAGGTTCAAAATCACTTAATGAATGTTCTGTAATGTAAGAATAGGGAAAACGGTCTATAAATTGTTCGAAGAATGGAAGAGGAACGGGAAAATTTTTTGATAGTTCTTTTCTGATATTACTTAAGAATGTTAATATGCTTTTCATAAAAAGTATCTCTTTTGTCAATTTATTGCCAGATTCGTACTTAATACATTCCTTTATGTAATGACTCGCTTTGTTTAAGTATGCTATTTCAAATATGATTGCTGCCTCTGGTTGTTTCTCTAATAGATTTTTGTATGTGTTATAAAGCATCTTTCTGTATTTACTAAATTCTTGAATCAAGGGTTTTTTACTACCCTTTAATCTATATATCTTTTTAAAAAAAGAGGTGTGCTCACTCTCCTCCTTTATAGGAAATTCAAAGAAAGGTTGGCAACCGAATTTGAGTAAGGATGAGAGTATACTTTCAGGAAAGTTGAGATATTTTTTAAATGATTGAATCAGATGTGTATCTTTTAGGTAGTTTTTCTGGTTTGCTATATCATTTTTTAATTGGTTAATATAGTTTCCTTCTTCTTCACAAATAGCCTCTATCTGCTTGAGAGAAATATCAAACATTAAAACTCCGTTAATCCTGTAAAATTGAAATTCCTTCCCCTTACTAACAGAGATGGTTCTTTTTTACCAAGCATATTATATTTCCCTGATATCGACCTATATTACCTATTTTTTAAGTTTATAAGTAAGAATGGTTGGCTGAAAAAGTCAAGAGTAAACTATTTCATTAAATTTTCCAATTTATTGATTTCTTGACGTGCTGTTTCATATTGCTCTGCATCGAGAAGAGCGGTAATTAGTTTAATACGTTTTATCTTTTCCGTATTTTCTGATTTAATCACTACGGTACTTTTTACATTCTTTATTTCTTCTTCAAGGGAGACTGTTTTATCTGCCTTTTCGAGATCATCAAATGTAAATTCGCGTATTCCCTTGGTAGGCAGATTATCTTTAACTTCTTTTGTAATTTCCTTTTCATCTTTTTTTAAGGTATCCTGGGATGTCTGTTTCCCGAATGGTTTTATATCTATATCGTCTGTATTAGTTTCCAAATACTTATCATTTTCTTCTTCATTTCCTTCCTTTGTTTCAAAAAAATCATCAAGTGGTGATACAGTCTTTCCTTTTTCCCCTTTAAGTTTTCTCAATTTTTTTATTATATCATCCAAGCCTACCTCCTTGTGAATTGATACTATACAATATTATTTTTCTTCTTTATGGTTAGATTTTTGGTATTTCGAAAGGAGTTCTTGAACCTCTATGTTTGTAGGGTCAATTTCGATTGCTTTCTTTAATGATTTGATAGCTTCATCAATTTTATCGAGACCAATAAGAGACTTTGCTATGTTTATATATAATTGAGGATATTTATGACCTATTTTAATAGCCTGATTAAATGCTGCTGCTGCTTCTTCATACTTCTGTTCTTTTAATCGTATAACCCCAAGGTTATTGTAAGCCTCATCAAGTCCAGGATCAATTTCAAGGGATTTTTTTATATTTTTAACAGCCTCGTCAGATTTTCCCATCTCTCCGAGAACCATACCAAGATTAAGGTAAGCTTCTGCAAAACTATCGTTTAATTCAATAGCTTTTCTAATTTCTTTTTCAGCAGCACCAAGTGAATGCCTGTAAAACAGAGTTACACCTCTGCTGAGATGATTTCTTGCGTTCTCCAGTTTGTCTTTTTCCTCTCTCAATTTTTCTTTTGAAGTGATGGTTTTAACCATAGATTCAATAGATTTTGAGATATTGACGATGTTTGATTGGACATCCTTTATACTCTTGACTATCTCGTTATTTGAATCCAAATATTTATGCATTTCATCAGGAAGTTGAGATAGGTTTTCTACTATTTTTTCTGCCTCTGCCTTTCTGTTATTGTTGTTTTCCTGAAGAATCTTATCAAATGATTTGATATGTTTTTCGATGTTATTAGATAATTCAGAGATTGCTGTTTTGATTTCATCCTTTTTTGTACTGTTTGCTTTCTTAATTTCTTTAAGAGACTTATCAACTGACCCTATCTTTTCTCCGATACCTTCTCCTCTTTTATCGATGACCGCAGAGGTAACATCCTGTTTTTTACTTAGTATTACACTATTTTCTATGATCTGTTTCATTCCGTCCTGTATAGCAGGGAGTCCTGTGTTCAATGTTTGGATTTGTTTCTCGAATGCTTCTAATAATGATGTCTGTTTTTCTGTATATTCTAGTTGAGATTTTTCCATTTTCTCAAATAGGGGACGGGTTTTATTATCTATTCCAGAGAGCATTTCCTTGAGAGTAGCAATAAAGTTATCAATTTTATCGAAGATTATTTTTGATATCTCATCCATTTTTGCTGTTGGGTCCACCTTTGTTTCGGAGATTGCATTGGCGAGTTTTTCGACACTTTCCTTAAAAGTTGCGAAAAAAGAGAGCAAGGAATTTTTCGTATCAAGTGAGAGAGACCTTAAACCGGAGAGTTGCTCTAGAAAATTTCTTGTAGTACTATTAGAGGTATCTATCATCCTTGCAATATTCTGTGATTCTTGAGGTAGGCTATCCATTTTTTCCGTGATGGTTTTGACAGCATCCAGTAGTTCAACATCTTTTTTTGGTTCACCCAGTTTTTCCAGTAATGTTTCGAGTCTATTTTCTATGGATTTTGCAAT
>Ga0209121_10006370_pt1 | contig 10381 bp, 11 predicted proteins | sample Cruoilmetagenom3_FD_187292 | JGI IMG/M metagenome (GOLD analysis project Ga0209121, IMG submission 187292) | Oil polluted marine microbial communities from Coal Oil Point, Santa Barbara, California, USA - Sample 3 (SPAdes) (version 2) | ecosystem: Environmental > Aquatic > Marine > Oil seeps ...
GATTATTATTTGATTAAATATTATAATTTATTTTATATGTTTGTCAACGTTTACATTTGTTAACGATTACATTATATATTATTATTTTTATATGTCAAGTACAAAAAATTATTTTTATTATCTATATTATTTTTTTTGTGGAATTTCTAATTATAAGATTTGTGCTTAAAGTCATTATAAGTGGCTTATTATCTATTCTTGTTTCTTTATTTTCTATTTTGCTAATTAGCATTTCAGCTGCAGCTGAACCTAAATTGTAAACAGGTTGACTAACTGTGGTAATAGGAGGATTTAATATTAAAGTCCATTCTGGATCATCAAAGCCAATAACAGCAATACCATCAGGTATTTTTAGTCCCATTTCTTTAATAGTAATAAGTGCACCTAATGTCATATCTAAGTTTGCCACAAAAATCGCTTCCGGTTTATTAGTGCTTTCTAGCAATTCTCTAGCTAAATTAATTCCGCTCCTTTTTTTAAAGTTACCAATTTTTATAAGGCTATCATCTTTTGGTATGCCTGCTTCTCTTAATGCTTTTAAATATCCATTTAGTCTGCCTCTGCCAGTAGTTCTATCTATATAACCATTTATTATTGCAATTTTTCTGTAACCTTGATCAACTAAGTACTTTACAGCGTTATATGCTCCATTTTCGTTGTCTACTAAAACTGAATCACAATCTACTCCATTTATTAATCTATCTAAAAGGATTACCTTGGTTCCTGATTCTATTAGCCAATTAACATACTCTGCATTTTTACCTGTTGGTGTAAGAATTATACCGTCTACTCTATTAGATTTTAAAACTTTTAAATATTTAAGTTCTTTTTCAGGATTTTCATCACCATTACATAGGATTACGTTATAGCCATATTTGTTAGCTGTATCTTCAACAGATTTAGCAATAATTGAATAAAATTGTGAAAGTACATTTCCTACGATTACCCCAATAGTATTTGTTTTCTTTTGTCTCAAGTTCCTTGCAACAGCATTTATTTCATAATTTAGCTCTTTTATTGCTTTAAGCACTTTCTTTCTTGTATCTTCTCTAACACCTGGATACTCTCTTATAACTCTGGATACAGTTGCAGTAGATACCCCTGCTTTTTGTGCAACAGTTTTAATGTTTACTTTCAATAAATCCCCATGATAGTTTGCTATCGTTTACTTTAATTAATGTTTTATAATATTAGTTTGTTATCGTTTACAGGCTATTATAATAACTTTACTATATTTATATGTCAAGAAAAGAATTCTTAAGATCGTCTCATAATCTTTTAATAATCTTTGCAGGAGTTCCAGCTGCAAGGCAATTTTCTGGAATTGAATTCAAAACCAAAGAATGAGCTCCAATAGCTGTATTGTTTCCTATCTTTACTGGACCTAAAACTGTAACATTTGTATATAAAATTACATTATCACCAATCTCAGGATAGCCTGGCTCTCCATGATGAAAAATGGAATGACCCAGACCTCCTAAAGTTACATTGGAAAATATACTCACGTTTTTCCCTATCTTCACTCCCCTACCAATTACAACACCCGACGGATGCCATATTCTACATCCTGAACCAATTTCAGCACAAGGATCTATTTCTGCTCCATTTAAAAAAAAATTTATTCTACAGCAAATTTCAGACAGAAGCCTTAGCCTTATTCTATAAAGTTTACGATAAAACCTATAAAAAATTAAAGCTTGAACTCCAGGTTTAACTAATAATATTCTAATAGCTCCCCAGATATTTGGTCTTCCTTTTATTGTGCCATATCTGCTGAATAAGTATTTGATATCTCCTTTCAAATTGCCATTGCTATTATTAATCATATTCATAGTAATGACTTATTTTTTCAATAGTTTTAACCATTTATATTAAACCTCTCATATATTAATTATTATATTGAAATTTTATAAAAGTTACTTATTTACATACTTAAATAAAAGGTTATTGTAATCCTTTTTATAGAATAATTTTATATTTACATCAGGGTAGAGTTCTTTTAATTTTCGTATTTTATAATTTTTCTTTGTTACTAAATTTTGATTCATAGTTGTAAGTTCTATGTAAAGATCTAATTCAGTAAGGTAGAAATCGGGTGAGAAGCAAACAGTAGGATTACCATTTTCATCCCATTCCAACGTAAAAGTATTTGGTTCATACTCCCATTTTATCCTGTAAAAGTCCAATATTTTTGCAAACTCTTCTTCGCTCTCATGTGCAAATTTTACTTTTTCGGCATTTATAAACCTGGAATCAAGATTGTTATTTTTATTTATATTTTTTTGTATTCTTATTGTTTTTACTTTCATTTTCTCCCTTTAAAATTTACTACTAAATATTAATTTACATAATTTTATACAATCTATTAAATTCTTAGGTGCCATTCTTCACTATTTAACCGGAATTATAAAATTTTCCTTTTTTTTATCTTTGATTTCATTTCTTACTTTTATATCGTTGTATTCATCTTTTAAATATTTTTTTACATCTCCTTTTAAACTTGAATATACTTTACCCAGCGCAATACCAAAAACAGCCTGGCCGCTGTTAAGAGTATCTACAATCTCTTTATCTGAGTAGCAAGCATATACAGTATTTCCATCTGATATTAATGTAACTTTTAAAAGAGCATCATTATTTTCTTCATTTAATTCTAAATATTTTTTTGTTTTTCTTAACTTTTGTAAACTAATTCCAGCATCCAGTAGTTTTTTGATAACCTTTAATTTTAATAAGTCATTAAAACTATATAATCTTTTCGTCCCATAACCACCAGCTTTATTAATAGAAGGATTTATAAAATTTGTTCTATCATAATAATCAAGTTGTTTGTAAGTAATCTCAGTAATTTTACAAACTTCGTTAGACTTATAATACTTTTTTACCTTATCTCTTTTCATAAAAATTTTCTTAAGATTTAATAAAATATTAAATAATTTTTTAAACTTCATCTGAATTGTTTAAAAAAACTTATTATGTTTTTAATTACACTATTGTAATTACACTATTGTAATTATATAAATTTTAAATACTAAAGTCAAATTTATCAGTATTTTAATTTTAGAATTAAATTAATTATAATATTTAAGTGGGGTATCACCACATTTATTCTATGCAACGTTATTATTTCTCAATAATACAAACTGAATGGATTAAGTCACTATATTGAGCCTCCAAATAGAAAAATTCTATTATAAGGGCGGTCTGGGTGTATAAAATCGGCTAAAATCCGGTGATTTTTGGTAAATTTTTCGATAGTTGGGTTAATATAAGCATAATTATAAGGAAAGTTTAGAAAAATTAGTAAACAAATAAAGATATTGTAAATTTTAAACAATAAGAACTCTTGATGGAGATTCTGATAAGTTTATATTACTTCATTTTAAAATCTTCAGGATTTATATGGTCTAATAAATTTCTGAATTTCTTTACTTCTTCGTCAATAGACTGAATTCTAAGACCTGCAGAATCAAGTACATGTTCTGATACAAATATATTACATTTATCTCTTACTGCAATAGCTATAGCATCAGAAGGCCTGGAATCAATTTTTAAAATATTATTATTAGCATCTTTCATATTTATATTAGCATAAAAAGTATTATTTTTAATATCTGTGATCTCTATATTATCAATACTTATTTTTACATTTTTAATAATATTTACAATAAGGTCATGTGTCATTGGTCTGGGTGTTTTAATTTTAGAGATTTCTAGTGCAATGGCAGAAGCCTCGTAAGACCCTACCCAGATAGGCAGATACCTGTCTCCATTTTCCTCTTTTAATAATATAATTGGCTTTTGAGATGGAAACTCTATTCTAACACCTTCCAAAGACATCTTTATTAAATTATGATTTATTTTTTCTCCCATAACATTTTATATTAAGATTATAGTTTTTTTGGTTAGTGCCTGCTGAATAATACGGTTTTTATTATATTTTCATAATGTTAGTTACTATTATTGTAAGAAAAAACATATGTGAACCAATTTTTTACTAATTATTCACCAGGAATTAATTAAAATATTTCAGGTTGTAATTATATCACTTTACACTATATATATCACTATCATTTCAAGTTGGCAACAATTCTTAAGCTTCTTCATAATTAACCCAAAACATCAGCTAATTCAGCATTATTGCATAATATTTTTATAGAAATAATGGATTTATATATTTCAAACTGCAATTATAATGTGAAACTGTATTTAAAATTTATGTCTGTGTACAGTGTATATCAGACACTAGCACTGTTTTTTATAGATTCAATATCCTTTTTAACTGTATCTATCTTTAATTCATATATAGATTCTAAATTTCTAAATTTTTGCTTATAATCCAGTCCATAACCGACTATGTATTTTTCACCAATTTTAAAACCTACATACTTAATTTTTATTTCTGTTATTCTTCTTGCATCTCTATCTAAAAGAGTACATATCTCCAGACTTTTTGGATATCTAGCTTTTAAATTACGAAGCAGGTAACTGATAGTTAGACCGGTATCTATAATATCTTCTACAATAACTACATCTTTCCCTTCTATGGATTCCTCCAGATCTTTAGTAATTCTAACCACGCCTGTAGATGTCTCATTTATACCATAAGTTGCAATGCTTATAAAATCTATACTTAATGGAAGATCTATATTTCTAATTAAGTCTGTTAAAAATATTACCCCTCCTCTAAGGACACTAATAATAAGTAAATTTTTTTCCTTATAATCTTTTGTAATCTCATTTCCAAGCTCAAAAACTCTTCTTTTAACCTCTGAACCTGAAAATAACACTGGGCCCAAAATTTTGCTTCTTGTTAGCTTACCTTCTTGTTGATTATTCAAATTTTTTTTTAAAAAATTATCTATCTTTTTAATATTATAATTCTAATTATTTTAATATAAATTATTTATACTCTACCTTGTCAACTCCATCAACCATTGCAACCCATGTAGTAACTGATGAAGATTGCTCTATACTATTTCTATTAAATAATATAATATTTCCATCTTTGTCTCTATATGTAAACGGATCAAAGATACTACTTCTCTCCCAGGTTCCTTCTATGACTTGCCCATCCATAAAGAAATAAGCTTTACCAATATCGCTGGTACCAGTAGTCCTTACTGCCATATGATTTGCAGCATCTATAGGACCTTCAATATCTGTAACCATAACTATTACATTCTTAGCTTTAATTTGCTCTCCAGACTCTCTATCTTTATGAGAAGCATCTGCCAAATATCTTAAATAATTATTCTCATTTTTATCATAATTAAAATTAACATTATATCCCGAAGGAGAATATACATTAGTAGAAAAATCAATATTTATATCTGAAATACTACCTCTTTCTGATTCATTTGCATCCAGTTTAAACCTGAATGGAGAATTTCCTCCTTCAAGTGAGTACCCTACTCTTTTTGCATCTTCCTTTAACTTTACAGTTGACATTAAAGCAGTATGTTCCTGTACCGAACTTCTTTCCCAATCCCTCCAGCTTGAAGCCTGTCCAGTAATCGAGCTGTTTCCGCTTGTATCCCCAATTGCGCTTAATACATCTAAACCCATATCCTCAATTATTTTGTAACATTCAGTATATGTACCAAAGAATGCATATATAGGATCAAAACATCTTGCAATCTCAGCATAATATCTTCTTGCACTTCTGACAGGACCAACTATCTCTGAATCATGTGAAGAATAAATAACTACAAATCGGGTTACTCCATATTCATCAACAACCTCAAACACAACATCTGCAAGATAAAGTCCTGATTGAGGCCTTGCATCAGGAGCATTTTCAACCATAATTGCAATTGGCCTACTATTATTAATACCATCGGATATATCAATACCACTAAGCATATTTATATCACCAGCAATCTCAAGATCTGTTATTTCCTCAGCTTCATCTTCTGCTGATTCTTCAACTTCTGCAACTGTATCCTCAGTTTCCTCCGTCTGTTCTTCTGTTAACTCTTCCCCGGGTACTTCTTCTATTTCCTGTTTTTTACATCCTGAAAAAGCAAAAACAAATATTAAAGAAATAATTAAAGTTAGCACCAGCAAAATTCTAAAAAACTTAAATCTCTTTTTCAATTTAATAATACCTCCACCCTAATTGATTTTATAAATATTTAAGAGTAACCTCTTCTTCCTATGAATAAATTTCTAACTATTATAAATATAAATACAAAAAAGTAAAATACTATTAAAAAAATTAATATTTTTCTGGATTGTATTTCCTTTTGATTTTCAAGTTTCTGATAAATATAAGGTTTTTCAATACTATCTTTTGAAATGAGATTTACTCCAGTCTGCTTTTCTCCATTAATATATATATCCAAATCACCCAATTTTTGATTTTTAAATATAGGTAAATCTATTCCCTCTCCTATATTATATTTTAAATCTATTTTATCACTACTTATATTTACAAGCTTTGTAAAATCAGAGTCGGGGTATAAATCTATATCAACTTTAGCTGAACTTCCAATATTTATAGTCTTAATTATTTTATTAGAATCTACTATTTTCATATAATCAAAGTTACTATAAACCCAGTTTAGTAACTTTAAACTATCATCTTTTCTATTATCAAGAGAGCTACAATTTAAAATTACAGTAATTAATTCTAGATCATTTTTATCAGAGTAAAGAACAATGCAGTATCCAGCATTATCAGTATAGCCTGTTTTTACTCCTTTTATGTAATCATAAGACTGTAGTAATTCATTGGTAGTATTTATCTCAACTTCCTTATCATTTATTTCTATATAGTCTTTTTTCGTTTTAACAATTTGTCTAAATAAATCATTTTTTAAGCAATATTTAGCTATTAATGCTAAGTCATAAGCAGTTGTTTTATGCTGAGGATAATCTTGATCCAAACCATTAGTATTTTGAAAATTAGAATTTACTGCACTGATTTCTCTGGCTTTTAGATTCATCAATTTGACAAAGTCTTCTACACTTCCAGAAACATATTCAGCTAAAGCAATAGTAGCGTTATTATGAGAACAGATTAAAGAAGCTTTAAGCAAATCCATAAGACTTATCCTATCACCTGTTCGAAAACGAAATGCAGAATGATTTCTGCCAGAAGCATTTTTAGATATTTTCACAATTTTGTTGTAATCATTAATATTTTCAATTGCTATTATAGTTGTTACCATTTTTGTAGTACTGGCAGGAAACACCTCTTTTATAGAATTCTTTTCCCATATAATATCCCCTGTGTTGTAGTCCATTACTATTGCAGACTCTGCAGATAAATCTATTTCATCATTTGCTTCTTTGTTTACATTATCACTATTTCTATTGCTACTATTATTACTGCTGCTTATATTACTATACGTATTTCCAAAAACTCTGGCGGGTAAGGTTAAACAAATAATACTTACTAAAAATATAAATACTAAAATCCATAGTATGGTTTGCTTTAGCAGTATTTGTTTTAAAGCAGGTCTTTTGTCGATCATTTATATTTTTCCAGGAACTTTCTATTTTTCCTTTTAACTAAAAGTGAATGAATATTACATAAATTTTCTTCTAATTGAGACATCAATTTGGAAGCTTTCCTGTGAGATTTTTTACTTGAAGATTTAAGTAAAGGTAGAATGATCTGTTGAATAAATAAAGAATGACGACTTGCAAAGTTTTCAAACAATTTTAAGTGTCTAACCTGAATCCCAAATTTTGACAACTCACCTAATATTTTTATAATTTCAATATCCTCTATATCTATTATATATTTTCCATCTTCTTCCTTTAAATCTACAATACTATTTTCTAATAAATCATCTACAAAAGTTTGAGATAGCTTATATTTTTTCTTTAGACTATCTATGGATAAAGATTCGGATTTATAAGGTTTATATTCCTCACCTAACTTTAACTGCATTCCTTTAAAAAATTTTTCATCTCTGGAAATCTTTTTAAAGTCTACTGAACCCAATTTTTTCTTTATAACTTCAAGTGGCATGTAGTAATCTTTTTGCATTTTTAGTATAAAATATATTTTCTTTACATCATCCTTAAAATATATACGGTATTTATTTTCAGATCTTTTAGGTAATATTAGTCCTTTTAATTCTAAAAATCTTAACTTACTGCGAGTTAGATCAGGGTAATATTTATTAAATTTTTTTACTAATTCTCCGATAGTAATATATGATTTGTTTGACTTTGGCTTCACCTAAGATCCTTAATCTAAAAAACCTTACCTGGAAGAAAAAAACAAAAAGATATATTTTCCAATTTGAATTTTATCTCCATTATTTAACTTACTGCTATCTACTCTTATACCATTTATATAACTACCATTTAAGCTGCCTAAATCTGAAATTCTGTATCCGTTTTCAATCTTTTCCAAAACTGCATGTTTTCTTGACACTGTTATATCGTCCAATAGAATATCTGAATCTGAACTTCTTCCAATCTCAAATTTAGATTTAGTTAAAAAAAACTTTTCACCAATACCAGGACCCTTTATTACCACTAATCCTGCTTTACCTTTAGGTAGTTTTTTTAAATCATCAAGTATTTCTTTTGATATTTCTTCTGTAAACTTTATTCTACTTTCTTTGATAGATTCTGTTTGTTTGCTTTTATTTATTTTATTTTCCATTTTCCTAAATTTATTTATATCTAATTTAACATTATATATATATTTTTTTAATTTACCAAACTTTTAATACTTTGTTTTACAAATCTCTGCATAATATTAAAATAATTTTTATTTATTGATTCTATATAACATCTAATCAATGGTTCAGTTCCTGATGGCCTTACAAGTATCCAGCTTTTATTCTCCAGCAGTAACTTTACTCCATCTTTATCTATAATTTCTTTTACCTTTTTACCACAGACAGTTTTGTTTTTTTGATTGAAAAAGAACTTAAGAACATCATCTTTTTTTCCTGCCGGGATTTTTATATCAAGCCTTATATTATAAAAAGTTCCAAATTCTTCATATATTTTATATAAGTAATCTGAAAGGTACATTCCACTGTAGTTTTTCTTAATAAATGATTGGATTTCAATTAAAAGCAGGTCAGCCAGTATACCATCTTTTTCAGGAATATGCCCTTTTATGCTAAGACCACCACTTTCCTCTCCACCTATAATAACGTTATTGTTTAGCATTTCTCTACTGATATATTTGAAACCAACAGGGGTTTCTAATAATTTTATATTATTCTTTTTACAAATTTCGTCAATTAAATGTGTTGTAGCTACTGTTCTTACTACAATATCGTCAGGTTTAAACTTCCGTTTTTTTATTAAGTAATAAAGAATCAAAGATATAACATTATTCGGATTAATGAATACTCCTTTGCCATCAATAACCCCAAATCTATCTGCATCTCCATCAAGAGCTACTCCTAAATCAAAATTATTTTCTAATACCTTGCTTTTTAGTATCTTGAGATTCTTTTCTGAAGGATCTGGCAACATTCCTCCGAACAGCGGATCTCTATGGTTATTAAAAATTTTTGCATCAATTTCCAGATTATCTTTTAGTAGTTCAGGCAAAACTTTGCTTCCAGCACCATACATTGTATCTGCTGCTACTTTTGGCTTTGACTTTTTAATTAGATCTTTATCAATAGCCTCAAGTATTTTCTTTTTATAACTGTCTAAATCTGAAATGTATTTAAAATTTTTTTTAAACTTTTCAATTTCGGCAGCTTTAAAATCTATAATCTCATTTTCTTTATGTTCTAATAAAATATCCAGATTATTTTCTATCGCATCAGTAATTTTATCTTCTGCAGGGCCCCCGTAGTAAGGTATAAACTTAATCCCATTGTATTCAGGTGGGTTATGACTTGCAGTAATCATTATTGCACCATTTAAATTTAGCTCTCTAACCAGAAAGGCAACTGCTGGGGTAGGCGCTGTCTCCTTTATTAGATATACATTAAAACCTCTATTGGAAAGTATGTATCCAGCTTGTTTTGAAAATTCCTCTGACAAAAATCTGTTATCATAACCTATTACTATCCCTCTTTTATTTAGTTTGTTTTTTAAAAGATAATTAGCAATAGCAATTGTTACCAACTTAACATTTTCAAACGTAAAGTCGTCAGCTATTACTGCTCTCCAACCATCTGTTCCAAACTTTATTTTTTTTCTCATATTATTTTACCTTCACCAAATCCATTTATCTGCTTATAGAAAAAGATTTTCTCTAACCCCTCTAAGTAACAAAGAATAGCCTACTTTGCATTCTTGTTTATTTTATTAAATGCTTCAATTGGTCGGGACGAGAGGATTTGGTCTTTCGTCTCACTTCGTTCGCTCACGTAGCCGCGGACTCCCTACGCTATCGCTTCAGTCCGTCCTTTCAAATCCCGCAAACATGCACCAATGGCAT
>Ga0209121_10006371_pt1 | contig 10381 bp, 11 predicted proteins | sample Cruoilmetagenom3_FD_187292 | JGI IMG/M metagenome (GOLD analysis project Ga0209121, IMG submission 187292) | Oil polluted marine microbial communities from Coal Oil Point, Santa Barbara, California, USA - Sample 3 (SPAdes) (version 2) | ecosystem: Environmental > Aquatic > Marine > Oil seeps ...
GATTGATCCCGTCTTTTGATCTCTGCATCTCGGAACGATAGGTCGCGCATCTCCATTGGAAATGATGGGGTTCTCACCGATATCGTTTATTCTCCCGGGGCGGTATCATTATCCATATAGTTAGATTGATCCTGTCTTGTGATTCCTGCGACTCGGAACGATAGGTTGCGCATCTCCATTGGAAATGATGGGGTTCTCATCGATATCGTTTATTCCCTCGGGGCGGTATCATCATCCATATAGTTAGATTGATCCTGTCTTGTGATTCCTGCGACTCGGAACGATAGGTTGCGCATCTCCATTGGAAATGATGGGGTTCTCACCGATATCGTTTATTCTCCCGGGCCGGTATCATTATCCATATAGTTAGATTGATCCCGTCTTGTGATCTCTGCATCTCGGAACGATAGGTCATGCATCTCCATTGGAGACGAGAAGGCGGATATATAGTCAAGAATCAGTTAGTTAGATCATACTAATAGGTTCCTCGTCAGAGTGGTGTCCAACGACAGCAATAGACAAACTCGAAAACGTTAACTAACTTCGAACTCGTCTAGAAAGTAAGGTTATGCACTTGTACTCTGGTGGGAGTTGTGTAGTGCTACCCCAAATATCACATTTTCAACATTAATCAAAGTCAATATTTAGAGCTGCTTGGCTGTTAGACCGTCTGAACTCCTCTGGCAGGAGTCATGAGAGTTTCACGTTTCTATATATTTTTATATGTACCCCTATATATAACGCATAGGTCTTGTGGGAAGTATCCTCTATTGCATCGGAAAAGAAGAGATCTCCTCTCAAGTCTTCTGCGGTCATCTTAGATTAGTCCACAGGTATGGTTTCCAGCTGACTTGCGACGTTCCAGACCAGGGTCCTGGTATGGAGGGGTATGTTCGGGTCATTGCTGATCTCGTCGAGGACAGATATCGCGGATGCCGCTCTGACCGCTTTGGAGTCCTCGTCGTTCTGGAGAATGTTCTTTATGTTCTCTGCAGAGCGCCTTATGTTTCTAGGAACGGTGTCATCACCTATTACGCGCTCTAATACTTCAACACACTGCTTAATCACATTTTCAGTTGACATGGAATCACCACGCACTATTCGAGACGGCAAAAAGGTTAAGGATAACATCCGTCTTACTCATCCATTACGAGTGATATTGTAATATTTAAACGTTGGTGGTGTCGGGTGACCGAGTTGATCTGGTGATGCTGAATGAGCGAAGAAGAAGCGATCAGGAGAATCACGAAGTTGCTGGAGATGGGTGGGACCATGCTTGCTGAGCATCATGACTGTGGAGCCCCACTCTTTCGGTACGGAGGCAAGGTAATCTGTCCGGTATGTTCCTTTGATGAGGTATTCGGAGATGCGCCCACAGTATCCGAAGAAATGGGTCCGGGTGGTTCAGGGGTCGGGTCACCATCACCTGGAGAGGAGGGGCCGGTCAGCGGGGGTGTGGAGGGTGCCTCCGGCAGAGTGGCTGGAGAAAGGGATCGCAGACCTGAAGAGCGATCTTTTTCTCGTGTCCCCCTGGCCAAGCCGGTTTCTCCCTCACGCGAGGGTGAAGAGGGTGCGATGGAGGTTAGAGGCGAGGCCGATCTGATAAAAGAGGAGCTATGGCGGTCTATTCTTTATAGGTTGGAGAAACTCTCGGACAAGGTCAGGAACGAAGAGGATTTGAGCAGGCTCAAGAGCGAGCTAGAATGCATGGAAGAGGCTCTCAAGGTTTTGATCACCTTGGAGCGGTAAGATCGGGAGACCGTCTGGAAGGGGTCTGCCAGGAACGCATGATATCGGTTCTCGACGAGAGGGTTATGGTAAGGTCGTGACTACTCTGTCCCGGGAGATCTGCCTGAGGTTTCCTTCTGCAGCTTTATGTCTATTGGCCTTGGTCTCGGTCTATTAATTTTCCAGTGGAAATGAAGGGGTTGTGTTATTGACGATGGGTATCACCCGTTCCCGGTCTATCCTATTTCTCTTGATCCTGTTCCTATTGTTGTCCTCGGGCTGTCTCCAGGACTACCAGAAATCAATTCTTCGGGACGGGAACGGGCCTATGGAAGCAAAAACGCCATCTTCAGACTTGTCTGGAGAGGACTTGTCCGGGCAAGTTCTGTCTGGGGCGGTATTATTTAGGGGATCCGGGGATCGGCCCGGGATTGATATGGACTTCGAGTCCTTCGTTAGCAATACTCTCTTTCGCACGAGAGGGTCCCTCACCCTTCAGAGTGACGCCTCCCTTCCTTACCTCTTGCTCAATGCTACTCTATGGGATGGAGATCTCCTGCTGGAAAGCACCAGATATATGATAATCAATCTGGAGCCCGGCCGGAGCTGCGGTTTCGACATATCTGAAAACAGGAGGCTGGATCCTGGCGGTGGTTATCTCTGTCTTCTTGAGGCCCATGGCCCAGAGGGCTTGATCTGCTCGATGGAGCGGCGGTGTCAGGTGGTGATAGATGATCCTCTCCTTGTAACCGGGAAAGAACCAGAAGGGGTCTCTGGCGGGAGACCGTCACTGGAATACGATCCGTGGCTCTCCTCGCCCGGAGTCTCCGATCGGTCCTGTGATCGATATGAGTACCCAGGTCGTCTTGATGCGTCCTATCGCGGATCTGATAGCCGTAGCGATCTCTATCGCGGATCCCCCGACAGCGGTCTCGTCTCTCATCACGAGCTCACTGATGTCGATGATAACAACTATTGCGAGACCACAGGTTATCGTGACGACAGCGATCGTGAAGTTCTCGACGATGTCTCAGAGGACGGCGAAGATACTGCTTCCTTTTATGATGAGCCCAGACAAAACCGCGCCGGAGCGCGCCAAGAGGCGATGTACATGGGCAGCACCACCTCGGACAAGTACCACAGTCTCGACTGCAGATATGCTCAGAAGATCAAGCCCGAGAACAGGATATACTTCGCCGATGCCGAGGATGCGCGGCAGAAAGGTTACGTCCCATGCAAGGTCTGCAATCCTCCATGAACTCTGCCTTGTTACCGTTCCACGAAGACGAGATCCGGGATGCTGGTTGCGTATCGATCTTCATTCTTCGGGCACGAGCTTCTGTTCCAGATCTCCGATCATCACACAGGCCAGCCCACCGGACAGCGGTGGGTCCGAGGTGTTGCCCATCATGACTTTCTCCTCTGGGTAACCCAGATCGGTGAGCACGGCCACCTCCCGGCCCAGCCCTCTCTTTTCCAGGTGCTGGCACAGTCCTGCCAGGTCGGTAGAGTCGTCGACCAGAAGAAATACGCACTTTTCCCTCCTGATCTCTTCGGCGATCGGCCCGGGGTTCATCTTTCTTCCGTGGACGGTTATGGGAACGACATTGATCTGGCTGATCCCCAACCGGGCGCAGGCTACCTGCATGCTGGATATCCCGGGGACGATCTCTCCGCCGAGGTAGCCGAGGCCGCTCAACATCGGGTCTCCCGTGGATAGGACGACCGTGTCATCGGGCAGTTCACACAGCGTCTTGTAATCATCGATGACTTGGACGTCGGATCGGGGGTCGATCTGGCTGGAGACCAGCTCGATCGCTCGCTCGGACCCGTAAATCAATCTCGCTTCGCCGATGACCCTGGCCGCCTCGAAGGTCAGCATACCAGGCCCGGCACCCACGCCTACCACTTTCATGTTTTATCATCCCTTAGCACGCTTCCATCTCTCCTCAAAAGCACGATCCTGGTATTGGGTAGCCTCTCCCGCACCTTCCTCAGAGCCGTATCTATCCTGGGGTGGTTCTGTTGGTTCTCGATCATCTCGGCCACCGTCCTGTATCCGGTACCTTCCAGGACCTCGGGCATCCCCCACTTCAGGATCAATGCGGGCAGGCCGCAGAGTATGCTGTCCTGCTGGTCGCCGAGGTTGAGTCTGTCCAGCTTGTTTCCGATGAGCACCGCCACGTGGTTGGGAAAGAGGATCCTGCTGTACTTCAATCCTACCCGGCCCGTGGTCACCACCACTTTGTCGAGATTCTTGATATCGTCTCCTCTGCTCTTGCCCAGGTGCTCGTTCCAGGGCTCGACGAACCCGGTCGATCCCAGGATGGATATCCCGCCCTTCACCCCCACCTTGGGGTTCAGGGTCCGAAGGGCGATCTCCTCTCCGTTTGGGACTTCCAGCTCGACCCGCGCTCCGGGGAGTCCGGTTGCCTCCAGCCCCTCTTCGATCGCGCTCATGATCTCTTGTCTGGCCGACTGGCTGATGGCCGCCTTCCCCAGGGGAGCGCAGAGCCCTCGGCTATTGATCCTCCCGATCCCATGGCCGGCCACCAGCACCGTCTCTCCGAAGGTCTTGGCCCTGGCTCTTATGACCATGCCCGCGGTTACGTCGGACTCATGATCACCGCCCACCTTGCTTGCGGTACAGATCCCGCCTTCGGCCCGGACCGGCACAGGGACTCTTATGCCTGCGGGGGTGAGAAGATTGACTTCGGTCGTCGCCCCGGTCGGACTGGCCAGGGAGAGGACCGCCCCCTTGCAGGCAGCGGCCGCGGTCGTGCCGGTGGTGTACCCCCTACGAAGGAGGGTCCCATCGGAGAGGAGGACCCACCTGCCGCTCTTCACCTTCTCCAGGACATCGGGATCGTCTGTTCTCTCTATCCAGGGTCCGGGTATTACAAACTTGGTTACCGGGTCAACGGTCGGCTCTGACATGGTGCATATTTATAATCTCGTTTATCGCTGCCACGGCTATGGGAGTGCCTCCCCGGGTGCCCACCGTGGATACCGAGGGGACGTCGATTTTTCTCAGCCTTTCCTTGCTCTCCGTGGCGTTCACGAACCCCACCGGGACTCCTATCACCAGCTCGGGCCTGATTCTATCCTCTTCCATCAGCTCGCAGAGGGTCATCAGGGCGGAAGGGGCGTTGCCGATCACCACTATGCTCCCCGAGAGTTCGCCCGCAAGCTCGATCACCCCTGCAGAGGTCCTGGTGATACCCTCTCTCTCTGCCAGTTCGTCACCTCTCCCGATGAAGGTCGTCACCGGGCACCGGTGGCTTTTTTTGACTATCCCCGCCTCTACCATCTTGATGTCTGCATAGATCCCGGCACCTTTATCCAGGGTCCTGAGGCCCGCGCCCACCGGGTCATTCACGAACCGGAGCGTCTCCGCTATGCTCAGATCGCCGGTGGCGATGACGCATCTCTGTCGGATCTTGTCTTCCGGGTTCCTATCGCCCACAATCTTGGCGATGAACTTCCTGCTCGTGTTGTAGATCTCTCTGGCCTGAGGAGTGACCGCGCCCAGATCTGGATAGGTATCTTCACTCATTTTTGCATCACTTGTTCTAGTAGTTGTACTTGGTCTCATAACCTCTCCGGGTAATTATTTTATCATTTTGTATATACGAGTTGGGTCCTGCAACTATGAGGGTCCATCTCTTTCCCTCGAGTTTATGCGCCACGAGGTCCGAGATATTGGCGACGACCACCACCTCTTCCGGGCGGGTGACGTCCCGGGCCAGGGCGGAGGCCCGGTCCATATGGCCGACCAGGTCCGTCAGGAGAGAGAGCCTCCCGGCGTCCAGGTTGTAGATCACCATCCCGAAGCCCTTCTCCATCAGCGTGAGGATCTTTCCGAGCCGCGGGCCATCTCCCGGCCAGGAGAGTACGACGAAATCGTTCACCAGGGGTGCACCGGTCCTGGCTGCGACCGCGGAGAAGGCGCTCAGCCCGGGGGCGACGTGGACGCTGCAGCCGGAGACTCTCGCCTCTTCCAGGACCCGCCAGGAGGAGCCGAAGAGGCTGGGATCACCGCCCGCCAGTATGGATGCGGTCTTCCCCCGGTCCGAGGCGGCCTTCGCTGTCAACAGGCTGGATCTCATCCGCTCCTCTAAGACGCCCCGGTGAGGGATTATTTCCCCTCTGATCAGCTCTTTCATCGATCTCAGGTACCTCTCCGCTCCCAGGACCATCTCCGATCCCTTCAGAAGCCTCTCGGCCTCCAGCGTGAGGTGCGATTGGTCACCTGGCCCTATCCCCACGAGCCCGATCCTGGAACCCGGGACCGGCGATCCGGACCGGACCATGCCTTTGCCGCCGATGATGATCAGGGAGAACATGTCCACCCCGTTCCGCAGCTCTTCTTTCTCCCTCATCCGGTCTACAGTGGCCCAGAGGAACTCTTCCCCGGGACGGGCGACCTTCTTGGCCACCAGGAGGTCTTCGTTCCCTCTGCCCTGCCGGGAGCAGATCTCCAGGGTTTTTTCCAGCTGCCAGGTTCTCTTCTTGCTTCGGGGGTTGTAGAGGGCCAGGGGCATCCCGGCAGCAGCAGTTGCTCTCACTCTCCGCTCGATATCGTCCCACGGTGTCAATAGGTCGCTGAGGCTGATTATGGCCACCGAGTCTCTGAAGGTGATCCCGGAACGGCAGGCTGCGGCGGTGAAGGAGGTTATTCCCGGCACCACCTCCGCCCGGTCGAGGCCCACCCGGTGGGAGGCTACCTCGAGCCCCAGGCCTCCCATCCCGTAGATGTTGGGGTCTCCGCTGCTGATCAGGGCCACCGATCCTTTCTCCAGGAGGTCCACGGCGGTCCTGGCCCGGTCCACCTCGCCTCCCATCCCGCTGGAGACGACCTGTTTATCGGCCAGCAGGTCTCTCACCAGGTCCAGGTAGGTCTTGTAGCCGACTACGTAGTCTGATCTTCTTATGGCCTCTACCGCCTTTCGGGTAATCTGATCATGGCCGCCGGGACCGATCCCCACGATGTAGAGTTTACTCTCCGAGGGCAACGGTAACCCTCCCGTAGACCTTTTTGGGCATCAGTAGCCTGGTCGAGAGGGCCATGGCGGCGGGTTCGGCCACCCCGATCAAGCCCAGGTCCGAGGCCCTGGAAGGGGTGGTGGTGGTCTGGGAGTTCAGGACGTGCTCGTCCAGGTAGATGACCTCCCGGTCCAGGTTCTCGGCGGCCTCTTCGATCCCTCGTTCGTCATGTTTGATCCAGGCGGTGGCCATCACCCTGATCTCTCCGGAGGTTTTGCCCACCGACCGGAGGGCGGTGGTGATCGCGTCGATCACCTCTCGGGATGTCACCCCTCGCCTGGTTCCCAGCCCTACCACCACGCCGCCTCTGCTCTTCAGGACGGCCACGTCATCGTCCACCATCACCACTTTGGGGCCTTTCAGCCTCAGGATGGGGACATCTTCTTGGAGGAAGGCCAGGTTCACCTCTTTGGAGCATTCTCTGTTCACCAGCTTTGCACCCAGCCGCTCGGCGGTGCCCTCCAGGCTGGGTTTTCCGGCGGAGTCGGTGGCGGTGGTGATCGCCGGGAACATGTTCATCTCCTCGGCCAGGTGGAGGGCCAGGTCGTTGGCGCCGTGGTGCCCTCCTACCACGGGGACGGCGCATCTCAGCGACGAGTCCACGGCTACCACCGGTGTTTCGGTCCATTTGTCTTCCAGGGTGTCGCAGAGGAGCCGGACCACTATCCCCACCGCCATGATCGCTATCATCAGGTCGAACTCTTTCAGGCGCTCGAAGGGCGATCGGTCTTGCGGTTTTTTGTTTTTGTCTGGGTCTTTGTCCAAGTCTTTGTCCAAGTCTTTCTCTTTCCTGTAGATCTTCAGCGAAGGCCTGTACCGGTTGGCCAGGGCCTGGCAGACCTTTTCGCCTTCTCTCCTGTTCCTCGGGAAGACCAGCACCGCTACCGACTTTTGTATAGGTGAGACCTCCTGAAACCGCTTCTGCTGATCACGTTCCCCACCAGGATTATGGCGCTTTTTTCGATTTTGGCCTCTTCCACCTTCTCTGCAATGTCTTCTAATGTTCCCAGTATGATCTTCTCGTCCGGCCAGGAGGCCCGGTATACTACTGCCACCGGGGTCTCGGCGGGGACCTCCAGCGATCGTACCACCTGTCTTATTTTGTCCACGCCCAGAAAGATGGCGAGGGTGGTCCCGTGCCTGGAGAGGGAGGCGATCTGGTCCTGGTCCTGTTCCAGGGTGGTTCCTGCGGGCCTGGTGATTATCAGCGATTCGGAGACGTCTTTGAGGGTGAGCTGGGTCTTGAGGGCGGCGGAGACCGCGAATATCGATGAGACCCCGGGGACGACCTCGACCTCCACCCCTGCCTCTTCCAGGGGTTTCATCTGTTCCAGTATGGCTCCGTAGAGGGAGGGGTCTCCGCTGTGGAGTCTCACCACATTCTTACCGGCCCGGAGGGCTTCCAGCATCGTATCCGTGATCTCTTCTAAGTTGATGGTGTTGCTGTCCACCAGCTCGGCCTCGAGGTCCTCCAGGAGGACCGGGTTGACCAGGGACCCGGCGTAGACCACCAGGTCTGCTTTGGCCAGGAGCTTAGCGCCCTTGACGGTGATCAGGTCCGGGTCGCCCGGACCGGCGCCGACGAAGTAGAGTTTCATGGCTCGTCACCGATATGCACGAAAATATAGTCCATGCCCTTGGAGATCATTTCTTCTCCTTCCTCCTACTTCTTCTCCTGGCGTAGAGCACGCTGAAGTAGTCGCTCCGCTCCGGCATATCTCCCATGATGATCTCTTCTTCTGGGGTGTAGAGGCGGGTGCCCAGGATGAACTCATCGAAGCCTTCTTCTCTCAGCTCTGCCGCCACCTCGGCGGGTCTTACGGCCTTCATCCTGATCGCCGTATTTACGGGGGAGCCGTCGGTGACCTGGAAGGAACCGCTCAGGTCCACCCCGAACCTGGAGGCGAGGGCGGGGATGGTTCCCACACCGGGTATCGTCTCGACCTCGATTGATGGGTGGCGCTCTTTCAGGACCCGTCTGAGGTGGGAGAAGGTGGAGAAGGTGTTCACATCACCGATACAGGCGAAGGCGGTCTCTGCCCGGGAGGCGTAGTCTGCTACCCTGTCGGCGTTCTCGGCCCAGATCTCTTCCAGCTTATTCTTGTCGGAGATCATGGGGAACTTTAGCATCTCCGGTTGGGAGTAGGGGCAGACCAGGTCTGCCGCCATCTCGCCGGGGACGAAGACCTTCTCCGCTCGTCTCAGGGCGTCGGCGGCCTTGTAGGTCAAGAGGTCGGGGTCGCCGGGGCCGAGGCTGACGCCGATCAGCATGATATCTTCTCCCAGCGGTGGTGTGGCGAGGAGGAGGAGGAGGAGATCGGACGATGCGGCATACCTGGTGGGGTACTCGCTGCCATCTTTGCAGGCGTCCTGGTCAGCAGCGCCCCACCACCATGAATATGGGGTTCTCCGGCCTGAGGGCGATGTCCCCGGCCAGGTCGTAGCCCCGTGATATCCCGATCTGGATCAGCTCTTCGAACGTTCCCTGTTCCTTCATCAGCCTTGCTATCGTGGCGGCCACTCCCATCCTGGCCAGGTTGGCCACCATCATGCATTCCGGGGCGGCGCTTTCTACAAGAAGGGGGAAGAACGTCTCGATGTCTCTGGTTCCTCCGATGAAGCACCGGTCGATCTCGGGGAGGTCGGGGATCAGGTCGACGGCCTCACCGCAGAGGAAGGTCCCGGAGGGGACTTTTGCCTTCGACATCTCCACCGCCTCCTGTCTTCTGTCTATCCCGTAGATCTTCTCGGTGAACCGGGATGCTGCAAGGGAGACGGCGCCAGAGCCGCATCCCAGGTCCAGGAAGGTCATCCCGGGTTTGATGTCCAGCTTCCCCAGCGCTATGTAGATGTTCTCCGGTTGGGTTGCGGTGCCTGGGAGCTTCATATCTACAAAAGGGTCTGGGGCGGATATAAGCTTAATCCAATACAACGCTGCTGGCGATGAGTAAAGGAGACTGGATCTGTGGACCGTCCCGAAGGGTCCGGGCCGGAGGCCCGGCGCGCTCCCTGGCCGATGGGTCTATCTTCCACCGAGCGCGGTTCGGCCTCGGGGGAGGATGGCGGTGTCGCTGGCTTGGCTCGGTCACGCTCTACTCCGGCGAGCAGTCTATTCCTGGTGGGCTCCTCGTCCAAGCCCGTCAGGTCGATGTAGACTATCGGCCAAGCAGGCCTTCCGGGTTGAGACACAGGAGTTCAAAGACGACAGAAATATATACGCATGTGAGCAAGAAAGATATCGGTAAAATAAAAAGCCCTTTGGATTTAATCACTAATTCGAGTGGTAAGAATGAGGGTATGTGAACCTCTGACAGGGGGGAGCATATCCGAAGTTTACTTCTGATATACCGCTAAATTGGAAGTATATACGAACTCAAATTCGGATATACCAGAGTTGGGCGATATCCTTTAAATAAACGGAAATAGATAAGGATACAAAGGAGGGTAAGACCATGTATGAAAAGGAAATCGAGCATAAAATGCAAGAGCTTCCTGAAGATTTGAGGGCGGAGGTTTTAGATTACGTCGAGTTCCTGCTAAAGAAGTACAGGGGCAAAGAAATCGGGACGAGGAAGTTTAAGTTTGACTGGGAAGGGGGCTTATCAGA
>Ga0209121_10006372_pt1 | contig 10380 bp, 10 predicted proteins | sample Cruoilmetagenom3_FD_187292 | JGI IMG/M metagenome (GOLD analysis project Ga0209121, IMG submission 187292) | Oil polluted marine microbial communities from Coal Oil Point, Santa Barbara, California, USA - Sample 3 (SPAdes) (version 2) | ecosystem: Environmental > Aquatic > Marine > Oil seeps ...
TCATCAACTGGTTCGGTGTAAATGTGCACTTCTGTCATAGTGACAGAAGCTTACCGCAATTTCGCTTTTTGCGGAAGTAAATAAGCGAATGCTGAGTTGGGAGTTGGTAGATTGGTACAATTGGTCGAGCTCTCTCAATCTGCCAATTTACCAGTCATACTTGTTTCACTAGCCGCAGGAAGTGTCGCTTTCCCACCTGCAAAATCTTCTCCCCTTCGACCGTGATCTCGGCTTGGATGCTGGTCATCCGTTCGCCGTCCAGTTTAACCGCGCCCTGCTGCACCAGCCGGCGGGCATCGCTCTTGCTGCGAGCGAGCCCCGCGCCGTGGATTATGTCTACGACGTTGGTTGGGCCGTCAAGCGTGATAGACAACATATCCTCCGGTAACTTCCGCTGCTGGTGCACCCGCTCGAAGTGAGCGGCGGCCTTGTCGGCAGCTTCGTCCCCGTCGAAGATAGATACAATCTCCCAGGCCAGTTTCTTCTTCGCCTCCATCGGGTGAACATCTCCTCGCTCCACCGCCTCCAGCAGTTCGTTGATCTGCCCCGGCGGCCAGCGGGTGACGAGTTCAAACCAGTTGCGCATGGCTGAGTCGGGGGTGGACATAGTCTTGCCATATTTATCCTCAGGAGATTCGTCTACACCGACGTAGTTGCCCATGCTCTTGGACATGCGCAACTCTCCATCGGTGCCGACCAAGATGGGGAAAGTGATGCAGGTTTGGGGCTTTTGCCCGAAAGCCTCCTGAAGTTTCCGGCCCGCCAACAGGTTAAAGAGTTGCTCGGTGCCCCCCAGTTGGACATCGGTATGGAGCATCACCGCGTCATACCCCTGCATCAACGCGTAGAGGAACTCGTGCAGCCAGATGGGGTCCCCCCGCTCGTATCGCTTGGCGAAGTTGTCCCGCACCAGGAACTGCTGGACGGTGAAGTTTGTAGCCAGATCGATGATTTCCTGGAAATTGAGTTTGGAAAGCCACTCCCCGTTATACCGCACCTCCGTCCGCTTGTGGTCGAGGATCCTGAATGCCTGCTGGACGTAGGTGCGGGCGTTTGCCTCCACCTGCTCCAGTGAGGGACGCGGACGGGACTTGTCTCGGTCGGAGGGGTCGCCGATGAGGGCGGTGAAGGTACCGATAACAAAGATTGCCTGGTGGCCGAGCTCTTGGAACTGCCGCAGTCTCCGCATCGTGATGGTGTGGCCCAAGGTGAGGTCAACGGCGGTGGGGTCATAGCCGCAGTAGATGCGCAGCGGACGCCCGGTCTTCTCTGCTTCGATCAACCGCTCGCGCAGTTCTGCCCGCATGTGTTCTTTGATCTGTTCGTCGCCGAATTCTGCGCCGCGCATTAGAATAGCAACCTGTTCATCAATCGTGGGTCTGTTCATCAGACACCTCTCGTTTCTACTGCCAGGCTGGTTAACCTCTTTCTCCTTGGGGCGCGTTCAGTGTTACCCGCCTTTACTCCCCCAGGCCGTCTGAACTCTCCATAGAGAGAGGCTCAGGCGTGGGCGTGGGCCCAGGCGTGGGCCTTGGTATCGTAGGTGTCAACGTAGGTGCTGGAGTGTACGTAGGTATCAGTGTAGGTGTATCAGTCGGTATGGGGCTGGGCGTGCGTGTCCGCACCGGTGCTGGTCGCCGGGTGTTCGTAGGCGTTGGTGATGGTGTATACGTAGGCGACGGTATCACCCGCGTCGGGGTCGGCGATGCCGGAGTGCGCGCGGAAGGCATATCGAAAGGGGGCTCTGTGGGCTGACGCGTAGGTGGTCTCGATGTGGGGCTTGCCGTGGGTGTTGCGGTAGAGGAAGGCGTGACCGTTGGGGTATGGGTGGGTGTCATCGTGATGGTGACTGTGGGTGTCATCGTGGCGGTGACTGTAGGCGTCGCTGTAGCTGTGGGAGTGTTCCCTGCACTGATTTCACGCGTCACTAGGAAGACCATCAGAGACATGATGGCGATGGCCGCTGCAACCCCAACCCGCCAGTCAATTCGTCGTTTTGCAGCGCCTATCCAGGGCAGCAATATGGTCGTACTCGGCGGCCTCACTAGCATATCAGTGCCGCCTTCCCAAAGCGCGGTGCTCTCTGCTTTCACCTTGGATGGAGGCGAGCCGAACAGCGATTCGTACATCTCCGCGACGTTTTGAAATCGCTGGGATGGCTGCAAAGCCATGGCTCTCATAAGCACTTGCTCGGTCACCTCGCTTAGGTCATCCCTGTATTGGCTCGGCGGCATCAAGCTCTCCGGGTTCACAACCTGCTCTGTCACCGTCGGTGGCGCCTCTCCCGTCAGTGCGTGGTACAGTGTTGCACCCAGGGAGTAGATGTCGGTGCGAGCATCGGTGTATCCCTTCTTGGCGTCGTACTGCTCTGGTGGGGCATATTCTGGCGTACCCAGGCCTCGCATCACTGTGCGCGTGCGAGGCTCGCCGGGATCTATCAACTTCGCCAATCCGAAGTCAACCAGCATTGCTTGCCCCTGCGGCGTGATGAGTACATTCTGCGGCTTGACGTCACGGTGGATCACGCCTTGCTCGTGGCAATAGGCGAGGGCACCTATCAGTTGCCGTGCCCACCCCAGCACTTCGTCTTCGGCCAGCATTCCCTCCTGGGCAATAATCTGATCTAACCGCTTGCCGTAGACGAAGTCCATCACCAGATAGACGTTGCCACTCTCTTCGAAGTGATCGGTGACGCGGGGTAGATTGGGGTAGCGAAGCTCTGCCAACAACTGCGCCTCTTGCCGGAATTGCTCACGAAGTTGAGGCATCGAGGTCTCCGGAGTGCCCGGATACGGCACCATCTCTTTGACCGCGCAGCGGACGTCGAGGCTGAGATCAATCGCCTCGTATACAGCGCTCATGCCGCCCGGGCTCAACAGAGCGACGACGCGGTAGCGGTTGCGAATCACCTGTCCTGAGGTGAGTGCCATCGTAAATCACTATACCCAAGTTTGCCCCTAAAGGGGACGCTAGGTTGAGCCCACAAAGAGACTCTGGCTAAGATAAGCCTATCTATTATACACCTGGTAAGCGGAAAACTCAATGGCACGGCTTTGATACCTTCCCTGCCTGCGGCGCGGGCTTCACCAGCAGCGATAGCCGGCCCATTGGCGCGACCAGGACAGTTGCGCTATAATTAAGTCATGACTCAGTGGCGTCGTCTCCGTCTGTGGTTCGCGTTGGCGCTGGCCGTGGTGCTCATCGCTGCTACAGTGCTATGGCTGCAAGGTGCGTTGCCCGGTGGTGGCAGCGAATCGCCCCTGCCCATCCCTTTGGGCTCGGAGGTATCACCGCTCCCTACTCCAACGCCTGCATACACTGCGGTCCTACCCTCCTCCTGGACTGGTGCCGGAGCAGCCTTGCTGTGGGCAGTATTGGGTGCCGTGCTGGCCCTGGGCGTTGCCTTAGCCATTCTCCGCTGGTATCGTCGCGCCGCATGATGAGCCGCTCGCGTTCCTATTGCCTCGCCGCCATCAGTCTGTTGACGCTGGCTGCCTTCGCAGTGCGCGCCGTGTCCCTTGACGCCCAGTCGCTCTGGCGGGACGAGGTGGATGCGCTGCGCTTCGCCACCGTACCATGGCAGGGGATGCTCTCTGCCTTCACCCGCCCCGGCTGGAACGGTCCGCTCTATTTCCTGCTGCTGCGCGGCTGGGTCACGCTCACCGGCACGAGTGAGTACGCGATGCGCTTCTTGTCGCTCGCCTTCGGCGTCCTCTGCGTGCCGTTGGTCTACGTGCTGGGCCACTGCCTGTTCACCCGGTCTGTGGGCTTTCTCGCCGCGCTGCTGGTGGCTTCTTCCCCTTACCTGACCTGGTACAGCCAGGAGGTGAAGATGTACACGCTGGTGTCGACCTTGGCTCTGCTGGCGGTTTATGCGCAGAAAGTCGGGCTGCGCCGCGGCGTCGGGGGAGGGGGCTGGCACTGGTGGGTGGTGCAGGTCGTCGCCATCAGCCTGGCCTTCTACTCCCATATCCTGGCCGCCCTGCTCATTCCTGTGCAGATGTTACTCTATCTCACCTGGTGGCCCCAGGCGCGCCGGCGGTGGGCAGGCACACTGGTCAGCTTGGCCTGCCTCATTCTCCCTTATCTACCGCTAGTCGGCTGGCAGGCTCCGATGGTGCTCCAAGAACGCGAGACCGGTTTCTATCACTACTCGCTGGGCGAGATGGTGCAGATACTGCTCAACGGCTGGAGCATGGGCACCCTCAATTGGGGCTCGCCCTGGGGCGCGGTGCTGATGGGCGCGCTGGCGGTGTGGGGGCTGATGGGCTCTCTATTCCTACCCTCCCCATCCACCTCCACTCCCTCCCTACGAGGGAAGGGGGAGGAGGAAGGGAGGGGCCGTGTTGCCCTGGTTGCCTGGCTCTTGACCCCACTTCTGGCCGTGTGGCTCATCTCGCTGCGGCAACCACTCTTCACCGACCGCTACCTTATCTGGACCGCGCCGGCCTTCTATCTGCTGGTCGCTCTGGGGCTGGCTTCCCTCTGGCGCTTCGGCGGCTGGGGCCGCCGGGCTTCGTCGCGAGCGCTCAGTCGAGCGGCAGTAGTGATCTTGGTAGTCATCATCCTTATCCTTAATGGCGTCAACCTGTGGCAGCAAGCCACTATCCCAATAAAGTCCGACTTTCGCGCTGTCGCTGCTTACGTGGCCGACTACCACACATCCGATGAGCCAATCGCACTCCGCTCCCCAGATGCAGAATATACCTTTAGTTGCTACTTGCCACTTGTCGTGACCGACCGCCGCACATTCGATGAACTGATTGTTTTTCAGATCCCCTACGGCAGGCGCCCCTTCGACTACTATTTCCCCGAAGACGAATATCCCTGGGCCGAGGGGCTCTACACCAACCATCGTGCTCTAGACGGCTCCTACTTGATGAGCGAACAGGAAGCTTCGTGCCGCATGCGGGAGATGACAGCAGGGTACGATGTGGTCTGGCTAGTCGCCACCGAGACGGCTATGTGGGACGAGCGCGGGCTGGTGCAGGCATGGCTGGAAGCAAATGCGCGACAGGTAGACGAGGCACAATTCACGCAGGTGGATGTGTACCGCTACGTTAAGTAATGGCTGATATAGTAAGATGTAGCTGCCCCCGAACTTACACGTTGCATTTGGCTTCCGTGCCCAATGTATGGTATAATCCGCATCTGGTAGTTCGAGTGATAACAGGGAGAGCCACGGTGCTGAACGAGAGTCAGGTTCGCCAAATGGTACGCCGTGTGGTATACCGCACGTTGGGGTTGCCACAGCGCTCTAGGCCAGGGACCGCTCGGCCCCTGGTGACAGAGACTGATGTCCACGCTGTTCCAATTGGGGGACAATTCTCTGTGCCTCAGGGGGCACTCATCACCCCTCTGGCCCGGCAGGTGGCCCTGGAGCGGCGCGTGACCCTATCCCAACCAGCCAACCAACCAGCCAACCAACCAGCCAACCAACCAGCCAACCAACCAGCTAACCAACCAACTGATCAACAGACCGTTGCCATCGGAGCCGACCATGGCGGGTACGGGTTGAAGGAAATGCTGAAGGGCTACCTGGGCGAACTGGGCTACGCTGTCGTGGACTGCGGAACCGACAGCACCAACTCGGTGGACTACCCGGACTTCGCTTTTGCGGTGGCGCAGTTGGTGGCCCAGGGGCGTGCCTGGCTCGGCATTGTAGTGGACGGCGCAGGCATCGGTTCGTGCATGGCAGCCAACAAGGTGCCAGGCGTGCGTGCGGCGATGTGCTACGACCAGGCCACGGCCGCCAATAGCCGCGAGCACAACGGCGCTAACGTGTTGACGCTGGGTGCTGGGCTGATCGGCCCCAACCTGGCCCGGCAGATAGTCAAAACCTGGCTCGAGACTCCCTTCGGCGGCGGGCGGCACGCGCGGCGAGTGGGTAAGATCATGGACATCGAACGGCGCTTCTTGAAGGATGTCACAGATTCGTGATTCGTAGATTCCCAAATTCGTATGAGCGATGAGAAATCTAGATGAGGCAACCCTAGAACGTATCATTGAACAAATCACCCGCCAGGTGTTGATCCTGTTGCAAGAGGAGCAGGAGAAGGCTGAGGCAGGGGCCGGCGACGCCGTTGCCCCTCCCATCTCAGCCCACAACTATGTGGAACGGGTGCAGCCTGTGGTCAAAGCTGGCGCTGACCGTATCGCCAGCACGCTGGGCATCGCGCCGACCGATGGCCGTCTGGCCCACATGATTGACCACACACTGCTCAAGCCCGACGCGACGCAGGATCAAATCGCGCAATTGTGCTACGAAGCGCGCAAGTACCGCTTCGCTTCGGTGTGCGTCAATCCGGCCAACGTGAAGCTGTGCACGCAACTCCTGAAGGGCAGCGATGTTCCCGTCTGTGCTGTCATTGGCTTTCCTCTAGGTGCCACGTCCACTGAGGTCAAAGTCTTCGAGGCCCAGCAGGTCATTCGCGACGGTGCCACCGAGGTGGACATGGTGATCAACGTCGGCGCGCTCAAGTCCCGGGATTACGAACTGGTGGAGCGTGACGTCGCCTCCATAGCCCGTGCCTGTCACGCCGGCAATGCGATCCTCAAGGTGATCATCGAAGCGGCGCTGCTGACCGACGAGGAGAAAGTAGTGGCCTGTCAACTGGCCAAGGTGGCTGGTGCCGACTTCGTTAAAACCTCCACGGGCTTCGGGCCAGGTGGGGCCACCCTGGAAGACGTCGCCCTGATGCGGCGCGTGGTCGGCCCCACGATGGGGGTCAAGGCGGCAGGCGGCATCCACACCTACGAGGAAGCGCAACAGATGATCGCAGCGGGCGCCAGCCGGATTGGGGCCAGTGCCAGTGTAAAGATCATGCAAGAAGCCGAGAACTGAGAAACCAGGTTTTTTCCTGAAAACCTGGTTTCTTTCTCGCAAGGGAGAACGCGCATGTCAGTTGACTTACGTACCTACGTTTTCTTGGATAGCCTGCAGCCGCAGCACGCGGGGTTCCTGGGCACGGTAGCGCGGGGGTTCCTGCCGCTGCCCAATGACACGTCGCTGTGGGTGGAGATTTCGCCCGGTATCGAGATCAATCGCATCACTGACATTGCACTGAAATCCACCCGGGTCCGCCCGGGCATGCAGATCGTCGAGCGGTTGTATGGCCTGCTGGAGGTGCATCACAGTGAGCAGGCTGAGGTACGGGCGGCTGGCGCGGCGATCCTGGAGGCGTTGGGGTTGCAGGAATCGGACCGCATCAAGCCCAGGGTCGTGTCCAGCCAGATCATTCGCCACGTGGACGCCCACCAGGTGCAGCTCATCAACCGCATGCGCCACGGCCACATGTTGCTGGCGGGCCAGACGTTGTACGTGCTGGAGGTGGAGCCGGCAGCCTACGCCGCGCTGGCGGCCAACGAGGCGGAAAAGGCCGCCCTCATCAACATTCTGGAGGTACGGGCCTTTGGCAGTTTCGGGCGCGTCTACCTGGGTGGCGAAGAGCGTGACATCATGGCTGGCTATGGCGCGGCCGTCGCCGCCATCGAAGGCGTCAGCGGGCGCGAGGTTGAGACGAAGCGTCGCGCCTAGCCTCTATTATCAGGAGGACACTATGACTGAAGCATTGGGTATGATCGAAACGAAGAGCTTTCCCGCTATGGTCGAGGCGGCCGACGCTATGGTCAAGGCGGCCAAGGTTGAGCTGGTGAGCTACGAGAAGACCGGTGGCGGTCAAGTGACCGCCATCGTGCGCGGTGACGTGGCGGCTGTCAAGGCGGCTGTCGAAGCTGGCGCGCGTGGGGCTGAGAGAGTAGGCGAGGTCATCGCCATCCATGTCATCCCGCGCCCGCACCTCAACGTGGACCGCACACTGCCCCTGGGTCGCCCGCCCGCCGAAGAGTGACAAGGGGACAGGGTGACGGGGTAACGGGGTGACAGGGTGATACGTTTCACGTATCACGTTTGACGTTTCACGTTTCACGCATACGGAGTTCCAAATGCTATTAGGGAAAGTCGTGGGTACGCTGGTCGCCACGCGCAAGGAGCCAACCTTGGAGGGGCTCAAGTTCCTGGTGCTCAAACAACTCGACATTGAGGGCCAGGAGACAGGGGGCTACCGCGTCGCGGCGGACGTCGTCGGCGCTGGGATAGGTGAGGTGGTGCTCTACGCCACCGGCAGCTCCGCCCGCCAGACGAAGTTGACCGACAGACGCCCATGTGACGCTGTCATTATGGCGATCGTGGACACGCTGGAGGTGGACGGCGTCGTGAAGTACGATAAGTCTCGGGACGAGGCGCAGGCCGGTTGATGATTGATGACGCTCGTATTGACGCCATTGTTCAGCGGGTGATGGCCGAGTTGCGCCAGGGGGAGCGCGTGCGCCACGGCCCGCTGCCGGAGCCGCTGGATGCCAAGCGACCTCCCCCGCCCGCTCCGGCGTTGAGCCAGGGTGACAACCTCTTCCCCGACGTGGACAGCGCCGTAGCAGCCGCACGGAGCGCTTATCTGCAACTGTGTGGAATGCCGCTATCGGTACGCGAGCAGATGATCGCCCACATCCGCCGCGTGGCGCGGGAGAACGCGCAACTCCTGGCCTACGAGGCATGGCAAGAGACGGGGATGGGCCGCTACGAGGACAAGATTGAGAAGAACCTGCTCAACGCCAACAAGGCGCCCGGCACCGAAATCCTCGCCCCGACCGCCTGGAGCGGCGACGGCGGCCTGACGCTGGTCGAGTATGCGCCTTATGGTGTGATAGGCGCGATTATCCCCAGCACCAACCCCACGTCCAGTGTTATCTGTAACACCATCGGGATGGTGGCGGCGGGTAACGGGGTTGTCTTCAACGCGCACCCTGGCGCGCGCGCCTGCTCCAATCACGCGGTGCAATTGATCAACGAGGCCATCGTCGAGGCAGGTGGGCCGCCCAATCTGGTCTGCGCCATAGCGAAACCCACCATCGAGAGCGCCCAGCAGATTATGCGCCACCCAGACGTGCAACTGCTGGGCATCACCGGTGGTGAGGGGGTCGTGCGGGTGGCGATGCAGAGTGGGAAGCGGGCAGTCTGCGCCGGTCCGGGCAACCCACCAGTCGTGGTGGACGAGACGGCCGATCTGGAACAGGCTGGACGCGACATCGTGCGCGGCGCTGCTTTCGACAACAACATTATCTGCGTTGACGAGAAGGAGATTTTCGCCGTCGCTTCCATCGCCGACGAACTCAAGCATATCATGTGCAACCACGGCGCTTACGAGATCAACTCCTGGCAGCTCAACCGGTTGATGAAGACGATTTTCACGCAGGTGCCGCCTGCTGGGCAGCACGGCGCGATGAACAAGGCTTTCGTCGGCAAGAACGCCAACGTGTTACTCAAGGAGATTGGCATTGACGTGGGCGACGAAATCCGCCTGGTGCTGGTAGAAGTGGAGCACGACCACCCGCTGGTGCTGACAGAGCAGATGATGCCGATCATCCCGCTGGTCCGCGTGCGCGACGCCAACGAGGGCATTGACCTGGCGAAGGTGGCCGAGCGCGGCTTCCGGCACACGGCGGTGATGCACTCCAAAAACCTGGATCACCTGAGCCGCATGGCGCGCGAGATAGATTGCAGCATCTTTGTCAAGAACGGCCCTTCGTGTGCTGGCGTCGGTTACGGCGGTGAGGGCTTCTGCTCGTTCACCATCGCCAGCCCCACTGGTGAAGGGATCACCAACCCAATCAGTTTCAGCCGCATCCGCCGCTGCGTGCTCAAGGATGCCTTCCGCATCGTGTAGGTATAGTAGCGGTTAGTCAGCCGAAACAATAATTGAGTCTCTATGGAGGGGGTCCAATCGTGGATGATCTCGACAATCTCGCGGAAAAGTACCATGTCCTCGAAGGAGTCGACAAAAGTGACTTTCAGCGACGCGCTCGCATCCTGCAATCAATTTGGCGTGCCGAGCAAGGTTACGACATCGGAGTACACTCTGGCCGAGAAGGCGAAAGGCTGTTGGGATCGCGACTCGTGATGCCCTGGGCCGAAGAGACTCTGGCCAACTATCTGACAGATGCTATACGCGAAGTTGTTCGGAAAGAAGTGATGGACAGACAAAAAAGCCAAGGGAAGTTTTTTGCGCGTCCACGGATCTTTAATGATTTGCTTTCAAGTCAACCACTCTGTTTCAACTTGTTTGGAGAACTCCAGCAAGACTTGACGTTAGCCACAGCTGTGTTTGAGACTCTCACGTTCGGACGGGTAGGCGAAGTAACGGGAATTGAGTTTGAATATTCTCCCGGTCGGGGTGATGGCCGATATACCGGTGACAATTCGGCATTTGATGTATATGTAACTTCCCGAACGGCGCAAGGTGGGCGAGGTTTTATCGGTATTGAGGTCAAATACCACGAAAACCTACAGGGAAAAGCAGCGCAACATCGTCCCCGATACGAGGA
>Ga0209121_10006373_pt1 | contig 10380 bp, 8 predicted proteins | sample Cruoilmetagenom3_FD_187292 | JGI IMG/M metagenome (GOLD analysis project Ga0209121, IMG submission 187292) | Oil polluted marine microbial communities from Coal Oil Point, Santa Barbara, California, USA - Sample 3 (SPAdes) (version 2) | ecosystem: Environmental > Aquatic > Marine > Oil seeps ...
TGGAAGCCAAGGATTATCCATTTGGATAACATCGTACCGTCCAGTACGAGCGATGAAATCATTCATTTCTTTGGTATGAATATCTGCATATGCTGTATCTTCCCATGCGACCTTTATCTCAGGATACTTTACCTCAAACTCAGGTATCATATCTCGCAGCGTAAGCATTGCTGGAGAGGTTAACATCAATACCCTGACCTGAGTTTGGGCTAGAACTACGCTCGAGATAAGAAGCAGACTTATTCCTACACCTAAAACCAATCCTATCCATCTTCCCTTTCTTTTTAATTGCATCTTTTTCTCCTTTTTAATTTTAAGGCTATGCTGGTCTGTGCCTTTTCACCTCCTCTTCGACCTTTTATTTTAGCCTTATTCTTTTCCGCTCAAATTAGCATCTATTAAGCGAAAAGCTACTTCAACCTTGCGTAAGTTTCCCTCATGCATAAAAATTACTTCTTAACCTTAAATACTGATGCGTGAGATTTAAAAGTTCTTAGCGCTTCACCAGCAGATTGTCGTATTTTTAATTGAACATCTAGCACGACCTCTTTTGGCCTTTTTCTTTTTTTTCTTATTTGTTCAAATAGAAGCTCCCCTGCTATCTCACCTAACCTAAAAGAGGGCTGAGCAACGACAGTTAAAGGGGGATTTACATGATTAAACCAGGGCAGATCATCAAAGATTACTAATCCTATTTCTTCCGGAATCCGGATTTTCCTCTCTCTTAGAGCATCCATAACTCCAAGTCCCAAAAGATTATTGCAGGCAAAGATAACTGTTGGAGGTAAACTAAGGGAAAGAAGTTCTAAAGCCAGAAGGTAACCACTTTGTTCTCTAAAATCCCCGATTTTGATTAAATCCTTGTCTTCTGGTATAGAATACTCCCTCAGTGCCTTTAAATAACCTTCCAATCTTTCTTTACCCGTAGTAGAGTTAAGGGGTCCCGCTATGATTCCGATTCTCTCGTGGCCTGAATTTATCAAATGTTCAATAAGTTGTTTGCTACCTTCTATGTTATTTACTAAAACAACATCCGCATTTAGGTTTTGTATTCTTTTATCAAGCAAAACAACTGGAATGTCTCGTTCAGTAAGGAACTTTACATATTTATTGTTATCTTCTCCAGGAACAATAATTACCCCGTCTACTCGTTTACTATAAAACATCTCAGCTGACTCTTTTTCTTTGTTGGTATCGTAATCAGTATTTGTAACAATAATGTCATAGTTCTTTTTACCTAGATATGTTTCAATTCCCTGCAACACTTCTGAGAAAAAGGGATTCCTAAGATCGCAAATAATTAAACCAATCGTCCCTGTTTTTTTACTTCTTAAGCTCCTAGCAACTATATTTGGACGATAACCAAGCTCGTTTATTGCCTTACGTACATTTGCTCGGGTTTGTCTACTTACGAACCGGGTCTTGTTAATTACGTGCGAAACAGTACTTGTAGAAACTTCAGCTAATCTAGCCACCTCTCTAATAGTTACTGGATTTCTTCTCATGATACTTTTTGTTGGATATAAACGTTTGCGTAACCGTTTATATTCTATCAAATTTAAGTTCGGTGTCAAGGTCTCGCGTTACTGAAGATTCCCCAAAATTTCACAGTTTTTCCCCCAGATGCTGAATTAGAGAAGGATTGAGAAAATGATAAAGTGGAAATGGACTTTCTGCGTGACAAGGCTTAGGATTTTGGGTAGAATTTGGGGAAACTCCCACACGGGGTAGATGGGGTCGAGACAGAAAACCACATCTATACAAGAAAGTATAGAAAAATTGACCAATCTTTTTAAATCTGCTATTTTTTATAAGACACTACTTTACCAACTCTTTACAGCTTTATAATCGACCCCACACGACCTGGCCAAACCTCTTAAGTGGTGAATGATTCATTGATCTTTGATACCAAAGGTAGGTTGTTATCTTAAAAACTGTGCCCTAGCAAACTCCAGGCATCTTTGCGAGAAACATCAGACAATGATAATCTTGCGGCGAGGTGCAGCCGAATACCAATCCAGGAGAGGCAAATGAAATTAAAGAAGATAACGGCTAAATTTTCGGAATACTTTGGTGAAAACAGGTTATCAGCTTCTCTGCTTAGGCTCATGGGAAACCTAAGGGTAGATCATGTAGTAGAGCCTGTTCACCATGAGGAGCTGATAAGAACGGGAGTAAACAATTTTCAATGCATTAACCTCCAGTCTTTCAGAATCAGAGAGTGGCTGGAAAAATATAAGGAACAATTTTCAAAGATGCCTACTTATAGGGCACCAAAATGGACCAAGTTAGACTTCCTTCACCAGAAAGCTCTGGAATATTATGTGAGCTACCACTTACTTGAACCGCAAGATGAAGACGTATTTATGGACGTAGGGGTGGAGAAATCCTCTTACTACAGGATCTTGTCCTGTAGGGAAATTTACCTTCAGGACATACTCTATCCTCCCGGCCTGAAGAAACTTGATGGTCGAACTTTTTGTCTTGGGGGAGATGCTGCCTCTCTTCCTCTGCCCAAAGAATCTGTAGATAAAATCTCTCTGCATCATACCTTTGAGCATTTTGAAGGAGGAAAGGATAGGCAGTTCATAAAGCAGTCTTGCCGCATCCTCAAACCCGGAGGAAAAATGTGCATTATTCCCCTGCTTTTATGTGACGAATACACCGAAGTGCACAGGTTCCCCGCAAAAGCTTTCGATCCCCAGGCAAGACAGGTTATAGATCCCACCACCACTCTCGCCACCCCATTTGCAAGGCTATATGATATCGAGATTCTCCAGACCAGGATTTTGGCGGAACTGCCAGAAGATGTTGAGCATACCCTTTACGAAATCACGGTGGATGATGAGAATGCTCCCGACATGAGCAAGAATCTGGGAGTAAAAATCAATCGACCAATGAGATGTCTTCTTATTCAAAAAAGCATTTGATTTAGTGCTTGCCATAACCTCCGAGTTAGACCCGCCTCATCAACAAGCCGGTTCGAGTCCTACCCGGGGAGCCAATTTGAACAATTCAAACTGAGAATTTCTGCCTTTCGAGACGGAGGTTCTCTTCTTTGCCTTATTTCCATTCCACCTAACTCGATCATCCTGATTGAGATTTTCCTGGGCTTCGAAATCCCTGCTGTATGCCTTTCTGTTGGGCAATAATTTATCACTAAGCTAATATCTAACATTATTCTATTATTCATGGGTTCCAGAGATAATTCTTAAAGTCTATACGATCATTTTGATCAAATTTTACGCCTTCCTTTTTTAATAACTCTTTTTGTATTTCATAACCGTAGTTTCGTTTTAATGAAATCCCGCCCTTACTATTGACGATCCGATGCCATGGCAATTTATCTTTTCGAGAAGATGAATGTAGTACCCAGGCTACTTGATGAGCAGCGCGGTGATTGCCAGCAAACGCAGCAATCTGTCCATACGTTGCTACCTTTCCTTGGGGGATTTTTTTAACAATGTCTTTTACTCTTTGATAAAATGATGTATTCATGCAAACGCTTATATTTTCCTAAACAATACTATCTTGGTTGCCGTCTTAATTACTTGTCAAGGCACAAAATACAAGTGCCATACTCCATAAAAGGGCGAATCGATTTTTCAAAGAAAACAAAGGCATTATGATGCCCAACTGAATTATAAAAAAATTCGCTTTTTATTAAATTTGGATGATATATACGACCTTATTTTTTTCTTACCTTCTTCCAACATAAAATCGAGCGAACTGTTAATCTTGCTCAAAGCTTTGGAGGGCTCTGACGGAGGTTCCTTTTTCGAAAGAACCCCTTGGAATTTATTCAGGTCTGTCGTGGCGTTTGGTTTGGACGGGATGTTTGTTTCTCGTAGACTTGTAAATTCTAGTACCCCAGCCTGTTTTAGTTTCAAAAGGTCCCCTACTCTAGCGTCAGGGCCAAATTCCTCAGCAACCAACAGGACACCTTCAGAGAGTCTGTTTGAAAAGAATCTATCAAGATTCCCCCTGGCTATTTTACATTCGGGTCTATGCTTAAACCTTGTGAAAGACATAACTCTTGGGGGAAGGAATGAAAATCTTCATCAAAGCTGCCTTTTCCTCTATTTTTGTCTTTATGACATTCTCCAGAATTATGTCAAAGTATTCCAGTTTGTTTACCAGAATTTGTGATCCCACCAATTTTCTAAGATAGTCTTCTGAGACATCTTTCCGGCAGACAAATTCTACAGGGATAGGGACAGCATCTTTCGTCAATTTGACCTCAGGCACAACAGGATATGCCTTTCCAATTCTGAGATGACGCTGCGAGTATTGTAGTTTGGTCAACTTCTTATAGATTGAATCTTGCTGGAAATTCTCAATCTTCATTCTAATTCTAATGTCAATATCTGCCGTCAGGTAAGGTTTGTCCACCTCCCCTTTCCATAGATAATTTCTATAGATATAAGGCACCCAGCCTCCTATTATTATCAGATAGGGAAGGTAGTCCCTTAAATCTTCTAACACCTTGAAAAGAGCTTCCTCCTGGATAGATCTATTCAAATAGCTTCACCTCTTCTCTCAAGCGCATTTTTCAAATATTCAGCATGCTCTCTTCCTCGCGGCGAAAAATTGTAGAGATCCAGGTAGAGTTGGAGATTGGAGACAACTTTGTATGTGGCGATTTCCCGAACATTGTGGAAAGTAGAATTCTTGTAGTGTGGGTAAACAAAATGAACATTTCCCCCTGTCACTAGCTGTTTTAAAAAAACCCTATCCTGCATCTCAGAGATAATCTCGTAGAAACTGGGGTGATTTAAGTATATGTGGATATCTTCTGTGAACATGTAAGATGTTATGAAGTTAGCGCCAGCATGTAGGGTCAAGGCATAAAACTCATCCAGGTCTCTTTCTCCAAGGAAACTTCTTACCTTCTCCAATATCTTTTCATCCGGACTGTAAAAACTCTTCACTTTATTTAGTGAAAAATCGTAGTTTGCAACCCACAGCTCCAGAAGCTCTTTTTTCTTGATTAACCGGGTATATCCTCTTCTTCCTCGATTTACCCTTTCCACAAAGCCAAGTTTATCTAAAAATGAGAGAGTGCGTGAGGCAAGTCCTACACTGATTCTACATTTTTCCATGAAGTCTCGCACTTTCCATTCCCTATCTGGATCATGAAGCATCTCTCGTAGAATAAGGGTAGATTTGTCTCTAAACAGGCTTCTCTTGATTTGTACACTCATTCGTTCAACCTTGGGCTATGTTCAATATTTGTTGAACATTATAAAATATTGAACATAAAAGTCAAGCAAAGAGTGAATTTATGGGTATGAATGGGTGCCTACAAAATTACGCAAGTTTAAGGTTGGCAAACAGATAACTGCTTAGCTCACTTGTTATCAACATTGTCCAGTCCGGGGAGCCATTCTGAACAATTCAAACTGAGAATTTCTGTTTTCCGAAACGGAAGTTCTCTTTGTTATCTTATCCCCACCTATCTCGACCTAATTATCTGCATTGAGATTTTCCTGTGCTACAAAATCCTTTATGCAGTGAAGGTTTATTTGAATCTGGTCTTTTGAGTAAATAATATTTTTGATGAATCTTTTAATGATGAGAGAAGCTCTCTTCTTTTTTGGCAGATACTAATGGAGATTCTATGGTTATGAAGAAAAAACGGCAGCCATTGATAGATTATTACCGCTCCTATTCTAGCTTCTGAGCAAAAAAACTGAGAGAGGGCAAGCATTTGACCTCTTCCTTTCCCCAGATTTTGTGTTACAATATTATTGATTTATCCATTCCGGGAAAATATTAACTCTGACAACAAGAAAGGAACCTAAAAATAAAGGCTAAACAGGGCTATATCGGTCTCTATTTTGTTTCGTTATTGGCAGATATGCGCATGGGGAGCATAACGATAGCTGTTCCTCTCCTGGCCATCTCCATAGGTGTATCTCCTCTCATCCTGGGAATACTGGGGTCTGCCCCAGGTCTTGCCTACATATCTCTTTGTTTTCTGTTTGGGAAATTATCTGAGAGGTGGCACCGAAAAAACCTGGTGATACTGGGATCCTCTGTATACATGGCAGCTTCTCTCATTCTGTGTCTTTCCTCCCAGATCTATCAGCTTTATCTGTCCATGGTATTGCTGGGAATTGCTGGAGCTATGTTCTGGCCAGCTCTAGAGACCTGGATTGCCGAAAAGCAAAGTAAAAGGCCTCTGGTCCAGAAAATGGCATTGTTTAATTTTTCTTGGAGTGCTGGACTCACCATGGGTCCCCTCCTGGGAGGGGTCTTATTTGAAGTTAACTTGAAACTACCTTTTTATTTTGCTCTGATTATAAGCGCATTTATATTTTTTATTTTATTCTGGAAAACTCCAAAGGTGAACCTTTCCACTAAGAACAAGGATTCCACTCACAAGGCTGTCTTTTTAGAGAATCCCCCGGATAACTTCTCTTTATATATTAAAATCTCTCGAATAGCTAATTTTACACTGTGGCTTTCCTTAGGAATAATCCGATATATCTTCCCTAAGCTGGGAACAGAGCTGGCAATTTCTCCCTCATTTTTAGGGCTTTTGATGTTCGCTCTTTGTCTTTCACAGACCCTCACCTTTTACGGACTGGGGATCATCCATCAGTGGCACTATCGTATCTTTCCCCTGATTCTTTTTCAATTAATCGCCGTTGTAGGTCTTGTAGTAGTCTTTACCACCGGTTCTCTTCCTCTGTTTTTTCTGGCCTTTGTCTTTATAGGAGTGGGCATAGGCATGACTCATTCCTCCAGTCTTTTTTACAGTGTTAATATCACCTCCCAGAGAGGCCCCAGTGCTGCAATTCATGAAACCGTACTGGGAACTGGGGGCCTCTTAGGTCCTCTAATAGGGGGAGCAGTGGCCCAAAAGTTTTCCCTTAGAGCTCCCTATCTGGTAGTTGCTGCAGTAGTAGTGGTGGGAATACTTATCCAGATCTTGATTAAAAGATATTATGGTTTCCTGAACAGAGCAAATACAGGATAGAGGACTTAATTTGATCTATCTGGATCAAAAGGCTTACCCCTTAGCTAAAAAGCCTTATTAATGTACATTTAAGAGATAAAATTTGACTGAGATTAGCCGAACCAGACTCTCCTTCATGGTAAATTCCGCTAAAAAACGATTTACCTTGCCATCCTTTGTCCCTGCCAACATTAGGAAATGCTACTTCTTGCAGTTGCAACTACCTGAAACTTTTTTACTCTTGTTGACGCCATTTCAAGTCCAACCTAATATAGAGCCCGCTAATCAGGGTCGCTACTGCCGCTAAAATCCCCAGAATCATAAATCCTGTCTGAAATCCATAATTGTCGATAAGGTAACCGAGCCCAGGTAAGGACAGATTTAATTCGACCACTTGCATACTTGCTCATGTTAAGCTATGATATACACCATGTCAAAACGCCATGACCTGGAGAAGATACTGATTATCGGTTCGGGACCAATCATTATAGGGCAAGCTTGTGAGTTTGACTATTCAGGAACTCAAGCTTGCAAAGCGTTGAGAGAAGAGGGATACAAGATAGTGTTGGTCAATTCCAACCCCGCAACAATCATGACCGACCCCGGTATGGCTGACAAAACATATGTTGAGCCTCTTACACCAGAAAGTCTAGAAAAAATCATTGAAAAAGAAAGGCCGGACGGCCTCTTACCTAACCTTGGGGGTCAAACCGGGCTTAATCTTGCTGCCAGCCTTCACAAATCCGGTGTTCTAATGAAATACGGAGTCGAAGTTATTGGGGTTAGAGCTGATGCGATTGAGCGGGGTGAGGATCGCATTGCCTTCAAAGAGACGATGGCACAACTTGGCATTCCAGTGCCAAGATCTGAACCCTGCGGTTCCGTTGGAGAAGCTGAACAAATAGCGAGAAGACTCGAATATCCTGTTGTTTTACGTCCAGCCTATACTTTGGGTGGAACAGGGGGAGGAGTTGCGTACAACGTAGAAGAGTTAAGAGCCATTGTCAGCAGAGGCCTTGCTGCAAGTCTGATTCATCAAGTCTTAGTTGAAAAATCTGTATTGGGATGGGAGGAGCTTGAACTCGAGGTTGTAAGAGATGAGAAGAACCAGAAGATTACGGTTTGCTTTATTGAGAATGTTGATCCGATGGGAGTGCATACCGGTGACAGCTTCTGCATTGCTCCTATGCTCACTATTCCTGAAAGCCTGCAGAGAAAAATGCAGGAGCTTTCCTACAGAATAGTTGAGGCCATTGGTGTAGTCGGAGGAACGAATATTCAATTTGCCCATAATCCTGAAGACGACAGGTTGATGGTGATAGAAATCAACCCCCGGGCATCTCGCTCCTCCGCTCTTGCATCGAAGGCAACCGGTTTCCCCATTGCTCGGATCTCAACAAAGCTGGCTATAGGGATAACTATGGATGAGATTCCCTACTGGAAGAGGGGAACACTTGAGAAGTACGAACCTACAGGAGATTACGTGGTAGTAAAATTTGCCCGCTGGGCCTTTGAGAAGTTTCCTCAAACGAAAGATGTCATAGGAACCCAGATGAAGGCCGTGGGCGAAGTTATGAGCATAGGAAAAACCTTTAAGGAAGCACTCCAAAAGGCCATCCGTTCCCTGGAGATAAGAAGGTATGGTCTGGGTGTCCAAGAATATAGGATGCTTTCACCACAGCAGTTAAAAGAAAGACTGCGTACACCCTCAAGTGAGCGTATATTCTTGATGTATGCTGCTCTGGGTAAGGGCCTGTCGGTTGAGGAACTTTGCCAGATGAGCCATATTGGCAAATGGTTTATTAGGGAAATGAAAGAGTTGGCGGAGTTCGAGGCGGGTCTCCTCAAATTCAGATGGAATAACTTGCCTGGAGAAAAATTAGCCAAGGCGAAAGATTGGGGTTTTTCAGACAAATATTTGGCCACTCTGTTTAACATCGAGGAAAGAGAGGTCAGGCAAAAGAGAATTGCTACCGGAAAATATGGACGATTCGATCGAGTACCGGTCAGTGGGGTAGAGAACGAAGCGTATTACTATTCGACCTACGTCGGTGAAGATAAAGTACCAGTATCGCCGAACAAGAAGGTTATGATTTTAGGTGGTGGACCCAACAGAATCGGACAGGGAATAGAATTCGATTATACCTGTGTGCATGCGGCCTTTGCCCTTCGTGATGAGGGCTATGAGTCGATTATGGTAAACTGCAATCCTGAGACCGTTTCAACAGACTATGATACCTCGAGTAAACTCTATTTTGAACCACTGACGGTTGAGGATGTATTATCGATTTATGAAAAAGAGAAGCCAGAAGGGGTTATTGTTCAGTTTGGCGGTCAAACACCACTAAACATTGCTCAAGAATTGAAATATAGCGGGGTGAATATTCTGGGGACGAGCCCCGACAGCATTCACTTTGCCGAAGATAGAGAGCGTTTTCGAGCAAAAGTAATCTCTCTCGGCATACCCCAGCCAGAAAGCGGCACAGCTCGTTCTTTAGAGGAAGCTGTGGAAATTGCCGAGAGAATTGGTTACCCTCTTATGGTCAGGCCTTCCTTTGTCCTTGGCGGTCGGGGTATGGAGGTTGTGTACGACGAAGCAATGCTAAGAAGATATGTCAAGGAGGCTATTCAGATCAGTCCCGAATATCCTATGCTTATTGATAGATTCCTTGAGAAGGCCATTGAGACCGAGGTTGACGCTCTTTCGGATGGTGAACAGAGTTTTGTTGCTGCTATTATGGAGCATATTGAGCTTGCAGGCGTTCATTCAGGGGATTCTGCTTGTATGATTCCTCCCCGGACCATTAAGGAAGAACATTTAAGAACTATAGAGAAATATACTCATCAAATCGCGCGGGCACTAAGGGTTATTGGTCTCATAAACATCCAGTATGCGATATGTAATGACAAGGTATACATTCTAGAAGCTAATCCTCGAGCTTCACGAACAGTTCCCCTCGTTTCCAAAGTGACAGGGATCCCTATAGCTCGTATTGCTACGTATGTCATGTTGGGTAGGAAGCTCAACGATTTCCCCGAACTAAAGAAGTGGCGTCTTCCTTACGTAGGAGTCAAAGAAGCGGTGTTTCCTTTTAATATGTTTCCGGAAGTGGATCCTATACTAGGTCCTGAAATGAAGGCAACCGGGGAGGTTATGGGGATCGCTGATACATTTGGGCTTTCTTTCTATAAAGCGCAAGAAGCTGCTGGCTTGAAGCTTCCCGTAGCAGGAAATGTTTTGTTGACCGTGGCAGATAAAGATAAGCCAGGCTTGATTCCAATAGCCCAGGGAATTCGCAAACTGAGATTTAGCATTTACGCTACCGAAGGCACGAGTCGTTTCCTAAATAAGCATGGCATACCCAATACCAAAATAAAAAAACTACATGAAGGAAGACCTAACATTGTTGATGCCA
>Ga0209121_10006374_pt1 | contig 10380 bp, 14 predicted proteins | sample Cruoilmetagenom3_FD_187292 | JGI IMG/M metagenome (GOLD analysis project Ga0209121, IMG submission 187292) | Oil polluted marine microbial communities from Coal Oil Point, Santa Barbara, California, USA - Sample 3 (SPAdes) (version 2) | ecosystem: Environmental > Aquatic > Marine > Oil seeps ...
TTATGCGGGTGGTTTGGGCATCTTGGCTGGGGATTACCTTAAAACGGTGAGTGATCTTGGTTTGCCTGATATTGGCGTTGGTCTCCTCTATCAGGAAGGCTAATTTCGCCAGATGCTGGATGCAGAAGGTCATCCACTAGCGGTCTATCCCTATAATGAACCTGTCACGCTACCTATCCAGCCATTACACAAGCCAACAGATGAATGGCTGACTATACCTATCAATTTACCCAGACGGCAAGTGGTGTTGCGCGGCTGGCAGGTCAATGTAGGTCGTGTGCAGTTATATTTACTTGATAGTAACGACCCGCTAAACAGCCCTCGTGACCGGGGTATCACCAGCAAACTGTATGGTGGTAATGAGGAACTGCATTTTTTGCAAGAACTGGTGTTGGGCACCGGTGGTTGGTGGTTGCTACAATTTATCGGAGCTTGATGGTTGGTGGGCAGAGGCTTTTTCTGAAGACGTCGGCTGGTCAGTCGGTGATGGTCAGGAGCATGATTCAGATCCAAGCTGGGATGCAGTGGAGGCGGAACAGCTCTACCAACGTCTGGAAAATGACATCATTCCGCTATTTTATGATCGTGATGCGCAAGGTCTTCCGCGCGACTGGCTAATGCGTATCCGTAACAGCATGATGAAGCTGGCGCCGCAGTTTAGTAGCAACCGCATGGTGCAGGAGTATGTTGAAAAACTCTATCATCCTGCAGCAATGGCTTACCAACAACGCAGCGCAAAAAAGGGGCAACTAGCCAAGCAGTTAGTTAGCTGGCATAACGCACTCACTTTGCACTGGCCGCAGATTCGCTTTGGCAATGTAGAGGTGGTCAAAACTGACAAGAGTTGGTCATTCCAGGTACAGGTCTATCTGGGGGAAATACTACCCGAGCAGATCAGGGTCGAATTGTATGCCGATGCGCCTGGCGCTGATACCCCTGCCCTGTCAACGATACCCTTGACATTGAAACTCATCAGGTTATAGAGTGTCAGTGTCATGAAAAAATCAGCGGTGCGGTTAATGGCTTTTGTTATCAGGTTGATATTGAAACAAAACGTGCCGCCAAAGAATTCACGCCACGCGTCGTTCCTTGTCATCCAGAGGCACAAATTCCGGGAGAGGAAAATCTGATCTTGTGGCAAAGTTAATGGGTAGGAACATGAAATTTAATAACGGTTATTCTTACCAAAGATGCAGATTTACACATGAATGATACAAAAAATAGGAAGGACATGCACCCACGCGAAATTGCTTGGGTTTTTAAACCCAAATAAACAGAGACTACTTAGGAGATTAATATGCCAAGATTACTTCATTACCACATGCGACAATTGGCTCTGCACGCGGAGTGGGCGAATCAACAGGTCTATGAAAATTGTGCCCGACTTGACGTTGACGCTTATGAAAAGGAAAAAACTCGCCCATCTGGTGGGGTGCATGGTTTGTTAAACCATTTGCTGGTGATCAAAAAGACCTGCCATTCACACTTGATGGGGTATGATTCAGACATAATTTCACCTGACAAAGATTTATATGATGATTTTGAGCTGCTACGAAATGCTCTCATTGCAGAAGACGTTATTATGGTGGATTTAGTGCATGGTTATTCTGAAGAACAAATGCAATACCCCATAACATACACAGATCAGAAAGGGATGTCCCATACCAACAATATCAAGGAGATATTGACAGAACTTTTTTTACAACAGGCCCAGATTCGTGGTGCGATCGTTTTTGCACTGGCTGATTATTTTACGATAGATGATCTAGGGTACATCCAGTTTGCAAGGTCACAAAATTTATGATGATGTGAAAGGACTCAGGATGCAAAAAAGTCAGGAGGTTAAAATAAATAAGCGTGCTTCTAATTCTTCCAGGGAAGATGATCAGCAACGTCTTGGGCATGTCACTGCTGTGCGGGGAAACGTGGTTGATGTGCATTTTACGCCACCGCTACCACCTCTCCGTCAAGCCCTGCGTATTAATGGTGATTCTCAGTTGAGGCTTGAGGTACAAACCCATGTGAATGAAAACACGGTACGCTGTATCGCGCTTGCGACTACCAGAGGTTTGGCCAAAGGTACTATCGTTACAGATACGGGTGAGCCATTGCAATTTCCTGTGGGTAAAGAACTGCTAGGACGCATGCTGAATGTTCTGGGTGAACCAATCGATAATGGTGGTGCTATAGATGTCGATCATTATCGCTCTATTCACCAAAAGCCCTTGCCGTTAGCCCGAAGAGTCACCAAACAGGAGATTTTTACTACAGGCATCAAGTCCATTGACCTGCTGGCTCCGCTTGAGCGAGGTGGAAAATCGGGTTTGTTTGGAGGTGCAGGTGTAGGAAAAACCGTACTCATTACTGAGCTGATCAATAATACAGCGGGACATTATCAGGGCATCAGCCTGTTTTGCGGTATTGGTGAACGTATTCGTGAGGCTGAAGAGTTGTATCGGGATATGCGTGATGCGGGTGTTCTGAATAATACTGCGATGGTTTTCGGGCAAATGAATGAACCACCGGGGGCACGTTTCCGGGTAGGTCACGCGGCTTTGACCTTGGCGGAATATTTCCGGGATACCGCTAAACGGGATGTGTTATTGATGATTGATAATATCTTTCGTTTTATACAATCAGGCACCGAGGTTGCCGGGTTGATGGGACGTATTCCATCGCGCGTAGGTTATCAGTCAACACTGGCCTCAGAACTGTCAGAACTGGAAGAACGTATCTGTAGTTCAGCATCCGCTGCCATCACCTCGGTTCAGGCAGTATATGTACCAGCCGATGATCTGACTGACCCTTCAGCAACTCACACCTTCGCGCATCTCTCGGCATCGGTAGTACTGTCACGTAAACGGGCAGCACAGGGGTTTTATCCAGCCATAGATCCGTTGCAGTCCAGTTCCAAAATGCTGAACCCCGGAATAGTGGGACAGCGTCATTTTGAGGTCGCCAAGGAAGTGCGAAGTACGCTAGCAGAATATGAAGAACTCAAAGATATTATTGCCATGCTGGGTCTGGAAGAATTGTCCAGCGTGGATCGCAAAACTGTGAGCCGCGCACGCCGTCTGGAACGCTTTCTTACGCAGCCTTTTCATACTACACAGCAGTTTACAGGACATAGCGGACGTACCGTTTCTCTGAATGAATGCATTGAGGGCTGTGAACGCATCCTTGCCGATGAGTTTGCAGAACAACCGGAGCAGGCGTTGTATATGATTGGTTCTGTCGACGAGATCAAGACATGATGAGTGCGAACGCGATAGATCTTAAAGATGATGATAGAGAGAGCGCCATAGAAAGTGCTACTATGTCTTTGAAGGTATTATTGCCCACAGAAATTTTGCTCGAAGAACCTGCTACGAAGGTGATCGCCGAGGCGCAAAATGGCAGCTTTTGCCTGTTGCCACGCCATATTGATTTTGTTTCTGCACTGGTTCCCGGCATCCTTGAGTTTCTCATGCCAGATAATGAAGAAGAACAGTATGTTGCTATAGATAAGGGAATACTGGTTAAATGTGGTCGGCAAGTCCTTGTTTCAGCCTATAATGGTGTGCGTGGTGATGATCTTAGCAAACTGCACCATCTGGTTGCTGAACGATTTATCAATCTGGATGAACAACAGCGCACTGCCCGCAGTGCACTATCTCGTTTAGAGGCAGGGGTAATGCGGCACTTTATTGAGTTAGAGAAACAGCGTCATGGGTAGACAAAGACCGGAACAGAAAAAGGATTTCGAACATTCAATTGGGCGCAAGGCAGCACGCAAGTTACATGCGCAACGAGAAAAGGATCACCCTGCCTGGTTCGGCTTGGGGATGTTTGGTCTGGTCGGATGGGCCGTTGCTGTTCCAACGTTGCTTGGTATTGCATTGGGGATCTGGATTGATGGGCGCTGGCCGAGTACTATTTCCTGGACATTAAATCTACTGATCATCGGCATGTTGCTCGGCTGTTTTAATGCCTGGTACTGGGTAAGCAAGGAGAGCAAGCGTGACTGAAGCGGCAAGCCAATTCCCTGACATTGCGATGATCCTCATGACTCTCGGCGGTCTGTTTCTACTAGGTCTGGCGGCTGACATTCTGGGCACCCACACCCCCCTTCCTCGCGTCACCATTCTGTTGCTGGCTGGTTTAGCCATTGGGCCTTCCGGTTTTGACCTTCTGCCTGATTTCACCGAAACCTGGTTTCCTTTACTCACTGACATCGCCCTGACTATGATTGGTTTTTTACTGGGTCAGAAATTGACTCTGCCGACATTTCGCGAATTGGGTCGTCCTGTTCTGTCTATGTCCATCGGTGAGGTCGTTATGACCGCGTTACTCATTTTTCTGGTACTGACACTGCTCGGTGTACCACCGATACTTGCCCTATTACTAGCCGGAATCGCCCCGGCTACTGATCCAGCGGCTACGGTGGATGTTGCGCATGAACTTGATGCCAAAGGCACGTTTACCGATACACTTATGGGCATCGTTGCGGTTGATGATGTATGGGGATTGCTGATGTTCAGCATATTACTCGCCATTGCTGAGGCATCAACCGGCCAGAGCGGTGTTGGAGCAGTATTTGCGAGCGGCGCCTGGGATATAGGAGGAGCATTATCTTTGGGATTGGTTTTGGGACTGCCCATGGCCTATCTAACCGGGCGGATCCGTCCCGGCGAACCCACTCAGGCGGAAGCTCTGGGTCTGGTGTTGTTATGCGCCGGACTGGCCGTCTGGCTTGACGTCTCCTATATTCTGGCGGCTATGGTAATGGGAGCAGTGGTAGCCAATTTGGCTAAACATCACGAACGGCCATTTCATACAATTGAGGGTATTGAATGGCCATTCCTGATTCTATTTTTCCTCTTGGCTGGAGCAGCCTTGCATGTCGACGCATTGGCCCAGGTTGGCCTGTTGGGTGCCGGCTATATCGGCCTGCGGGTAATCGGGCGTCTTCTGGGTACTCGGCTGGGCGGTATGCTAAGTGGCGCCGATACCACTACCCGTAACTGGATCGGCCTTACACTGTTACCACAGGCCGGCGTTGCTATCGGTATGGCGCTGCTTGCCAGTCAGCGCTTTCCGGAACTTAAAGATATTATCCTGCCAATCGTTTTGGGTTCCACCGTTATTTTCGAATTAATTGGCCCTGTTGTTACCCGTCGGGTTCTGACTCGATTGGGGGATATCAAGCATGATTGACTCTACACAGTTAATCCCGGCAATGTCTCTGTTTCTTAGTCTGGGAGCAGGAGCCATACTCGGTTTTATTTATTTCTTTGGCCTTTGGCTCACTCTGAAACGACTACCTCAGCAAAAGAATCCAGGACTCTTAATGCTCTTCAGCCTCATTGGGCGTTTGGCTTTTGTGCTATCTGGATTTTATTTCATTATGCGTTTTGCAGGTTGGCAAGGATTATTGGCAGCATTACTGAGTCTTACCTTGGTACGTATAATCCTCAAGCGACGACTAGGGCCTATTTCAACTATCCAGGATACCAGGAAAGGAAAGCCATCATGAATATCACGCCAGACAGCATTATTCTCTGGGAGTGGGAATTCCTGCATATTAACGCCACTATTGCGTTTACTTGGGGCGTCATGGCTTTGCTAGTGGGTGGTTCATGGTTAATCACCCGGCGCCTTACTAGCGTTGCCGAAATTCCACGCTGGCAGAACCTGCTGGAGGTCATCGTAACAGGTATGCGCAGTCAGATTCGCGAGGTAAGTCATCAGGAGCCTGGATTATATCTGCCCTTTGTCGGTACGTTGTTTCTGTTCATTGTTAGCGCTAATTTACTGGCAATAGTACCGGGTTTTATTGCACCTACCGGATCGCTATCGACCACCACAGCCCTGGCTATTTCTGTATTTGTTGCAGTGCCACTATTCGGTATTGCACATGAAGGGCTGGGCTCTTATCTCAAACATTACATTCAGCCAACACCACTGATGTTACCCTTTAATATTATTGGAGAACTCTCCCGCACCATCGCGTTGGCGGTACGTCTGTATGGCAATATCATGAGTGGTAGCATTATTATTGGTATTTTATTAAGTCTGACACCGTTTTTCTTTCCTGTTGTCATGCAGCTGCTTGGACTCATAACGGGTACCATCCAGGCCTATATATTCGCCATACTCTCGATGGTTTATATCGCCTCGGCAACGGCGGCTCAACAGACAAACCAGACAAAACCAGACAAAACCAGACACACCTAAGCAAACACCCCATACCCCAAAATACACAAAAAACCCAACAAAGGAGAAACAGATGGACAGTCTTAGCTTGATAGCCATGGTATCCATTATTACTGCTGGTCTGACAATGGCCATCGGTTCAATCGGACCGGCATTCGGAGAAGCGCGAGCCGTTGCACAAGCATTAAGTGCCATTGCCCAACAACCGGATGAGGCGGGTACAATCACCCGCACCCTGTTCGTGGGACTGGCAATGATCGAATCAACGGCCATTTACTGTTTTGTGATGGCCATGATCCTCATTTTCGCCAATCCATTCTGGGATTATGCAATAACGGCGGCAGGAAGCTAGCGTGGATATCGACTGGTTGACCGTTATTGCCCAGATTGTCAACTTTTTAGTACTGGTGTGGTTGTTACAGCATTTCCTTTATCGCCCGGTGATTGATGCTATGGATCGGCGCGAGCAACGGATAGCGGATTTCCTTGAACAGGCAGAGCAACGTGAACAAACGGCAGAACAAAAAGTGCAGTTGTACGAAGATAAACGCATTGGACTTGAACAAAGTAGAGAACAGCGTTTGCAAGAAGTTGAGGTGGTGGCACAGGAAAAACGAGGTATTTTACTAGAACAGGCACGTATTGAGATACAGCAACTCCGGGATCAGTGGCAACAACAGTTGCAACAGGAACAACAAGATTATCTAAAGGTGTTGCGCAAAGCTTCTGTGAAGGCTATCCAGCAAATGGGGCAACGTATACTTGGTGATTTGGCTGATACCAAACTTGAGACACAGATTATTTCAGTGTTCTTGAAACGCCTGAAAAACATGGATGATACCATGCGCCAGAAATTACAAAATTCAGATAGCACAATCCACATCAGCAGCGCTTTTGATCTTGATATTGCCACGCAAAATCGTATTACGCAGGCCCTTCATGAAGAGCTCAACACATCGGTAACGCCAGAATACAGCCAGTCCAATGATCTCCTCTGCGGTATTGTACTAACAGCAGATAGCTATCAGCTTAGCTGGAATATGGAGAATCATTTGCAAATGCTGGATGAGCGTTTGCAAAAAGTACTTGATAGCGAGTCCATCAGTGAAGCCTGATCATCGCTTACAACCAAAACTTAAAAAAGGCCTTGAACAAATAACAGCATTGTACGATGAGGCATTATCTGGATCACCCACTGATTTACAACTGACAGAAACCGGAATAATTACCCATATCGAAGGGGGTATAGCAAGAGTGCGAGGACTGCCCTCGACGCAGTTCGAGGAAATCGTGTTATTCCCCGGTAATGTGCTTGGCATTGCACTTGACCTTGCTCCGGATGAGATTGGTGTGATACTGCTGGAAAATGATCCTGCTATTAAAGCGGGGGAAACAGTTAAACGTACGGGACGCATTGCCGATACACCCGTGGGTGATGCTTTGCTAGGAAGGGTTATTGATGCCACAGGTAAAGCGCTGGATGGCGGTTCACCATTGAAAACACAGTCACGCTTACCCATGGAACGGGAAGCACCAGCCATCATGGATCGGGCGCCTGTTACGGTTCCACTGCAAACAGGCATTAAATCCATCGATGCATTGATTCCTATTGGTCGTGGTCAGCGTGAATTAATCGTGGGGGATCGCCAGACTGGAAAAACTTCTGTAGCCGTCGATACCATCATCAATCAACGGGACACCGGGGTGATTTGTATCTATTGTGCGATAGGACAGCGTGGCACAGCGGTGGCGCGCGTGGTAGATATACTACGTGATTCAGGCATATTAGAGCAGACTATTGTGGTCGTAACGTCTGGTGAAGATACTCCTGGATTGCAGTATATGACGCCCTATGCGGCGACCAGCATGGCCGAATGGTTTCGTGATAAAGGTAAGGATGTGCTGATTGTCTATGATGACTTGATCCGCCATGCTCGTGCCTACCGTGAACTTTCCCTGTTGTTAAGACGTCCACCAGGTCGTGAAGCATTTCCGGGTGATATTTTTTATATTCATTCACGTCTGCTGGAACGATCTGCACCCCTGAGTAAAACACTTGGTGGTGGCTCAATAACCGCTTTGCCCATCATTGAAACCCAGGCGGAGGATTTATCCGCCTACATCCCAACCAATCTGGTATCCATTACAGATGGCCAAATCTATTTGTCACCCGTGCTATTTCGCAAAGGGTTATTACCCGCAGTCGATATTGGCAAATCAGTCTCGCGTGTCGGTGGCAAGACCCAGTTACCTGCATATCGGATCGTGGCAGGTGATCTTCGCCTTGCTTATTCACAGTTTGAGGAACTGGAAACTTTTGCCCGATTCGCAACCCGTCTGGACAAAGGCAGTCAGGCTGCCATTGCACGTGGGCAGCGAGTTCGTGAAATACTAAAACAGCCTGAACATCAGCCGCTCACAGTTACCGACCAAATCGCCATGCTCAAGGCGGTCACAGAAGGATTATTAGATGGTTTTGAAATAGATCAGATTGAAGCATTACAACAACCTATCCGTAGAGCTCTGAAAGAGGATCTGGGATTGATATCGAGAAAAATCGAATCGTCTGAAAAACTCTCTGACGAAGATTGGCAACAATTCGTGCAGGTGTTAAAAACAGTCATCACTTCACTTAAACCCAAAGAACAGAACAATCAAAAGTGAGTAATTAATGGAATCGCCTGAACGCTTGCAGCAACGCATCAAAAGTATTGGAGACCTTGACGATATTGTCGGCACCATGAAGGCACTGTCTGCTGCCAGCATCCATCAATATGAAAAAGCGGTTGCTTCTCTTGCTGACTATTGGCACACCGTAGAACTTGGCTTGTATATCGTGATGCGTGACAGTGAGGAGCAAGCTGTGCAGCCACATCCTCATAATGGACGTTTGGCAGTTGTAGTCTTTGGCTCCGATCACGGTTTATGTGGTCGCTTCAATGAGGAGATAGCGGAATATACCCTGGAGCACATCAAAACACTTCCCACTGATTTCAAACCCAAAATATTATGTGTGGGAATGCGCGCTGCGGATAAACTGGAAATGTCCGGACAGCCCGTTGATAAGGTGCTTAATCTGCCAGGTGCCGCTAATCAGATCGGAACCACGATACAAGACATACTATTACACATAGATCGCTGGCGTAAAGAGGACGGGCTTGAGCACCTTTATCTGTTTCATAACCGCCCTAGTAGCCGCGCTACCAACCGTCCGACTAGGTTCCACCTGTTACCTTTGAACTTATCGCATTTTCAACACTTGGAAGAAGAAGCTTGGTCCGGTTCTAGCCTGCCTACCTATACCATGGATAGGGATACGTTACTCTCGTCGCTGCTGCATCAATACTTTTTTATTTCCTTATTCCGCGCTTGTGCCGAATCACAGTCTGCAGAACACGGTAGCCGTTTGGCCGCCATGCAAGCAGCTGAAAAAAATCTGGATGAAAACAAGGAAGAATTGATTGGAGAATACCGGCGCGTACGTCAGGAAATGATCACCACCGAATTACTGGATGTCGTAGCAGGGTTTGAGGCGGTGTCAAATGACTAATCCTAGTACTTCTAACTCTTCCCCTTACGTGGGTCTCTTGTCTCTTAAGGCGGCATTTAAAGCATCGACAATTTCGGCCCAGTCGCTGTCGGCATATAGTGCCTGTTGCAGAAAATCAGCCTGGGCGGATGACCAGAATGACGCATCGGCTAACTTTACTTCACGTTGTAAAGGGCTATGCTGTTGAAGGAAGGCTTCTATTTCTTCAGGGCTGTTGCCCAGCCCAAGTTGGGCAAATAATTCACTGAAATTATGGAAGGGTTGTTGCATGATTTAATCCTGTATATGTGATAGATAAAACGAACTCAATTCGATACAAACAGTAGATAGTCCAGTTAAGACTGTAAAGCTGTGTCAGACGAAATATTGTCATTATGTCCTTTGGCTAATAATGAGAGGTTTATGCAGAAACGAGATTTACATGATAAACTTTTGCATTCTTGACTATTTCTCCCTCGCTGGTTTTGAACTTGGGTATTTCATGCGCGGAGATAATAACGGTTGACCCGGGAACCTGATCAATATCACCGCGTTCCAGCATCGCTGACAAATGTTGTCTGATAGACTTTGAGCAGATAATCTGCTTTGTTGTTTGTGAGCCATCATCGACATCCGCTACAAACATATCCCTATCA
>Ga0209121_10006376_pt1 | contig 10379 bp, 15 predicted proteins | sample Cruoilmetagenom3_FD_187292 | JGI IMG/M metagenome (GOLD analysis project Ga0209121, IMG submission 187292) | Oil polluted marine microbial communities from Coal Oil Point, Santa Barbara, California, USA - Sample 3 (SPAdes) (version 2) | ecosystem: Environmental > Aquatic > Marine > Oil seeps ...
AAGATAACTGTTCTTGAAGAACTAAAGAGAGTAAATAAAGAACAGCAAGAGAAAATTCTTTCTTTAGCTGAAAAAGTGGAAAGTTTTAATGAGACTTTGAAAAAATTGGGGGAATTGGAGAATAAGCTGAGAAATTTAGCCGGAGTGAGTGAAGCAAAGAGCCTTATTGAAGGAGAAGGATTCGGGAAAGGAGGGCCGGAAATCAATTCCCTGGAGAATAAACCAGGGGAGAATGACCCTTTTGTCCTCACTGACCAGATGGAAGAGAAATTTCCTCTTTTAGAAGAAGAAGCCCAAATACGCATAGAAGGATTTCAATATGTAGAAAAGGTTATTGTTCAAAAAAAAGAGTTATTCGCCTCTACTCCCAATATTTTTCCAGTGCAGGGATGGTTATCCTCAGGATTTGGCTGGCGTAACGATCCCTTTACTCATAAAAGAGCGTTTCACTATGGTATTGATATTAGTGCTCCCTGGGGAACCTCTATAAGGGCAGCTGCTCAAGGGAAAGTGACTTCCGCAGGGTGGAATGATGGCTATGGTTTAACAATTAAAATAAATGATGGATATGGATATGTTACTATTTATGGACATCTTTCCAAAATTTTGGTAAAAAAGGGAGCCTGGGTAAATAAAGGAGATATTATCGGCAGATTAGGGAGTACGGGAAGAAGCACCGGACCTCATCTACATTTTGAAGTCCATCGGAACAAAAAAGCCATTGATCCTTTATCTTTGATGGTAGAACCATTATCGGGTTAATTTTTTATTTATTTTTCGGGGGAAAAAATTATCTTGAAGGAATGAGGGTAGTCGCAACTTTTAAGTTGCGTAAGGGAAGGCTAATGCACAAAAACGCAGGCTCTGATCCTCGCGACTACCAATTATAAAAAGAAAAAATTACTTTTGACATAATTTTATCTGTTTCGGGGAGGGAGAAATGTTTAAAAAGGGAAAAGAAGAAAAAACCAGCACTATAATAGGAAAAAATACTGAACTAAAGGGAACACTGAAAGATAAGGAAAGTGTGCGTATTGATGGAAAATTTGAAGGAGAAATTGAAATAGAAGGGAGTTTACTCATTGGAGAAGAAGCAATTATTAGAGCTAATATCAAGGCTAAATCGGTGGGTATTGCCGGGAGAGTTTTCGGGGATATTAATTGCGAAGAAAAAGTAGAGCTTCTTTCTACGGGTAGTCTGGAAGGTAAAGTGAGAGCCTCTGATTTAACTATTGCTGAGGGAGGTTTTTTTAATGGAGAATGTAAAATGAATCCCCAGGTAGGAGCAGGCGTAGAGGAAAATATCTCTGTAGATGAAGAATCAAAGAATTAAATATAACTTAACCATGGCGGCATAGCCAAGAGGCAAGGCAGAGGACTGCAAATCCTTTATCCTCGGTTCGAATCCGGGTGCCGCCTTCTTCGAGATATAAGAATTCCAATAATTTCTTTAAATGAGTGATTAGGTAAGGCGTCAGAAGGGGGGAGCAGCTTCAGCGTTGAGGGGGGATATTTCCCCCCTCAAATATCTTGCCCAGTTAGCTCAGTGGTGAGAGTACTTGCTTGACATGCAAGAGGTCGCTGGTTCAAGTCCAGCACTGGGCATTAAAAAAGATTAATCACCAAGGAGGATTTATATTAAAAAAAAAGTAAGGACCAGGGTAAATAAAGAAATTAGGACAAAAGAAATAATGTTAATTGATACTGAGGGAGAACAAAGAGGTATTCTTCCCATAGAGAAAGCTTTGGTGATAGCTCAAGAAAAAGGACTGGATTTAGTAGAAGTTGCACCACAGGCCCATCCTCCGGTATGTCGGATTATGGATTATGAAAAATCCAGGTATGAACAGAAGAAACAAAGGAAGAAAAATAAGAAAAAGCAAGTAAGTAATGTTTTAAAAGAGATAAGATTAAGTTATACTATAGGTGAACACGACTTTAAGGTAAAAGTAAGAAATGTATATAAGTTTTTAGGGGAGGGGTGTCGGGTAAAAGTTTCATTGAGATTTAAGGGAAGGGAAATGATCTACAAAGATAAGGGAAAAAAAATATTGGAACGAGTAAGTGAAGAAGTGCAAGATATAGGAAAAGTAGAGATATTCCCTACAATGAATGGGAGAAATATTGAATTATATCTGATACCTCGACAGGATAAAGTCCGTTAACGGAAGAGGTAAGGAGAAAATCTATGCCTAAGATTAGAACTCATCGAGGAGCAAAAAAGCGATTTAAAGAAACTAAAAAAGGAAAAATTAAAAGGTCCCAGGCATTTACCGGTCATCTAAAGATAAAAAAATCATCCAAGAGAAAGAGAAATTTAAGGAAAAGTATTTTATTAAATAAGGCTGATAAAAAAAGAATTAAAAGATTATTATCATTATGAAATTCTAAAGAGGAAGATTATGAGTAGAGTAAAAAGAGGAGTTATCCATTCCAAGAAGAGAAAAAAAGTTTTAAGATTGGCTAAAGGATATAGAGGTGGGAGAAGTAAACTTTATGTGCTGGCGAAGGAGACTCTTAAAAAGGCACTTTTTGTAAGCTATAAGGGTAGAAAAAGAAAAAAAAGAGATTTTAGAAGATTGTGGATTTCAAGAATTAATATAGCTGTAAGAGAAAGAGGTCTTCCTTATAGTGTATTTGTAAAAGGGTTGAAAGAAAAGAATATTAAGCTGAATAGAAAAGTCATTGCAGATTTAGCTGTTAATAATCCCCCTGAGTTTTCAAAATTAGTAGAAACAGTCAAGAAGGGGTTAGGGGGGTAAAATTACTTCGTGTGGCTGAAATCTCTATTAAAAGGAGCACTAATAATAGTTTGTTTATGGGGATTAGTCATAGGTATGTCTATTTTTACTTTAAGGATATTGGTACCTGCGGAAAAAATAGAAGTTCCTTTTATTGTGGGAAAAGACATAACAGAGGCAGCTATCCTTTTAGGCGAACGGAATTTAGGGCTTAGAGTTATAGAAAAAAGATACTCTTCCAGGATTCCACGCACCATTATAATTTCGCAGGTCCCTTCTCCAGGGATAAAAGTTAGCGAAAATAGAGCAGTAGAAGTAGTAGTAAGCGAAGGAAACAAAATAATAACTATTCCTTCTCTGATAGGGAAAGGATTACGAGAAGCAGAAATTTATCTTTCTCAAAGAGGATTAAAAATAAGGAATGTAAGTTATGTTTATGTAGATTATCCTTCAGGAAAAATTTTTTCTCAGGATCCTCCTCCTTTAATAGAGATTAATAGAGAAGAGGGAGTAGGACTTTTAGTAAGTCTGGGAAAAAGAGATTTGCAGTTTTATTTGCCTAATTTTAAGGGAAAAAAATTAGAAGAAGTAAAGAATTTCTTTGAGAAATTACCTTTAAAAATAGGGAAAATAAAAGAATCCCCATCAGAGGAGAAAGAAGGGATAGTTCTTTCTCAATTTCCTCCTCCGGGCTCAAAGGTGGATGCAAAGAGTTCTATTGAGCTTACTATAAGTACTTCTTATAAGAAAAAGAACTTTATATCTTTGGAGAGTAAATTATTCCTTGATTTTATAAGGATTCCTTTAGGTTTTGTAGAAAAAGAAGTTAAAGTAGTAATCAAGGATTATAAAGGAGTGAGAACAATGAGTTATGGGAAAAGGAAACCAGGAGAAGGAGTAGGGATAATTACTGAAATGAGAGGAGAAGGAGAAATTAAAATCTATATAGGAGATAAATTAGTAAAGATGCAGAGGATTGAATAAAAAATGATTAAAGTCTCTCCCTCGGTATTAGCGGCTGATAAAGCTTATTTATTAAAAGAAGTAAAGAAAATAGAAAAAGTTGCTGATTCTCTACATTTTGATATAATGGATGGGCATTTTGTTCCTAATATAACCTTTGGTCCACAACTCGTTGCTTCTTTGAGAAAGAGAGTAAACCTACCTTTTGAAGTTCATCTGATGGTGGATAATCCTGAAAAGTGGGTTGTCCCTTTTGTGGAGGCTGGTTGCGACCTCCTCATTTCTCATATTGAAACTACTTATTATTTTTTGCGGCTAATTAATTTCATTAAAAAAAAGGGAGTTAAGGTTGGCGTAGCCTTAAATCCGGCTACTCCTCTCTGCGTATTAGATTATATTTTACCTGAAGTAGATTTGGTTCTTCTTATGACCGTTGACCCTGGTTTTGGAGGGCAAGATTTTCTTCCGGAAACTTTACCCAAAATAGAAGAACTGCGGAAAATGATAAGAAGAAAAAATACTTCTCTTGATATTGAAGTAGATGGAGGGATTAATAAAGAGAATGTTAGGAAGGTAGTAGCTAAAGGTGCTAATGTGATCGTAGCTGGAACATCAATTTTTGGTTCTTCTAATCCTCAAAAAGTAATACTTAATTGGAAGGAGCTCTGATGAGTACAAAAATTAGATTGAGAAGGGAAGGGGTTAAAAAAGTTCCCTTTTATCGAATAGTAGTAGTAGATTCTCGCGTTTCTCCAAAAGGTAAATTTATTGAAAAATTAGGATGGTACAATCCCTTGACTAAGAAGGTTCAGCTAAATAAAGAGAAAACTTTAGAATGGGTAGAAAAGGGAGCGAAACTTTCTAATTCGTTGAAAAAGTTAGTAATAAACTTATCTGTCTTTTCCCGGGAAGAGTTAACATAAGTAGAGAAGCTCATTCTCAATTGTAAATAAAGATAAGGAGGTTACAGAATGCGTGAATTTGTGGAAAGTATTATCAAACAGATTGTAGATTTTCCTGATGAGGTGCAAGTCCAGGAGGTAAAAGCGGAAAGGGTAATTTTATTGGAGATTCGCGTAGCTAAGAAGGACATGGGAAAAGTGATAGGCAAAGGAGGCAGAGTAGCCAATGCCCTGCGAACAATCGTAGGAGCCGCGGCTGCTAAGCAAAAGAAGAGAGTGATGGTAGAAATTTTGGAGGATGAACAGTCTGAAATAGAGAGATGAGAATAGATATTATCACTCTATTTCCTTCAATGTTTAAAGGGCCCTTTGAGGAGAGTATAATTAAAAGAGCGAGAGAAAGAAAAATTCTGGAAATTTACTTTCATGACTTACGTTTATTTACTCATGATAAACATCGGATTGTGGATGATACACCGTATGGGGGAGGAGGAGGGATGATTATGAAGCCTAAACCTCTTTTTGAAGCTGTGGAAAAAATTAAAGAAGGACTAAAACCTCCTCCCTGGGTAATTCTTTTATCTCCTCAAGGGATCCCTTTTAATCAAGAGAAAGCTAAAGAATTAGCGAACAAGGAAAATATAATTCTTATATGTGGTCATTATGAAGGAGTTGACGAAAGAGTAAGGAAACATTTAATAGAAGAGGAAATTTCTATTGGGAATTATGTTCTTACCGGAGGAGAATTGGCAGCAATGGTAGTAGCAGATGCAGTAGCCCGAATGCTCCCGGGGGTTCTGGGGTGCGAAGAGTCAGCGAAAAAAGATTCTTTTTATAAAAATTTTTTGGATTATCCTCAATACACCCGACCGGCATCTTTTAAAGGATGGGAAGTGCCGAAGGTTCTTCTCTCTGGTAATCATCAGGAAATTAAGAAATGGCGTGAAAGAAAGGCAATAGAAAATACTCTTGAGAAGCGTCCCGATCTTTTGAAAAAAGAAAATTTTTCCCGGGAAGAAAGGAAACTGTTAAAAGAGGTTATCAATGAACACGAACTTAGAGAAGATAGAAGATAAATATATAAAGAGGAAGGACTCAGATTTTCGTCCCGGAGATACGGTAGCAGTACATCTTCGTATCCAGAAAGGAGAAAAACAAAGAACCCAGGTTTTTGAGGGAGTAGTAATTAAAAGAAAGGGAGGGGGGACCCGAGAAACTTTTATAGTAAGAAAGCTTTCTTTTGGTATAGGTATAGAAAGAATTTTTCCCTTAAATTCTCCCTCTGTTGAGAAGGTTAAAGTTGTGAAAAGGGGTAGAAGCAGGAGAGCGAATCTCTCGTATTTAAGAAATAAAGTAGGTAAATGAAAAAGGAAATTATATCTTCACTAAAGGAGACGGTAGAGACTATAGTAATTGCCTTTGTTCTTGCTTTCTTAGTAAGAACTTTTGTAGCTGAAAGTTTTTGGATCCCTACAGGTTCAATGGAATCTACTCTTCAAATAAAAGATAGAATTATGGCTTATAAACTTTTTTATGGAATAAAAAATGCAGATCGAGGAGATATATTGGTTTTTAAATATCCCCTTAATCCCAAGCAAAATTTCATTAAAAGAGTCATTGGCTTACCCGGTGATGAAATTCAAATAAAAGATAAAAAAGTCTATGTAAATGGGAAGTTTATAAACGAACCATACATTATTCATAGCGATAGTTATCTCAGGGGATTCCCTCGAGATGAATATGGACCAATAAAAGTACCATTAGATTCTGTCTTTGTAATGGGCGATAATCGAGATAATAGTGCTGATAGCCGTTACTGGGGGTTTGTTCCCGAGCAAAATTTAGTAGGGGAAGCTTTTTTGCTTTATTGGCCATTATGGCGAGCGAGGATTATAAAAAGACCTCGGGTCTGGAAAAAAGAGGAAGAGCTATTAAAGGTAAAGAATTAGGAAGAAAAGGAGAAGAATTAGCTGTAGATTTTTTAAAGAATCGGGGCTACAAAATTATAGAGAAAAATTATCGCTGCCGAAGAGGAGAAATAGACATAATAGCCCGAGACAAAGAAGAGGTAGTATTTATAGAGGTAAAAACACGGCGGTCCCTTAGATACGGATTACCAGAAGAAGCTATTTCTTTTTATAAAAGGAAACATATTATTAAAGTAGGATTAATTTATCTTCAGCAACATAAATTAGAAGAAGTTAATGCCCGTTTTGATGTAGTGAGTATTTTAATGGAAAGGGAAAAAGTTAAAGAGATTCAACTTATTAAGAATGCATTTGAGGGCAGGTTCAAATAGTGATGAGGAAAGTGGATGTGGGAAAGTTGAATCCTGTTTTCTTAGAGAAACTTATTCTTTCCCTTCCGCAAGATAAGAGAGTTATTGTGGGACCAGGAATAGGGAAAGATGCAGCAGTTATTGATTTTGGAGAGTTTTGTTTAGCGGTAAAAACTGACCCTATAACCTTTACTCCCCACAATATTGGTTGGTATGTAGTAAATATTAATGCTAATGATATTGCTTGCGTAGGAGCAACTCCTCGTTGGTTCCTTCTTACTTTACTCCTTCCGCAGAAAAAAACCTCCGATTCTCTTATAAAAAACATTTTAAAAGAAGTAACTTCTGCTTGCAAAGAATTAGGTGTCTTCTTAATAGGAGGACATACGGAAATTACTTATAATTTAGATCGTCCCTTAGCTGTTGGACAGATGCTCGGTGAGGTCAAAAAAGAAAGAGTAGTGAGAAGTTCAGGCGCAAAAGAGGGGGATATAATTATTCTTACTAAAGGAGTGGCTATAGAAGGTACTTATTTAATTTATTCTAAGGAAAAACAAGAGCTAAAGAAAAAGCTTTCTCCTCAAATACTTCTAAGAATGGAAAATCTTCTTTATAATCCTGGAATAGGAGTAGTTAAAGAGGCTCTTCTGGCAAGTAAGAATATTAAAGTTCATTCTATGCACGACCCTACTGAAGGGGGATTAATGACTGGACTGTGGGAAATTGCTTATGCTTCGGGAGTAGGAATAAGGATAGAGAAGGAAAAAATTCCTGTTTTAGAAGAGACCAGAGTAATATGCGCAATATACGGGCTGGACCCTTTAAAGTTACTTGCTTCCGGATCTTTAATTTTAACTCTCAGTCCTGATGAGGGGGAAAAACTTTGTCAGATTTACAAGCGGGAAAATATAAGCTATAAGGTTATCGGAAAAGTAATCTCCCCCAAAGAGGGAGTGAAGATGGTAGAAAATGGAAAAGAATTTAATTTTTCAGGCAATCATAAAGATGAGATAGCTAAGTTATGGTAGCCGCAACCTTCAGGTTGCGTAGGATTCAGGGATTAATATGTTAATTATTCCAGCAATTGATTTAAAAGAAGGAAAATGTGTCCGATTATGGCGGGGAGAAAAAAATAAAGAGATTGTTTATTCTCTTGACCCCATTGCTGTAGCCAGGATGTGGGTAGAAAAAGGAGCTAAGCGCCTTCACATTGTTGACCTTGATGGTGCCTGGGAAGGAAAGCCTTTACATCTTGATATAGTAGAAAAAATAGCCAAAGAAGTAGATATCCCTCTTGAATTTGGTGGAGGCATCAGAGAATTTTCTATCTTAAAAGAAGTCATGAGAAAAGGAATAAAATATGCTATTTTAGGAAGTAAGGCTCTTTCCCCGAAGTTTATGAAAAAAGCTTGCGAAGAATTTGGGGAAAGAATTATTGTCTCTCTTGATGTTAGAGAAGGAAGGATATCTACTGAGGGATGGGAAAAACAAACTTCTATTTTAGCCGAAGATTTATGTAGGGAGCTTGAAAAAATAGGGGTTAGCACCATAATCTTGACGGATATTTCCAGAGATGGGACCCTAAAAGGAGTAAATATTGAGGGAATAAAGAGATTTATAAAAAAATCCGGAAAAGTAAATTTAATTATTTCCGGAGGTATTTCTTCTTTAGATGATGTGAAAAAAATTACAAACCTTAAAACCCAAAAAATAATAGGTATAATTATCGGTAAAGCTTTATATGATCAAAAAATCAAATTAGAGGAAGCTATATCTTTAATGGAAGAATATTAATTATCATAAATATTTTTAATCTTTCTGTTCCTCATATAAATCATTATTAATCCAAATATTACGGATTTAAAGGAGTTCTAAAATTTAATAAGATGACTTTCCTGTAAAGTTGGTTGTCAAGATTAGATAAAAAAGACGACACAATGTCGTCAATTTGTAATTTAGAACGCTAATAAAATGGGGGTTTTAGGTTGGAGGATTTTGGTAAATGTCGCACTTTAGACAGAAGGCGACAAAATAGAAGTATATTTTCTGATATTCTAAAAAATTATTCTTACATACAGATTAGTATTATTGGCCTGATAATCGTCCTCATTTCTGTTTTTATCAGAGTTAATAAAGTTATATTTTCCCTTAAGTAAAACTTTTTTGCTTAAACTGTATTCTATAGCTAAACCGGCTACAATTTTTACAAGATTTAAAGGATCCCCTGTTGAGAGCTAATTTTCGGATTGCCTTTTAACTTAGCCCGACTTCCGCAGTTAAGTAGAGAAATTAGGGCATTTTTTAATAGTTGAAAATTTAGATCCTTTATTTATCGCACTTTTTCTTTTTTGTTCTGGTATAATGTTGTGAGAATATAAGTGTATGATCTTTCTCAAAATATATATCGTAATATGGACAAGCTTTATCCAGGAAGAGAAATCATTGAAAGACTTTTATCTGAAAGGGAGAGAACCTTATTCTGTCTTGATGATACCATCTATCTTTATGATTTAACCTCTACCTATTTTGAAGGAAAATGTCTCTCTAATCCTAAGGCAAAGTTTGGTTATTGAAGGGATAAAAGATTCGATTGCAAGCAAGTTGTAGTAGGGTTAGTGGTTGATAAAGATGGATTTCCTAAAGCACATGAAATCTTTGATGGAAACCGAAAAGATTCTACTACAGTATCTGATATGCTTGATGTGCTAGAGAGAAGAGTAGGTAAAAAAGAAGAAGCAACAGTAGTTGTAGATAGAGGTATGGCTTTTCCAGATAATATCGATGAGATTAAGGGGGAAAAATATCATTACATTGTAGCTACCAGACAAAAAGAGAGGGATAAATATCTTGATGAATTTGAGGAAGGGGGATTCCATGAACTCATAAGAAGTATATCACCAACAAATCCTGGTAAGAAGAAATCGGGTGTTTTCATTAAAAAAATGGAAAAAGAAAACGAGCTTTACATTCTTTGTCTTAGCGAGGGAAGAAAAGAAAAAGATAAGGAAATTAGAGAATCTCATGAGAAGAAGTTAGTGATTGACCTTAAAAAGTTAGCCAAAAGAATTACCAGGGGAAGATTAAAAAAAGAAGAAAAGATATATGAAGCTATTGGAAGAATCAAGGAACGCTATCCCCGTGTAGCTCGATACCGTAAGATAGAGTATAACAGTCTTACTAAACAGCTGTCCTATAGGGAGGATGATGAGAAAAAAATCTATTGCCAAAACCTTAGATGGAAGCTATATGTTAAGGACAGATAGAATTGATATGAGTGATGATGATATTTGGCGCACTTATTCACTTTTAACCAGATGTGAGAATGCTTTTCGTAATATGAAAAGCCCTTTACGTGAAAGACCAATATTTCATCAACTAAAAAAACGCGTTGAGACCCATATCTTTTTATGTATCCTTGCTTATCACCTTTTAGTAGCCATTGAAAAGACCCTTCTTGATCAAGGTATACATATTTCATGGGGAACAATCAAGAAT
>Ga0209121_10006377_pt1 | contig 10377 bp, 11 predicted proteins | sample Cruoilmetagenom3_FD_187292 | JGI IMG/M metagenome (GOLD analysis project Ga0209121, IMG submission 187292) | Oil polluted marine microbial communities from Coal Oil Point, Santa Barbara, California, USA - Sample 3 (SPAdes) (version 2) | ecosystem: Environmental > Aquatic > Marine > Oil seeps ...
CTGGAATGGTTATTTAGTAAATGTTGAAGATCCGGAGGAAATCTGTCAAAAAATTGAAAAATGTCTATTTATAAAATCTGATAAACGTCAAAAAATTATCGAGCGAAATCTAAATATTGTTAAAGAAAAAGCGGATTATTATTCGAATATGAAAAGAATGGAGGAACTGTATTATGGCTTAATGAAAGGAACATTACTTTTATAGTATTATAATATCTCTTGGGTGTTATTAAAGTGTAAAGTACAGAGTTCATAGAAATTATGTTTTCTTCTGAGATCCTAAAGGAAATTGAGACAAGGTTACATTCCAGCTTTAATTCTTATAATAATTTTTAGATTTTGAATTTGGAGAAAGAAAAACTTGAAAAGATTACTGAGAATGCTATTTTTGGTGGAAGGCAGCATTATTTGAGATGGAAAACTCCTGATACCTGGAGAATTTTAGAAAAAGCAGGACTAAAATATGATACAACTTTAAGTTTTGCTGACCATGAGGGATTTAGATGTGGAATCTGCCTTCCGTATAAACCTTTTGATGTTCTTGAGAATAGAGTGTTGGATATTTGGGAGTTACCATTAACCGTGATGGACGGTAGTTTATTCAATTATCAGAATCTCACTCCAGAAGAGGGATTCTGGCGGATTAAGAGTATAATTAATACTGTAAAGAAATATCAAGGAGTATTTGTATTGTTATGGCATAATTCTTCACTTGATGATTTAAGCTACCCCGGCTGGATTAAAGTTTATGAGAAAACTATAGAATATCTTGGAAGAGAGAATGTTTTTAATGCTCCAGCTAAAGGAATTATAGATTGGTGGGAGAACACTGTCTCTGGTCATTCAACTGATTGATAATCCTGGCGGTAGCTGTTGTTTTACCAAATGTTCAATAGTCATCAGGGCAACCGAGAAGGACAATAAGAAATATCTAGCTCATTTTACCAATTTTAGGGGTTCACTCCAGATGAAAATCCTAATGAATGCAATAATTGATTTGGGAAGAGGAGGCCCAGGCCAAATACATTTTGTGGCTATTGCTAAAGAATTCAAAAATTTTGGTCACGAAGTCAAAGCAATATTACGAAAGCCTTCAAAGATAATTAACAAAGATAAATTGAGGAATTCTTTTGATACGATTTTTTGGACACCATCTGTTTATGAAGGTCCATTTAGTCAAACCATAAACGGAATAACACAACTAAGAACGATTCTGAAACTCATAGCCAAGGAAAAACCAGATATTTTTTACTCCAGATTTTATCTAATTGCTCCTCTTTCTTATATTTTGATTAAATTGGTAAAGCCCTCTGTGGTAATTATAAGCGAACATAATGGCTACTTGTATGATGACATGAGGATGTTGAATTTCTCAAGAGTAAAAGCATTTGTTGCTAAAGGACTACAATTATTAGGTGCTAAATTTTCTGATAAAGTTCTGGTAGTTACAGAGGGTATAAAAGATTTATTGGTTCAAAATGGTATAAATGAATCAAAAATATTTGTGGTGGGTAATGGTACAGATATCAATCATTTCAGGCCGGTAAAGCGCCATAAGGTACTTAAGGCTGTGGGATTAAAGCCAGATTATTACTATATTGGCTTTATTGGAAGGTTTGCAAGATGGCAAGGTGTAGATTTTATTTTAAGAGCAGCTCCGATGATTTTGAAAGAAATTCCCCAGACCCGTTTTTTGATTGTTGGAGATGGACTAGTTGGAGATCTAGAGTATAAAAATTTAAGGTCTTTATCGAAAAAACTCGGTATCGACAAAGAGTGTATTTTTACAGGAAATGTTCCCTATAAAATGGCTCCTGTTTATATAAACACTTTTGATATAGCAGTTGCTCCTTTTATTCGAGAAAGAAATGAGAAAATCGGCTTATCTCCTCTTAAAATCAGGGATTATGCAGCTTGTGGAGTGCCGATAGTAGCTTCTGAGGTGAAAGGATTAGAAATGGTAAAAGAGAATAACATAGGGATCTTGGTTGATCCTGAAGATGAAGAAAAATTGGCAAACGCCATTATTATTTTATTGAAAAATCCTGAGATGCATAGAAAAATGGGCGAGAGAGCAAGAGAACTTGCAGAGAGAGAGTTCTCTTGGGGAAAAATTGCTGAGGAGATTTTGGATAAGGTAATTTAATTTGGTCTTTCTAAAAGGGTCAAAGAGGTTACCAATAAAGAAGTAATCATCCATGGTTTCAGGAAAATATCTTTATTATTGTTGCGTGTGGCTGATTGACAGCCCAAAAAACTATTCACTACTTTTGGAAGCTATGAGCTTATCATTAAAGAAGGTTAATGCTCGACTTTAATCTTAGGAGAAGATAAAAATCGATCCAAGCTGGAAAAAGATGCAGAAGGATTAGGTACTTCTCATAATGCAGTATTGCGGTTTTTCAAAATAATCCATTTAAATACATATCTTGTGCTACAGTTTTTGTATTGTGTTTTTTATGGGAGAGGTTTTCCCAATGTCATTATTAAGGCTATGGCTTATTAGTGCCAGTGGGAAATGTAAATGGTTTAGTTAATGTTATATTGCAAGTATTAAAAAACGAAAACCTTAGAAAACGAATAGCTGAGGGAGGTAGAAGAAGAGCGAAGGGTTTGAGAGCAGAGAAGACGCAGAATATGAAAGAGTGCATAGTAAAATACTAGAGGTGAATCAATGAGAAAGCGTTATATGCATATAGTTTTAATAGGTCTTAACTTTTTTCTTCAACGCCATTCTGGTGATAAAAACTTTTGGATTAATCTTATACCTTTGTTAGCGACCCATCTAAATCGAATAACAATACTATCCATTAGAGGAAATTCAGTTTCTACCGAGCAGTATTTCGTCAATGATTGCCAGGTATTAGTCAAATACTTTTCCCCTAAATTTTTGGAAATAGGAAATGTTAAAAGAACAAAGATATTTTGACGTAGGGGACCATTTCCAAACCGTCTAGCGGTTATAGAAAAGGCACTGAATAGTAAAAGAATATGTGACGAACTCAAAAAACTATATGAAGAGGCCCCGTATGATTATGTTCACCTAATGGATAATCTTGGTTTTGCAAATCGAGTGATAGCTAAAAGCACTCCAACTCCTGTATCAGTTTCGGCGATGGCTTATCAGGGAAAGAATAATTTAATGTATGATAGATATCTCTTTTTAAGTTATAATCATCCGAACCTTATAGTAGTCCCATATTCTTTATCCTTTACGGAAAAACTTTGTCAAATAGGCGTTGATAGAGCTCGGGTTAAATGCATTCGTTGGGGGGTACCGATATCTAAGACCCTCCAAAGGAGAGAAGAAAGAAAAAGGGCAAAAAGGTCTCTGAACCTTCCAGAAAACAAACCTTTAATCGTATGGGCAGGATATATCCAGCAAATCCAGCGAAAAGATTTTTTATTTGCTGTTAATATAGCAGAAAAAATCCAAAAGCAAGGGATAGATGCTGTTTTTTATTTTGCTTTTAAACAAGGACATTTTGAGAAAGATTTTGTGACATTTCATAAACCTGATAAATTATTTTATGTAAAACCAACAACTACCGAGGAATTTAATATATTAAAGCATGCTACGGATATTTTTTATTCTCCCGTTGTTAATAAAAATTGCATTCTTGCTCCCCCTCTGACATGGATTGAATTTTTAAACTTGGGTGTTCCCATTCTAACAACAAACATTCCTGGAGCAGATGAGATAATTTCTAATAAGAAGACAGAATATTTAGTTGATTCTCAAGAAGAACTAATTAAAAAATTATCTCTTCTTATAAAAGAATATGAGAATTTTATTCCTTATTGTTATGAGAAGGTATCTAGTGCATATAATATTAAAAATGCTGCTGAACAATACCTAAATTTATGGGAGGGAAAGTAATAAGTGAAATATAGAGCCCGAAAAGCATACCAGAAAAAGGAAGTAGTTGAAATATATGATAAAAAGAGATTCACGACCTTCAAGGGACGTCTCACAGATAAAAAAGAAAAATATCTTATAGATAAAGCTTTAAGATATGCTGGTATAAATCCACCGGCTACAATTCTTGATATTCCTTGTGGAACGGGACGACTGTCAACTCACTTAGCACAAAAAGGTTTTAAAGTAAAAAGCGCTGACCTTTCACAGGAAATGATTCTATATACAAGAAAAAAATTAAAAGCTCTCAATTTAGCAAATAAAGTAATAGTAGAAGTAGGAGATGCTGAATGTTTATCTTATCCAGATAACAGTTTTGATGCTTGCATTTCGTTACGCTTATTCGGTCATACACCACCGAAAATTAGAGAAAAGATTTTAGAAGAGTTAAAACGAGTGGTTAAAAAGTATCTTATAGTAGTATATTATCATAAAGATTGTCTCCAGTATTTTCTTAGGAGGCGATGGAGAGAGGAACAAGGGATCGAATGGTATCCGGTTGGTTTCAAGCAAATGAAAAGAGAGTTAGCCGATGTAGGATTAAAAAGGATAAAAAGTTTTTTTCTCGCTAAAGGTGTTTCTGAAACAGTAGTTGTATTAGCTCAAAAATAAAAATAGATCAAGTGTTGAACCTACAATAATTAAAATGTAAAAAGGTAGTATATCTATGAGATGGGAAATGAATTTTAAAAGATTTTTTAGAAATTGTCCTGTGTTTTTGTATTGCTTATTTTTGTTAGTAGCGGGCTTGATGGGAATTTTTGTGGCGTCTTCCTCAATCCCTATAGTTGTACTTCCAATAACTTTCATTTTAATTTTTATATATATCTGGACTTTTCTTCGTTATCCAAAACAGAGTTTGCTTTTTTTTATGCTTTTTGTTCTTCTTCAATGGCTTATTATAGAAAACTTAGGTGGAAAGAGCACGTATCTTGGGCTTTTCGTCACCTATTCAGATGAGGGATTAATTTTACTTACATTCTTACTCATGATTTTGGGCCTAACTCTTAAAAGAAAGCCCTTTCATTCGTGTAAATTAGAGTTTCCGTTATTAGGAATAACTATAATTGGAATTGTGGGAAGTATCTCAGCCGGAGTGCCAATTATGGTAACAGGGTCGGCTTTTATTATTCTTTTGAAAGGGTTTCTTGTTTTTTATATCTTTGCTCATCTTTCATTCAAGGAACAAGACACACGGCAATATCTGAAGATCTTGGGAATAGTGGCTGGAGTGATTTTATTTTTAGGATTGGTTGATTTTATCCACCCGGTACGGTTTCGAGAAGCTATTGGGAATGTAGGGGGTATGGGCCAGCGTTTTGGTATCCCTATTATTAAGTCTATTTTTGTCCATCCAGGTATATTTGGCTGGTTTTGTGCCTTTGTGGCTCTTTTTAATCTTGCTTTATATTTTACAACAAAAAAGAAGAGATTTTTCTTTTTATTTATAGCTTTTGTTTTTGGTGTAATCTTTTCTACGCGGCGCAAACCTATGGCTGGAGTTGTAGTGGCAGCACTGATGGGAATGCAGGCTTTACCCCTTCGGCGAAGGATCAAGATTGGCCTTGCATTGGGAACCTTGGCGGTTTTTCTTGGATTCCTTTTTGCTCCACAGATAAGTGGATTGATCCAAAAAACATTCCAGATTTACATATTTTCTCCCCATCCTATGGAAATTGCCAGAAATAAACTCTATTTAACAAGTATGGAAATCGCTAAGGATTACTTCCCTCTTGGAGCGGGTCTTGGACGATATGGAGGAGATATAGCTGCGAGATATTATAGTCCGATATATGTAAAATATGGTTTAGATCAGGTTTATGGTTTGGGGCCAAACGGTCATTTTTTGGATGATACTTTTTGGCCTATGATTCTGGGTGAGTTAGGTATAATTGGGTTCTTTTTTTATATTTGGGTTTGTTTACGTTTATTGGTTTTTGCTTGGCAGTCTCAGAAGAAATTTGATTCTCCTCTAAAGAAAGCATTTGCCCTTGGGACATTTATGGTATTTATTGAAGGCCTTGTAGAATCCTTAGCCGACCCTGTATTTGTCAAACCACCCGAAGCATATTTTCTCTTTGGAGCAATGGGAGTTTTATATTCAATAATGTTGGGGTATAAAAAGAGGAATTTCACCAATGAAAATTCTATTAGTCAATAAATTCTTATATCCTAAAGGTGGGGATACAACAGTTACTCTTTCTACTGGGAAGCTACTTTCTGAAAAAGGGCACAAAGTTATATTCTGGGGGATGGATCATCCTCTTAATCCTGAATATCCTTATAAAGATTATTTTGTTTCTTATATTGATTTTAATAAGCCGATGAATTTTTTACAGCAGTTCAGAACAACTCTAAGAATACTTTATTCTTTAGAGGCAAAAAAGAAGATAGAAAAACTTATTGAAAGGGAAAGGCCGGATATAGTTCATCTTAACAATTTTGCTCATCAGATTTCACCATCAATTTTAGATGTATTTGTAAAATATAAGATACCAACTGTAATGACATTACATGATTATAAATTAGTTTGTCCTTCCTACTCAATGCTTATAGATGGAAAGCCTTGCGAGAAATGTAGGAATGGTAAGTATTTTTGGTGCTTTCTTAAGAAGTGCACTAAAGGCTCTTATGTGAAAAGTTTGCTTAATGTAGTAGAAATGTACCTGCATCACAAGATTCTTCACATTTATGATAAAATAGATGTTTTTATTTCCCCAAGCATGTTTTTGAAAAAGAAACTGAAAGAAATGGGATTTAAAAAAGAAATAGCCTATCTGCCGTATTTTATTAATGCAAAAGATTACTTACCAAAATACAGTTTCAGCAAAAAGATAATTTGTTATTTTGGAAGACTTTCAAAAGAAAAAGGACTTTTTACCTTAATTGAAGCAATGGAGGGAACAGATGCGAAATTAAAAATTATTGGTGATGGACCAATAAAAAAAGATTTAGAAGAAAAGGCAAGAAAAGAAAATTTAGAAAATGTCTCATTTTTGGGATACAAATCTGGTAATGAATTAAAGGAAGAGGTTAGAAATTCAATGGCTGTTGTTCTTCCTTCAGAGTGGTATGAGAACTATCCCCGGAGTATTATGGAGGCTTTTGCGTTGGGAAAGCCAGTGATTGGTACCCGGATTGGTGGAATACCAGAACTTGTAGAAGATAACGAAACTGGCTTAACTTTTGAGCCAGGGAATGTAGAGGATTTGAGAGATAAGATTGAAGATTTGATAAATAACCCTAAGAAAATTAGTGAAATGGGAAAAAATGCAAGAAAATTCATAGAGAAAGAATTAAATCCTGAAAGACACTATGAGGAATTAATGAAAATTTATCAATTGGCGATGGAAGAGCACAAATGAATTGGCTTAAAAAGAAATTCTGGCAATGGCCTGGTGGCTTTGTCTGGAAAATAACGGAAAAATCTACTTTAAAATCAAGAAGAAAAAAATACGAGATCTTTATGTCTATTATGAAACCAAAACCTGAAGATAAAATTCTTGATGTAGGTGTTGCTCCCTATAGCTTCAGAGGTACAAATTTTTTGGAGCAGTGGTATCCACATTCCGAGGACATTACAGCCTTAACAAATGATAATCCAGAGAGGTTTAAAGATTTTGAAAAATATTTTCCAGAAATAAAGCTTATTTTTGGTAATGGTAAAGCTTTAAATTTCCCCGACAATCATTTTGATATTGCATTCAGTAATGCAGTAGTAGAACATGTGGGGGGGGGCAGAAGAGCAAAAACGATTTATTCATGAGATTGTCCGTGTCGCTAAAAGAGTATTTATTACTACACCGAATTATTGGTTTCCAATGGATGCTCATACCTTAATTCCCTTTGCGCATTGGTTACCTCAGAAAATAAAATTCTGGATTTACAAAAAGCTGGGAAGAGAATACTGGGCTGATATAAATCATCTTAATCTTCTTACCTCAAAAGGATTTCTTTCACTTTTTCCAAAAGGAATCAAAGTAAGACTGTATAAACAGAGAATGTTTGGGATTACAAGCAGTTTAATTGCATTAGTGGAGAAGAATTAGTGGAAGCGGCAATAATTACAACTTATAGATGTAATGCAAGATGCCAGATGTGCAATATCTGGAAATTTCCTACTAAAAAAGAGGAAGAATTTAAGGCAGAAATTTTAAATAAACTTCCAAGACTGTCTTTTTGTAATGTTACAGGTGGAGAACCCTTTTTAAGAGATGATATCGAAGAGATTATCTATATTTTGAAAAAAAAGGCCAAAAGAATTGTTATTAGTACCAATGGATATCTTACCGATAAAATTGTTAATATCGCTAAAAAAAATAGAGATATTGGAATAAGAATAAGTATTGAGGGACTGCCCACTGCAAATGATGAATTAAGGGGTATTAAAGGCGGCTTTGACCATGGATTGAGAACTTTACTTGAACTTCAAAGATTAGGTTTAAAAGATATTGGATTTGGAATAACCGTTTCTGATAGAAACGCTAAAGATATGTTAGAACTTTATCAATTGGCGAAAGTAATGAATGTGGAATTTGCTACTGCTATAGTGCACAATTCTTATTATTTTCACAGTTATAACAATAAGATGTTAAATAAAGAAGAAGCTATTTCATGTTTTAAAGAACTTATCTATGATTTACTAAAAACAAAAAGAGTTAAAAACTGGTTTAGAGCGTATTTCAATTATGGATTGATTAATTACATCAAAGGGAATAAAAGGCTTTTACCCTGTGGAGCAGGTAAAGATATGTTTTTCCTCGATCCTTGGGGGGAAGTCAGACCATGTAATGGAATGGGCAGTGATACATTAGATAATAGTATGGGAAATCTAAATGAAAAATCTTTTGAAGAAATCTGGAATAGTGAAAAAGCAGAAAAAATAAGAGAGAAAGTAAAAAATTGTCCTAAGAATTGCTGGATGATAGGAAGCGCAAGTCCGGCAATGAAAAAATATTTTTGGAAGCCTACAATTTGGATAATTAAAAATAAATGGCTTAAGAAGGATTTGGGAAATAACTGGTGAAAATAGCTTATATCGGACAAAAAGGTATCCCTGCTACTTTTGGTGGAATAGAATTTCATATAGATGAGCTATCGAGAAGACTTGTGAAAAGGGGACATAGAGTGGATGTGTATGTGCGGGATTGGTATACTAATAAAAACTTGAGACAATATCAGGGGGTAAAATTAATTCATACTCCTACTATTAAGACAAAGCATCTCGATGCTTTTATACATAGTTTAACTTCATCTCTCCATTCTATCTTTCAAGATTATGATATTATCCATTATCATGCTTTGGGACCGACTGTATTTTGCTGGCTGCCTAAAATTTTTCGAAGAAAAGTTGTGGTTACTTTACATGGACTTGATTGGGAAAGGGGGAAATGGGGAATTTTTGCCAAAACTTTTCTTAAATTCACAGAGAGGACAGCTACTTATATTCCGGATGAGATAATAGTTGTTTCAAAGGCTCAAAAGGAATATTTTGAAAGTAAATATGGAAGAGAATGTATTTATATCCCCAATGGAGTGAATATTCCTCAAGCAAAGCCGACAAGTGGGATTATAAGAGAAAAATTTGGTTTAAATGGTGAGGATTATCTTCTCTGGATGGGCCGATTGACCCCAGAAAAAAGAGTAGACTGGCTGATAAAGGCATTTAAAGAAATGAAGAGTAGAGCGACGGACCTTAAATTAGTCATTGCTGGGGGCTCAAGTGCTACCGATAAATATGTAAGAAAGCTTAAGGAGCTTGCCAGAGATGATGAACGGATTATCTTTACTGGTTATGTTGTAGGCCAACAAAAAGAGGAGCTTTTTAGTAATGCGCGACTGTTTGTTTTGCCTTCCTATCTTGAGGGACTGCCTGTTGCTTTACTTGAGGCAATGAGTTATAGATTACCTTGCCTCGTTAGTGACATTCCTCCCCATAGAGAAGTGATAAGCGAAGGAGTGGAAGGTTTTCTTTTTCAGTCTAATGATTTTTCTGATTTTGTAAGGAAATTAAGGGAATTATTAGAAAATCCTAAGAGATTGAAAGATATTGGAGAAAATGCCAGAAGAAAAGTGGAGAGAGAATACAATTGGGAAGAAGTGGTGAGGAAGACAGAAAAAGTGTATAAAAATTTAATCTAAGTAGACGGGAAGAGCTGAAAAATATTTAAAAAGACGGTATGTTTGATTTCTTTAATTGCTTTTGATGTTGTCTCTTTATTTTCTTCCCTATTTTGGGCTTACCTGATTAGAGGATTAGAGGATTAAAGGAAATGGAATCGGCTGACAAATTCATGCGGCCTTTAACCTGAAATGTTTCAGATCTTATGGGACTCAGGAAAAAAATAAAGCACTTATGCAGCGTGAAGAATGATTAAGATATCAGAGCACAGTTAAAAAGAGCCCGATGAGATTGAAGGGCAGGATATAATGCTAAAAAGGCAAAGATATCTATTTTC
>Ga0209121_10006378_pt1 | contig 10377 bp, 9 predicted proteins | sample Cruoilmetagenom3_FD_187292 | JGI IMG/M metagenome (GOLD analysis project Ga0209121, IMG submission 187292) | Oil polluted marine microbial communities from Coal Oil Point, Santa Barbara, California, USA - Sample 3 (SPAdes) (version 2) | ecosystem: Environmental > Aquatic > Marine > Oil seeps ...
CTATGCCTGGCGCGAGGGGCTGGAATTGCGGCGAGACCCGATCCGCGCCACGCTGGCAATGGTCGGCAGCGTCATACTCCTGTTCATCATGGGCTATGGCATCAGCATGGATGTGGAAGATCTGACCTTCGCAGTGCTTGACCGGGATGGAACGACAACCAGCCAGAATTATGTGTTGAATCTGACCGGTTCGCGCTATTTTATCGAACGCCCACCGATCACCGATTATGGCCAGCTAGACCGCAGGATGCGTTCTGGCGAGTTGAGTGTGGCGATCGAGATACCATCGAATTTCGCGCGCGATTTGCGGCGTGGCAGTTCAACCGAGATCGGCGTGTGGGTGGATGGTGCAATGCCAATGCGTGCGGAAACGACCCAAGGCTATGTACAGGCTCTGCACGCCCAATGGCTGGGCGATATGGCGGTGCGCGAACTGGGGGTCAGACCTCAGGCCGGACCGGTCGATATTGCCCTTCGCTATCGCTATAATCCCGATGTCGAAAGCCTGGTGGCCATCGCGCCGGCGGTGATTCCCATCCTTCTCATGCTGTTTCCGGCCATGCTGACAGCGCTCAGCGTGGTGCGGGAAAAAGAGCTGGGCTCGATCGTCAATTTCTATGTCACGCCAATCAGCCGCGTAGAATTTTTGCTAGGCAAGCAGCTGCCCTATGTGGCGCTGGCCATGATCAATTATCTGCTGCTGGTCTTCTTGGCCGTGGCCGCATTCGGCGTACCGATTACCGGCAGTTTCGCGGTCATGACACTTGGTGCGCTGTTATATGTCCTATCGTCGACCGCGCTGGGCCTGCTATTTTCGGTGTTCCTGCGCAGTCAAGTCGCGGCGATGTTCGCAACTGCCATCGGCACCATCCTGCCCACGGTGGAATTTTCCGGACTGATCGATCCGATTTCCTCTCTGGAAGGGGCAGGGGCGGTGATTGGCACCGTTTTTCCGGCAACGTGGTTCGTCACCATCTGTCGGGGCGTTTTCTCCAAGGGGCTGGGGCTGTTTGACCTATGGGGCCCTTTGCTGATCCTGTTCGTTACCTATCCCGTCATTCTCGGCATATCCGTCGCATTTCTACGCAAGCAGGAGCGGTGAACCATGGGTCGGGCCGCGAAAACTGCCAATATCTATCGCCTTGGAATCAAGGAATTGCGCAGCCTGTGGCGCGATCCGATGCTGCTGATCCTAATCATCTACGCTTTCTCGTTCAGCATCTATGTCTCGGGCACGGCCATGCCCGAAACGCTGTATAAAGCCCCCATTGCCATCACCGATGAAGATCACTCGCAGCTTTCCCGCCGCATCGTGAGCGCGTTCTACCCGCCGCATTTCGTCAGCCCGGCGATGGTCGGCCTTGACGAAGTGGACCGAGGCATGGATGCAGGTCATTTTACATTCGCGCTCGATATCCCGCCCGGTTTCCAGCGCGACGTGCTGGCCGGGCGCCGCCCGACGATACAACTCAACGTTGATGCGACGCGCATGAGTCAGGCATTTAGTGGGGGCGGCTATATCCAGCAGATCGTCCAGGCCGAGGTGGCTGAATTCACCCGCGGTACGCGCGCCGGGCCGCCGCCACCGATCAAGCTCGCCGTGCGCCAGCGGTTCAACCCCACCCTTGCCCCGAGCTGGTTCGGCTCGCTTATGGCTATCATCAACAATGTTACCATGCTTTCCATCATCCTGACAGGCGCGGCCCTGATCCGCGAGCGCGAACATGGCACTATCGAGCATCTGCTGGTGATGCCGATCACGCCTTTCGAAATCATGGCGGGTAAGGTGTGGGCGATGAGCCTTGTCGTGCTGATGGCCTGTGCCTTCGCCCTGATAATAGTGGTCGAAGGCGTTCTTGCAGTTCCTGTTGAAGGCTCTGCCCTGCTCTTTCTGGCGGGGGCCGGCCTGCATCTGTTCGCCACCACTTCCATGGGCATATTCATGGGCACGATCGCGCGTTCCATGCCTCAGTTCGGTCTGCTCCTGATGCTGGTCCTTCTGCCGCTACAAATGCTGTCAGGCGGGGCGACCCCGCGTGAGAGCATGCCCGAATTCGTCCAGACCGTAATGCTTGCAGCGCCCACCACGCATTTTGTGAAGATGGCCCAGGCAATTCTCTACCGTGGTGCCGGGCTCGACGTGGTATGGCCGCAGTTTCTGGCCATCGCCGTGATAGGCGCTGCGTTCTTTATTGTCGCCCACAGGCGGTTCCGGCAGACCATCACGACAATGGCGTGAGCTTCTTTTGATATGTTATGTTCACGGAAGCGGGGTTGAAGGTCCCGCGAATAGGGCTTTTCGCCCAGCATTCTATCGTCGTTTGCGTTTGACCTGCTCTTCGAGTTCGATCTGGACCTTGCGATGGGACTTTGACGGGATGACCGGTGCGGCGCTCGATTAGCCATGAGCCCAAGGGGTTGCATCTGCGCCGACTGAATAGTGAAGGTTTGAGTCCTAAAAAGGACATTGAACCAATGCGTTGGTGCCCATATGCGGTCATGATTGAGGGCCTAGCCGATGTCTTGAATCACCTAAGATACTGATTGTATTAGAAGAAATTTAGGAAATGCGGGTCCGCTTCTGGCACCATTTCACGGTTTCTTAACAGTCAAACTTGTGGGCCCATTCGGTTCGTTCTGTGTTAGCAGTGCCCGTACGCTGCAAGGATTTATCCAACCTCTTGCAGTCGAATGTAACGCCCGCCTTCTGACTGTCTGACAAAGTGGCAGCGAACAAATCGGCCGAAAGCACCGTCGGCCCATTGGTTAGAAAGCTTCTGCGCCAACGCGCTCCCGACATGACTTCAGCAAATCGCTGTCGAGAAACCGGTTGCTCGAGCACTGTAGGCGAAAACTGACGCAGCAATTCTCGATCACCGGCCAACGCCCAAAGTGCCGCTAGGTGCAGAGCGACCTGCTCGTGATCTTCGGCTTGCATAGCCAACACCAGCATCGATTGCTGGACGCCCAGATCGCGCCACCCGTGTCTTGCTGCGCGTTGGATGGTCAATCCAGCACCATTTTGATCACCATGGGCCACCATTGCATGCGCCAACCAACGTTGATGCTCTGCCGGAATGGGGCGTTTGGCGACTAGCGCACGCGCTGCCAATTGTGCTTGCTCGACCTGACCATTGTCCAAGCTGTGTTGGAGCGAATGTTCCAGACTGAAACTTGCAAATGGGATGGGGACCCAGCGGCTCAATTCGGGTGTGTAACGCGCCTGCCGGTCGAGCTGTGAAAATGTCGCGATGATGGCGAGAGCCAACAGCATCAAGGGGAACAGCAAGCGAGTCATGTCGCGTCCTCCTTCTTGGGCTCCGGCCTTGGCTCCAGCTCGGTTTTTGATCGATGGAACACCACCACCAAGGCATAGGCCGCCACCGCCAGCAAAGCTTGGCTTCGGAGCGGGTAATCAACCGCCGATTGGCACGCTATCACCGCGACAATGAGGCCTCCTGACCATGCCGACCAAGGTCGTCGGGATGGCTGATTGCGGAAGACTGCCCAGCCGATCAGCAATAGCCAAGCAGCAATAATTGTGATGCCAAGCAAACCAGCTTCTATCACAATTTCTAGATAGTCATTATGCGCGCGGCCAGCGGTTCTGCCGGACAAATTCTCCAGCGATTCATCGGCTTGAAAAACTTCATCGAATGTTCCCATGCCCGCGCCAGCTGGCCAATACTTTTGCGCTGAATAGAGCGCATCGTCCCAGATATATTCGCGCGCTTCATTGCCATTGCCGAACCGGTCGAGGCTGTTTTCCAAGCGTGATCCGGGCGTCACGGCGAACACTGTCACAAGCGCCACCGCTAGCACGCCTATGATCACTGCAAGTTTGGCTTTGTTGCCGATCAATTGACGCCACAGATAAGAGCGATGTCTCAATCCAATGCTGGCGATCGGCAAGACGGAGAGCGCAATTGCGCTGCGTGACTGCGTCAAGACAATGGCCAACAGCAACACAATCGCCACAATTAGCCGGGCCAAGCGGCCGCGTGTGATCGGGCCTATGGCGGGCAAATGCAGCAGCAATGTCAGGCAAATGACGAGGAACAGTCCGGTCGAGTTCCGATTGGCAAATGTGCCGAACAAAACACCTGACATGGGGTTCTCCGGGTAGAGCAGCCAGCCTCCACCAGATCCCAGAATTTGCGGTATTCCCAAGGTGAAATTCGCCAAACCCATCGCAACAATGGCCCATCCGGCCATACCAAGCGCACGGGCATGTGCGCTCAACCCGATGACGAGCATAGTGAGCGGAGCAATAAGGCCCAGCAGTGCGACGACAGTGCGTCCGCCATCGAGTGAGAGAGGGTGCCATCCCAAAGGAGCCAAAGCTGCACGAGCATCGACGGCCAGATCTCGCCCGGGCAGATTGGCCCAAATGGCAGGGGGAAGCGGGATCAAGTGGATTGCGGGCAAGGCCAGCGTGCATGCGACCAAAATGCGAAGCGGCATTGCCGATTGTCGCCAAAAATCTGTGAATGCTACGCGGTTTAGGGCCAGCACGATGATCGCAGCCAATTGCACCGCCAGGTTGGCAAGACCGTAGGCCACGCCGCCGCCGCCAATTGCGATGGCGATAATAATGAGAATGGAGAAGTGCGGAGTTAATCCATGCCACTTTTGGTGCGATGGCATTGAATTTGGCCGAAGTTCAGTGTGGCTCAACCTAACTCAATCGGGCTTAGTTTGCGCCGTTGGACTGATTGTTAGGGATGGTTGGTTTGTCACCACTGGACCCACCTTTAATACCAGCTGCCAAAAGTGCCCACAGCGCGACGCCGCCAAACAGATAAACCCATACAGCGACACCTTCATCATCATCGTCGCCAATCGGAACCGCATAGGCGGCTGTATTGTCGCCTGCCCGCGTATCGGCTTGCGCTGCGATCGGCGCAGCGACTAGCGAAAACGCAGTCATGCTGGCCAATATTTGTTTCTTTGCAAACGCCATGTGTCGCCCTTCTATCACCTTTTCGATGAGCCTTAGCCCTATCCTTCAAGGCGCTTTATCGCAACGCATTTTAACAGATATTCACTTGTCCTTCCACCGCAGCACAGCAGACTGGCCGCATGAATAGAATCTTCGGAGGCGTGTTTGCTCCCACGCACGGAGCGTCTAGGAGCTATGGAGCCATGATGAATGATCGTGTTTCCTTGCCTGCCTCGAGAAGATCGAGCTTCCCCAGCGCTGAGAACGCCGGGTCACAGGCTTTGTCCGTGTTGCACGCAGCCATGGATGCACAGCTGACCTACCGGACCAATGCTGAAACAGCATCAAAAGGCGAGTTGTTGTTCAAAGACGATTTGATGCAGCTGCGGCGTGATGGTTTCCTATTCGTGTCTCCGGGCGGAGTTCGGTTCCGGTACCATTTGGGCGGCAAGGTTCAGTTCCATGTACCCGCCGGCTTGCAGGATGAGGCTGAGCTGTTCTTGCGGGGCACGGTGTTTGGCGCGGTCGCATGGCTCAACGATCTGCTGCCCTTGCATGCCAGCGCGGTGGAGGCCGGAGGGGGTATCATTGCCTTCACGGGGGATTCCGGCGCGGGAAAGTCTACCTTGGCCGCTGGTCTTGCTGAGCGCGGGTTCAGCCATGTGTGCGATGATACTCTGGTGCTGGCACCTAGCGATACGGGCTTGATCGGCCTGCCAGATGGTAAGTCTCTGAAATTGTGGGATAATGCTCTGTCATTGGTTTCGGCAATGAAGACCGCTTCGATTGCAACCATACCTGGTAAGAATTACGCATCGGTTGGCAATATCTGCACCGGGCCAGCGATGTTGCGCGACCTGATATTCCTTGATGAAGGGGATGAAGTGTCGCTTAGTCCGATCAAGGGCAGCGAGAAGTTGCAGCTTTTCCCTCAGGCAATGTACCGAAATTTCCTGCACACGGCGCGCGATGATGCAGATTATCACGCACAGCTGATGGTCTTGGCTGCAACCCATGTGCGCTTTTGGCGCTTACGCAGGCCCATGGATGCGGGTAATTTTGCAAACACCATGGATGTCGTTGCCCAACAGTTACGCTATGCAAGGAAACGCTAATATGGCCAAGAACCATCGCATTTCAGTTCAGCCATTCTTGCCTTCTTCACCGTCAATTTATAAGGAGGCCGCGATATTGCCAGCGGGCAACCCTAGTTTTGGAGCAAGGTCGATGAATAGGAAGAATGCAGGCGATGGCCGAAAAGCGTGGAATGACCCCATGCTTCATCGTTTGACGATAGACCTGGATGCAATACGGCAAAAGAATAAGGGAAACACTGATTCCAAGGGGAATGGCGCGATTAGCTGACCTCCCGCGCAATAATTTGAAGGCAGACCATGGCTGATGTGCAAAGATTGCGGAAATTGCCAGACAATTTTCTGGCCAGCGAAGTCGATGGCGAGCTGATATTGGTGCATGGTGATACAGGTGGCTTTTTTGCTCTAAAAGACATCGGTCTGGAGATATGGAAATCGTTTGAGGATGAGGCGGAACTGGACCAGATCTGCGACCATCTGCTGGGGGTTTATGATGTATCTCGTGAGGTCTGCGAAACTTCGGTCTCTTCTTTTGCCAACCAATTGGTCGAGGCCGGCTTTGCTGATTTCGGCTGAACGATTTTGTTTGGCGCAATCACAACTCCAATCAAGCCGCGATCACAAACTGCTACATCCTACAAAATGAGGGTTGCGCCCGACCGTATCCAACCTGCTTTGGTTTGGTCGCTGCGCGCGGGCACTTTGAAAGCCATAGTTCTAATTTTGCGGGCGCAATGGCTGATCCGCCGTTCTCCCATGTCGCGTTGGCACGGCTCGCTGGGGGAACTGGTCGAACCCAGAACATCCAACCTCAATGACGAAATTGACGCGGCACAATTGCGCGCGGCAGCTGGACTGGCGCGCCGAGTGGAGCGTGCTGCTGCTCGCTTTCCAAACGAGCCCAAATGCTTGCCCCAAGCCATGGCGCTGCAATGGCTTCTGGGCGCGACCGGCGCAAACTCTCGGCTGGTTATTGCCATGCAACGCGAAGCAGAGCGTGCCGATGGAGACGAAGGTCACGCATTTCACGCCTGGGTTGAATGGGGTGATCAGATGCTGATCGGGCTGTGCGACCCTTCGGATTATCGCAAGGTGCTGATCTTCCAGCATTCGCCCAAGGGCGACTTTTAGGATGCCTGCCGACCTGTTGATTGCCGCCTGTTTTGACCTGACCGGCGAGGGTCACTGCCACGACCCTCTGATTGACCGTATGGTATCATCGCTGGGTTTGGGGAAGGCTGGAGCCGTCCGGTTTGCTCAGAAGGATGGGAGTTTCTTGGCTGCGCGTCGGGAGCAACCTGTAACAGCATCAATCCGTGAGCAGCCGCGCCGATATCGGTTCGAACCGACAATGGGCGCTGATGGTGCCTACACGCTGCTTGCAGGCCGGTTGGAGGATCGCGAGCAATTGTGCGCAGCAATCAGCGCCAATCCGGACCAAGACGATGGTTCGCTCTATGCCTTGGCCCATGCCCGCTATGGCAATGATTGCGCCCGCAGATTAAACGGCGATTACGCAGCTGTACGCTGGTTTCCCGATAAGCGGACTGTCTGGCTGTCACGCTCGGCAACCAGTATGCGCCCCTTGCATGTCTGGCGGGTTGGCGGGCGGTTGGTGGTTTCATCAATGCCGCGCGCGCTTTTTGCAGCTGGAATGGATTCTGAAATTGACCAGAACGCATTGAGCGATGCTTTATTGCTCAATTATCGCGATGGCACGAACAGTTGGTATCGCGGGGCCAGCAGGGTCGCCTGCGGGACGTGGCAGATGCATGATCGGCATGGGGTAAAGTCCGAGACTTATTGGTCACTTGCTGCTGTCCCGGACGTTCGATTTGCTAATGATCAAGACTATGTCGACGCGGTAGGCGAGCAATTTGCCAAGGCCACGCGCAATGCGATGGAAGGCATTAAAAGGCCTGCGATTGCCCTGTCAGGTGGCCTCGATTCCCAAGCAGTGGCCTCCTATCTATGCGAGCATGTTGGCGATAAAGGGCAGGTCGCCAGCTACACATCGGTGCCCCAGTCTGGGTGGAATCCGCCGGACAAGCCATATTCCTTTGGCGATGAGAGCGAGCATGTTCGTGCGTTGGCCAAGATGTATCCGCAGATCGATCCGCACTTCGTTTCAGGAGATGGGCGGCCATTCGGAGCTGATCTGGATGCCATGCATTTGCTCGGATCATGGCCGATGCGCAATGAGAGCAATATGCATTGGATCCACGAGATTTATTCTCTGGCATCGCAGGCAGGTTCGGGCGCGATATTGTTTGGCGCAGCGGGCAACAGTGGGTTCAGCTATGACGGGCTGACTGGATATGGTGAGTGGCTGCGCACGGGGCGCTGGGGTCTGCTTGCAAACGAACTGTCCAAAGCGGATGATCCGCGCCCTTTTTGGCGCAAATTAGTATCATTGGCGATGATGCCCAATATTCCTGCTTCGGTGCGAAAATCCATCGACGAATTGCGCGGAAACTATGCATCAATATTCAACACATGGTGCCCGATGCGGCGCGAATTTTCAGTCAGCAACGGCGCGTTGGACCGGGCCAAGGCGGCAGGTTTTGATCCCGATATGTATGATGGATATTCCGCGCGCGAATGGCGCGCGGGCGTGTTGGCTGACACTTTATCCGAAAGCGCAGAGATCGATTTGGGGATGCAATTGCTTCACGGCATACCCTCGCGCGACCCCACGCTTTATCGCCCTTTGCTGGAGCTTTGTATTGGCATTGGCGACGAGCAATATCTTCGGGATGGGACAGATCGGTGGTTGGCGAGGCGTTTGTTGAAAGGGAGGATTCCTGAAACCGTGCGGACGGAGCGTCGGTTCGGCAGACAAGCGGCCGATTGGGCTATGCGGTTTCAGCGCGATCGCGTGATGATGCAGGCAGAATTGCAGTCCCTCCACACAGACGAATACCTCTCGAAAGTGTTCGATGCGCCTCGTTTGAGTAAAAACTTGGCTGACTGGTCTGGTGAAGAAGACAGCGCCGGGGACAACAAGCTGAAAATCAACGCGGCCATTGCTCGGGCGGTGTCGACCGCACGTTTCATCCGCTATGCCCAAGGGCGCAATGCAGCAGGATAACGCACATCCAGATGGGGTTGCCCCAGCCATTGCGGGGCTGAAATTTCTCGCCCAGCAGGCTGGCACAGGGCAGATTATCGTGCTGGGTTTATTACTGCTGCTGACCAGTCTTACAGAAGGCTTTGGGCTGTTGCTGCTGGTTCCGATAACGCAAGCGCTTGCAGGCCAATTGCCCGATACGGTTTCGCTCGATTGGTTGCCATTAACTCAACAAATCAATCCTGTTTCGCTGCTGATCATCGCGGTTGGGCTGGTCAGCATTCGTGCTGTCATCGTTTATATCGCCAATGAACGAAGGCGGAGGCTGGGCCTGTCCTTGACCAATCGGTTGAGGGCGCAATCACATGCCGGCCTGTTGGCGGCTGACTGGCGCTGGCTCAGCCGTCAGAACAGCGCGGATCACGCTGCGTTGATTATGGGAGAGACTGTGCGCGCGGGCAATTTGGTTGACCATGCCTTAAGTTTGGCAACATCGGTCGCCACGCTGGTGGCGATGGTGATTGCCGCTGCATTGATCGCGCCGCAATTGACGTTGATCGTTATTGCTGCCGGAATTGTTCTTGGCTTTCCCTTGCTGGCAATTCGCAAAAGTACCGCGGCCAAGGCGCGTGATTACTCATCGGTCTATGCCGATTTACAAGGGTTGGTTTCCAATGGTCTGGACCATTTGCGGGCGGCCAGGATCGCCAGCGCGACCGATCGTCTAAAACATGATTTCGCGCAAGCATCGGACCAGCTTGAGCTGCACGAACGGGCCTATTTCCGCGATAGCTATCGTGCCCAAGCTGCGTTCCAGATTGCGGTAGCCTGCGCATTGGCGCTGGCGATTTATTTCGGCATCGTTGTTGCCAGCATATCGATTGTTATCTTCGTACCGCTTTTGGTCATCGCAGCCCGATCATCCACCATGTTGGTCCGGGTCCAGCAGGCCCTGCACAATTGGCGCTATAATTTGCCTGCGCTTGAACAATTGCTCGCCCTTATCGCAGACGCAAAGGCCAATCGGGAACCACAAGAAGTCAGCGGATCCAAGATTGCCTTCGAACAAGAGATAGAGCTGCGCGATATTCACTTTGCCTATGCCAAGGGCGGTCGCGAGATTCTGTCTGGGTTTGATTGCACGCTGGCTGCGGGTTCTCTGGTGGCAATTCAGGGGGCTTCTGGCGCTGGTAAAAGCACGATCGCTGATCTGCTAAGTGGGTTGTTAAAGCCTGATCGGGGGCAGATCTACGTCGATGGTGTGGCTGTGG
>Ga0209121_10006379_pt1 | contig 10376 bp, 12 predicted proteins | sample Cruoilmetagenom3_FD_187292 | JGI IMG/M metagenome (GOLD analysis project Ga0209121, IMG submission 187292) | Oil polluted marine microbial communities from Coal Oil Point, Santa Barbara, California, USA - Sample 3 (SPAdes) (version 2) | ecosystem: Environmental > Aquatic > Marine > Oil seeps ...
CAAGGCCAAGGCGATCATGGGCAATCACGAACTCAACGCTCTGCACTTCCACACGACGCACCCCGATGATGGCCAGCCGCTTCGTGCGCATTCGCCAAAAAACATCCGGCAGCACCGGACGTTCTTGGACCAGTTCCCGCACGGCGATCCGCAGACGCGCGACGTTCTGGACTGGATGCGCAGCCTGCCACTTTTTCTGGAGGAGGACGGGTTTCGTGCAGTGCACGCCTGCTGGATAGACGCCTCAGTGGAACGGCTTAAGGCGCTGACCGGGAATGGCGTGTTGACCGAGGAACAGCTGATCCGAGCTGCAGATCGCAAGGGGGCCGACGAGATGTTTTTCTTGGCCGAGCAGATCACGAAGGGGCCGGAGCATCGGTTGCCCGATGGCTGGTCGTTCAGGGACAAGGACGGGACGGAGCGGGATCATGTGCGCCTGCAATGGTGGAACGCCGCCGCTCGCACCTGGCGCGACATCGCGATCTCAGTGCCATCAATTGAGAACCTGCCTGACGAAAACTTGCCAGAGACGCTTTCGGCACAAACCTATCCAGCGACTGCGCGGCCGGTGTTCTTCGGGCATTACTGGCTGAGTGGTGAACCCGTCCTGCAGGCCCAGAATGCGCTTTGCCTCGACTATTCTGCGGGCAAGGACGGTCCACTGGTCTCTTATGATTTGTCCGACCCGGCCGGACCGCTTTCGAGGGACAAGATCCGGGTGCATCCGGCGATCAGCTAAAACGGGTGGCGCTCAATCAAACACCTTTTCCGGCTGCTCGGCCCAAGGCAGTTCCGCAACGCCGCAGAGGTCAAAGATCGACAGCACCGTGGGCTCGCGACGTAGGACCAGACGTTCCAGTACCGATGGTGCGAGCCATGCCAGCCGGATCACGCGGCTGACATAGCGGTCCGAGATGCCTTCCTCTCTGGCGAGGTCAGCGATGGTGTTGACGTCGCCGCGCTCCAGCCTGCGCCGCCAGGCCCACGCGCGGCCGATGGCGCGCAGCAGGCGGGCATCCTGGCCGCGTTCCATGGCGACCTCGATTTCCTTGGGCGGCAGGATGCGGGGGCGGCCGCCGCGATTTCGCAGGGTGAGCGGGATGTGGACGCGGAGGGTTTCGGGCTCTGCCATCATGCCACCTCCGGCTTGGCAGGGGCCATCAGCGCGGCGATCGCGCCCAAGCCTTCGTGGCGGAGATCGACCGCCAGCCCGGCGTCGCTGGCGGTGACCCGCGCCACCAGAAGCCTGACCACGCGCGCCTGCTCGGCCGGGATCAGCGCCTTCCACATGTCGTCGAACTGGGCGAGCGACGCGCTGATCGCTGCCTCGCCAAGGTCAGGCCGATCCTTTCGCAAGGTCCGCGACACGCGTGCGGCGACCTCCGGGGTGCGCAGCAGGCGGCGGATTTCACCGACCACGGCATCCTCTACCACACCGCCGGGCAGCCTCTGCGGCCCGCGGATCTCGGCCTTGGGCCGCTTCTTGATCGCGTCCATCGAGACATAGTAGCGATAGCGCCGCGTCCCTTTCTTGGTGTGGTGCGGGGTCATCGCGACGCCGGTCTCGGTGAAGATCAGCCCGCGCAGCAGCGCCGGTGAGGGTTCCTTGGCAACGGCAACGCGCTTGACGCGATTGTTTGCGATTACATGATGGACGTCGTCCCAAAGTGCGGCGTCGATGATCGCGTCGTGCTCACCGGGATAGGCCGTGCCCTTGTGGACGGCGAGGCCGCGATAGACCTTGTTGTGCAGGGTCTTGAGGAGCGAGGTCTTGTCGTAGGGCCTGCCGGTCTTGGTCAGGATCGCGCGCGCGTCCAACTCGCGGATCACTTCCGCCGTGGAGCTGGACCGGGCGTAGAGTGTGAAGATTGTTCGCACCGTCTCGGCCTCGGCCGGGTCCACGATCAGCTTGCGGTCCTTCACGTTGTAGCCGAGCGGCACCGGCCCACCCATCCAGATGCCCTTCTTGCGCGAGGCAGCGACCTTGTCGCGGATCCGCTCGCCGATGACCTCGCGCTCGAACTGGGCAAAGCTGAGCAGTATGTTCAGCGTCAGCCGCCCCATGGAAGTGGTGGTGTTGAAGGATTGTGTGACGGAGACGAAGGTGACGCCGTGCTTGTCGAAGATCTCGACCAGCTTCGAGAAATCCATCAGCGCGCGGCTGAGGCGGTCGATCTTGTAGACCACGACGATGTCGATCAACCCGTCTTCGATGTCGGCGACCAGATCCTTGAGCGCGGGGCGTTCCAGCGTGCCGCCGGAGAAGCCGCCGTCATCGTATTTATCACGCAGGCAGACCCAACCCTCAGCCTTTTGGCTGGAGATGTAGGCCTCGCAAGCCTCCCGCTGGGCATCGAGGCTGTTGAACTCCATGTCGAGCCCTTCCTCACGCGACTTGCGGGTGTAGATCGCGCAGCGCAGGCGGCGGGGCGGTTGCGGCTGTGTTTGGCGGGTCATTTGCTGATCCTCGGGCGTGGCGTGAAACCGAAGAACTTCCAGCCGTTCCAGTTCGCGCCGGTGATGGCCCGCGCCGCGCCGGAGAGCGATTTGAACCGGCGGCCCTGCCACTCAAAGCCCTTCGGCAAAACGGTGACGGTGTGCTCGACACCATTCCATTCGCGGACCAGCTTGGTGCCCGGCATCGGGCGTCGTGGGTCGGACACCATCTGCCCGGGTTCGCCAGAGGCCACCTCAACCGCCAGAGCGTCCAGTGTCCGCCGCGTGTCGCGGCCTATGCCGCCAAGGGCCAGTTCCTGGATGCGGTAGCCAAGCCGCAGCTCGAGATTCTGGCGGCTTGTATTTGGCGCGGGCGCGTCAAAGATCGCCGCCCATTTCTCGCGCAGCTCCGGCACGGTCATGGCCTTCAGCGCGACAAGGTCCGCCAGTACAGCGTGGTCCTGCGCAGAGTCAAAGCCCGCAGGCTTTCTTGCTGATTTTGTTGTGGTTTTCGTCATTCGTCCTCTCCAGCTCGGGTTCGCAACTGGTGACGACGACGGCGAACAAGGGCGAGGATGTCCAGCGAACTGTCTCCTTCGTCCGAAGAATTCTCATTTATTTTCTGTGGGTTGGTGCGATCCACGGCCGAGGCAAGGATGCGGGCAAGTTCTGCCAGCCGCTCATCGGTGGAGAGCGTTTCAGGCGGAGGGGCGAAATTGACGCTGGTATTGGGCATGGCGGGCGAACCTCAGGAGCTATTTTGTCCTGTGATGGTCGCTGTGAGGATGGGATTTCAAGTTAAAACAATGGGTTGTCTTAGTGACGAGTAGGTCAGAGAAACTGAGCGTGCACGGAGCAAAAATTGATATCGAGCCTTAAAAGGTCGGATAACCCCACGCTGCTCTAACGCCGCTCGTACCGAGAAATGAGGACCATGGATTGGCGGGGGCTTTTTTGACGCCCAGTATTCCTTTTCAAAAGAAGCTGTGAGTTGCTGTTTTGCCTTTTGTTTCGGGCGAAATCAGATCTGCGATTTCTTCAAGAAGTGGCTGTAACCTCTGATGGTCGGACTGCGCCATGCCATTTTCGATCGCCGACGACCAATGGCCGTTGCGGAACAGTGAAGCGGCGCGCCAGCGAATTTCCAAGGCAGCACGGTCTCGAAGCTCTTTGTTGGGCAAGCCGCCAGCTGTCATGCGGGAACTTATTTCTGCCTTTAGCCGAGTCTCTGCATCGGCGTCGTCAGCTAGAAGTACGAGTGTCGCGATCCCGTAGACTGACTTTTCCAGAATCGCCCAGCCTGTCTGGTGACCGCCTGCCTTGAACGTCCATGACAGCAGGATATTGTCGATGTTGTCGGCAAGCTCTGGGCAACCACGTCTGCGCGCATCCACTGCAGCTTCAAATAGCGTTTCAGTCATCTGAAAATTTTCGACGAATTTTACGGTTTCTTCGTCGTCGGGCACCCAAGACAAGACCGCGATCAGCCAAGCGGCGTGTTTGCGCAGTTTCTCCTGTGTATGAGCGTCACAAGCGGCGGCATTCGATACGGCAACTAGCATTGTAGTGACCGCCTTGATCCAGTGGATTATGTCGAAAGTGAAATGCGATCGTTTTTCGATGGCGTAAAGGAGAAGGTCCTTCTCCGTTTGGTACATTCCGTCCGCCCATTCCTCAAAATTTTCGATAACCTGCCGGGCATTCATATCGTCCGCAGGGGCATCCGCGACCACATTGACGAGTTGGGAGAGCCTCACAGTGAGCCCTTGTGCGCTTGTAGCCGAGTAGTAGGGGGCAAGATACGTGCTGTGGATGCTCATTAACGGCGCGTCCGGCAGGGCCATGAAAAGCTTGGCGATCAGCTTCACAGTTTCGCGGATGTCTTGAGCTGCGAACTGGACCTCCCTTTTGTTTGTCCGCAACAGTTCAAAACTGAGGCGCGCGAGCTGTTCAACCCCGGTGGACGTGACGGGCCGGTAATCCTCCCGAGCGACCCCAGCGCATGAAATTATGCCGATCTTCTGCACCATCGTCGCAATGCTCTGCGGGCCTTCCGTTGCGAGCAGCATGTCAGCGCATTGCCCCATCAGCCGCACGCCTTCCATTAGGACGTCCGGCATGTTGTGCGGAACAATTCGCTCGATTTCCCCGGTGAGGTATCCGGCCGCCAGATGGGCGTGAGTTTTTGATGCGTGAGGATCTGCATAGTCGATTGCAATATATACCCGCACGAGGCTGGCCATCACCCGCAGTGTTTGTTCGATCTGTTGTTCATCGCCGCGCGTGACGCCGATACGCGCCGTCTGCCGCAGATGCTCAAGCGTATCGTTAATGAACCCGTCCGAGGTGAGCGGGGTATCTAACATGAGCTGGTTGGCAAAGGAGGTCTTTCCCTTCGTTTCGATATAGGTGGCGTTGATCGCTATGATCGCGTCCATAGCCACGGCGCTTACCTCATGGTCGCCTTGCTCGGCATAGCGGCGCGCGAACGACACAGCATAGCGCACGCCCTGCTGGGCGCCTTCCGTCCATCCACGATTGACCTGAAAATATGCCGTGCGCGCCAGGTCATGCTGGGACGAGTAGGGATTGGTCTGGGACGGTCGGCTCCCATCGGAAAACAGCGGCGCTGCCCGTTTAGCTCGTCTCGCCCACAATCGCAGCTGGCGCTGAGTCTGCCTAACGACCATCCCAAGTTGCTGCGCCGGGTTCACCAGAATTAGTGCGCGGCGGTAACCGTAGAGAAACAGCCCGAGGATAATTGCGGTACCCCAGAAGGCTATGAAAGCGATGGCACCGACGCGCTGTTGATCTATAAGAAGAGAAAGGCTCGCGATTATGACTGCTAGAACGAATGTCGCCGCGAACGCGCTGAGGAGACGTCTGTCAGCGCTAAGCCTGCGAAATAACCCATGTGGCATTCGCTCTACGTTGACCTGCATAGCGAACAACACGAGCGACGACACAATGGCGGCTGCTCCGATCAACGCGCCGCCTAGTGTCAGTAGGAACGACCCCAGCGTTGCAAGTGTAGCTTCAGTTGCAAAGATCGGGTACAGCAGTTTCTGGAGTGCCGGGACACTGAAGCCACTGAGTCCGATCAACGCCAATAGTATGATCGCAACCGCTACCGCGCCATGCTGTTGCCGCCAGACCAGATACCTATACCGTACGAGATAAAGCTGCTGCCATACTAAGGCCTTGCTACGAGCCCATCCGGTTGACGCGCGCCTAAGGCTCCTGTTCAAGCTTCTCCGCAGAAATCGGATCCGGACTCGTAGCCGCTTCTTAATATTTGCCGATGCTTTCTTCAATCGTTCAAATCCCTTCTGCCGTCGGCAAATTTTCTCTGGGGCTAATACCTCTCCTCACGCCCAACAATAGCCAGTTTGAGTGCCTTAAGATGATGCTCGAACCACTTGCCTGCTGGTGACCGACTGCGCTCGGCCTCTGAACCTGCGCTCGCAAGACACAGCACATATAGCAGCCGCGGATCATCAATGCCTAGTTGCACCCCGCACCATCACGTCAGTCTCTAGCCGCAGCGACGCTCTCCACAGTGGCGTCTTGGTGAAAGTGCTCGCGCGCGTCCTAAGCAAACCCTTGGGTCGGCTCTCTTGTAGCAGCCCCGTCCAGCAGAGAGGACGAAGCACCTGAATATAGAGGTTGCTCAGTACTTGGTCGAAACGATCGCCGGGATCGGGTTCGCCGAACAGCACCTGACGGAGGTCAGCACCCGTCGCACCGTCTTCGGTCTCGACGTTCAACACGTTCAGGAACACGTCCCAATTGCCCAAGATTGGCTCGTCACCGAAGCGCGAGAAGCGGGCGTGATTGACCTCGAACAGGTAAAACGGCGTGACGATGCCGAAGATGCGACCAGGGTGCCCGACCAGTCCCTGGCCCACCTTGGTCAGTTTGAACTGCCCTTTGTAGTGCCGCCCGATCTTCAGCGCGATCATAACGTCGTGCAAATCCATAAGCGGGCCGAAGTCGATCTCGTTCAGCACCTTGTTGATGGCAAAGAGATCTTCCTCAGAATAGCCAGGCCAGCCGAACTCCTGCGCCGCCCAGTGCACGAACACCCGCTTGAAGGCTTTCGAAGGCGTGAGCCCGATCCCACCATGTTCGGCGATGTAGGCGAAAGTCTTTTCCAGCGCCCGCACCATAGGTGAGTGCGCCAGTGCCGGGTTTGCATCGTCGATCTGGCGAAACTCGATCATGTCAGATCTCCCGTGCGAACCAGCGGATGCGGCCGATGATGTGGATTTCCTCGGCGCTGCGCTCATAGGGGCTGTAGAAGCCGTTGTCCGAAATCACCCGCACGGCGGGCGGATCGCTGTTGGGGACATGCTCGAGCCGCTTAGCCACCAACCCCATACCGTCATCCAGCACGAAGATCCCGGGCGGGTTTGGCGCGCGGCGGGTCATGTCGACCAGCACGGTGTCACCGTCCAGCAGGGTGGGCGCCATGCTGTCGCCCTCCACATGCATGATGCGCAGCTGCGACGGGCTGGCCTTGAGGCTGCCCTTTATCCAGGAACGGCGGAAATGATAGGCGCGGCCGGGTGTGTCGTGATCCTCTGTCACAACGGTGCCACCGCCCATCGAGGGGCGCGGGCTGGCATGTGCGATCGCCACGAAGGTCTCGTCGGGGTTCTCGATGAAGGGCGGCTCGCCTTCGACCTCGCCGATGCCGTGGATCAGCCACTCCCGCTCGACCTTCAGCACGCGGGCGACCTCTGCCAGCTTGTCGATGCCAGGCCGCGCTGAGCGGCCGCGCAGGATGTCATAGACGAAGGATCGATTGACCCCGGCCATCTCTGCGACATGAGCGGGGCTGAGCCCGAGTTGCTGAACCCGGGCGCGAAGGCGGTCGGAGAGCGTGTGATGCTCGGTCATGTTTTCCCCAGAGGGCTGTGGATTAAATAGGATAAAACAGGATTGATCGGAGGGCGTCAAGGATTTAGAACAAACCCTAAACACGCAATGGCAGGAATCGGGGGTCAGATGGAGATCGAGAAGGCGTATTTTACTCTCCCAGAGATCCTCGATCGCTGGTCCATTTCCGAGGCCGACCTGATCTATCTGGCGGAGAACGACAAGCTGCGGCTGTCTGTGCGTGTCTTCGGTGTGCCGCTGGAACTGGGTGACTACGAGGAAACCGGCGACGGGGAGCGGTTCCGCGTTCCATGGGAGCAGAGCCGCTTCAGTGGTCTCTTGGATTTGTATGCGCAGGACGTCTTCCAGCTCTTCCGGTGCAGCGAGACGCATCTCAGCGATTTCCGGACGCCGCGAGCGTCCTACGCAACCCTGTACGGCGATGCCGATCCGATCTTCGTGATGATCGGCGATCTTCTGCTAAGGCGCGAGGAACGTGATCGTTTTGAAGCGGAGACCGGGTTCTCCGGCGCTGAGGCGGGACCGCAGCTGCCAATCTTCAGCGCGTCGTCCGACTATCACGAGGTGCGCTGCGGCGGGCACCAGTTCCGTCTGGGTCCGATCCAGGCACAGGTTGTCCGTGCGCTGCATGAGGCGGCGCGCCGTGGCGAGGCCTGGCAAAGCGGCAAGGCGATCCTGTCGGCGGCGGGCTCCAAGAGCCTGAAGATGTCCGACGTGTTCAAATCTCAGAAGCAGTGGCGCTCGCTGATCGAATCGAATGGTCGTGGCAATTACCGTCTGAACTGCGGCTGATTCCGGTTCCTCACGTTCCAGCACGTGAGTCCCTCCGGCTCCACGGTGGGATGCGCCGGGGGATGAGAGTGGGATCACCATCCCTCGGCATGGCGTTCGCCGCTGAGTTGCAAGGCTTAAACTGATCCCCCTCCGCATCCCACTTCGATCCTGACGACATCCCACAGCAGGATTTCGCATCTTCCTCCCAACGCAGCGAGCGACAGGAGACGAAGATGCAGCTCAAACACCTCAATCAGAAAGAACTCGCCCGGCGGTGGAACATCTCGCACCGTACATTGGAGCGGTGGCGGTGGGCCGGTGAAGGCCCGCAGTTCATGAAGTTGGGCGGCCGTGTGGTTTACCGCATGGAGGACATCACCGCATTCGAGCAGGACCAGCTGCGCCACAGCACCGGTGCTGATGCGCATGCGGGTGCCGCATGATGGTCCGCCTCGATGATTTCGCGGCCGACCGGGTGGTGCCGTTCTGCGCCCCTGGCAGCTTGGACGAGGTCGGGCTCTGTGCATGGATCGCGCAGGCCGAGCCCGGCGAGACGCTGATCTATCACCGAGGGTTTCTGGCGGTCGACGCCACTGCCGTCCTGTCAAAACTGCCTGCCGACCGTCAGCGCGCGCTGCGCCAGGTCGCGGCCGCCGCTCTTCGCGCGGCCGAGCAGAACCTCGTCCATCTCGTTCAGGCGCGGATCGCTCCCGACCAGTTCGCCTACATCGCCGTCGCCCGGCCCAAACCCCGATCCAGCGGTGCCGCCTTGTCAGTCTGCCTGCTCGAGGCCGCGTGATGCCCGCCTTTCCATCCCTTTTCACCGATCACGGAGACCCTTTCATGCCATTCCCTGAGAACACCCCCACGCCGGACGATCTGCCATCCCTCAGCGCGGCCGAAATCGCGGCCCTGCCGATCGAATTGCTGGCGATCCTGCAGCGCGAGATCGACGAGCGCCTCAAGCGCGACAAGGCGGCCAAGACCCGCTTCGATGCTGGACTGTCTGTCCGCTATGCGACTCGCGCCACAGAGGAACGCCAAGCCGCAGGCAAGGACACCGGCACGGTCCGGTTCGACGACGGCGATTTCACCGTGGTTGCCGATCTGCCGAAGCGGGTGGATTGGGATCAGGACCAGTTGGCCGCCATGGCCTCGCGGATCCGCGATGCCGGGGATGATCCGGCCGAATATGTCGATCTGGCCTACAAGGTGCCGGAGCGGAAATACGCCGCCTGGCCCGAAGCGATCCGGCAGGGCTTTGAGCCAGCCCGCACTGTCCGGCCCGGCACGCTGAAGGTCGAGATCCTCGCGCAGGGGGCAGACCAGTGAGCCTCCCCATCATCAGCGCCGACCAGCGGCTGGCTGAGCCGCGCGGCATCAAGGGCTGCATCTTCGGGAAAAGTGGAATCGGTAAAACTTCCCTCCTGTGGACCCTCGATCCCGACCGCACCTTGTTCATGGATCTCGAAGCGGGCGATCTGGCCATAGAGGGCTGGGCGGGCGACAGCATCCGGCCTCGGACATGGACGGAATGCCGGGATTTCGCGGTGTTCATCGGCGGGCCCAACCCGGCCCTGCGGGATGAGCAGCCTTACAGCCCGGCGCACTATGCCGCCGTTTGCGACCGCTTCGGCGATCCGACAGCACTCGACCGCTACGACACCATCTTCGTCGACTCGATCACTGTCGCCGGGCGGCTGTGCTTCGGCTGGTGCAAGGGCCAGCCCGAGGCGCTGTCGGAGAAGACCGGCAAGCCGGATGTGCGCGGGGCCTACGGGCTCCATGGCCGCGAGATGATCGGCTGGCTCACCCATCTGCAGCACACGCGGGCCAAGAACGTCTGGTTCGTCGGGATCCTCGACGAGAAGCTCGACGACTTCAATCGCAAGGTATTCCAGCCGCAGATCGACGGTTCCAAGACCGGGCTGGAGCTGCCGGGGATCGTCGATGAGGTGATCACCATGACGGAACTGAAGGCCGATGGCGGCGATCCGTATCGCGCCTTCGTCTGCCAGACGATCAATCCGTGGGGCTTTCCGGCCAAGGATCGCTCCGGCCGCCTCGGACAAGTCGAAGAACCCCATCTCGGCCGCCTTATGGCGAAGATCCGGACGCCCGCCGCCCCCGTGACAGATCGACTGACCTACGCCCCGCCACCTGCCGATCCGGCCGGTGACGACCAATCCTAACCACAATCCTGATCAGAAAAGGAGGTTCCCCATGGGTTCCTGGAACGATTTCAACGACGCGCAGAGCAACAC
>Ga0209121_10006380_pt1 | contig 10375 bp, 8 predicted proteins | sample Cruoilmetagenom3_FD_187292 | JGI IMG/M metagenome (GOLD analysis project Ga0209121, IMG submission 187292) | Oil polluted marine microbial communities from Coal Oil Point, Santa Barbara, California, USA - Sample 3 (SPAdes) (version 2) | ecosystem: Environmental > Aquatic > Marine > Oil seeps ...
CAAAGAAACGTGTGTTGATAGAGACAGTTGGTTTTGTGAGCGAAATTGTGGTGAGAACACCGATTGTGCGATGAATCCAAGCGAAATGATTCTAAGATTGTATTGAATTATTTTGATTCAAAAGGTTTATCATACGGAATATGAAAAACTTTATGAAATTGTTGAAATCAATGAAAAAGAGGGATCAAGGCGATTCAATGACCTGATATTCTTCCACATAAAGAAAGCCCAAACCTTCCGAGAGAATTTGGGGCATCCAATAGCCGCACACTGCGACTGGTGCATCGATAAAATCCAGGATTTCAGGATTGATCACCACCCACAATAATTTTCCATCACGTAGATCTAGGGCATTCATCAGTATTTTCGGTGGTTTTAGGGTTGATAATTCTTGAATCTTTTCAGCAAAAGGAAACTGTTGCAATCGCAGCTGGAAATCACTAAATTTAACCCGGGGTAGATAAGTCGTATCTAGACTTTCATCGTTCAGAATGTAAAGGTAAGAGCCATTTCTGACTTTTATCACCGCATCTGCTTTTTGAGTAGCGTATGATGTTCTAAAAACATTCTGGTTTTTGTTAAGATGATAAACGGTATAAGACCCAAAAATGGTGAGAGCAATCATACTGACCCCAAGGAATTTTGTAAAATTTCCCACCATATTACTCTGTTTGATTGGCTCTTTATCGAAAACCGATTGTAAATTGAGCCATTTTAGCCCTAGTCCGGGCAGTAAAATGATAAAGGGGATACTTGTGGCATAGACCCGCATGATGCCTGCATCCTTTGGGGGAAGAAAAGGGATAGAAAGAAAGACGCCTAACACTACCCACAGTAAAAGACTGTTTTCTGGTTTAGACCTTTTGGAGCATAACCAGGAAAGTCCGCCCAAAGAAAATAACATTAACAGGATGCGAGACGTTTGGTAAGCATGTTGGTTTTGAGTATCGGGGTCATTAAAGACTGTCAGATCACCTCCAGCCACAAAACCAAAGACTGAGCTATCCTTGAGTGAAAAGTAATCGCTATAAGCGTGGCCAATACCTCTTAAGGTGTTAGTTGGATCATCTTTGAAATTTTGGAACGAGAGTTGATATGCAAAATTCGCCTTTTGACTATTGGGCACTTGGTTGATTTCAGGGTGATCTTTGAATAATTGCTCCCAACCTCCTCCACCATCCGTGATCCCGTATAGTGTATATGAAAAATTTGAGAAAATGCCTTTTCCACCTGTTGTGATGGCATTTGCCAGCAGGAAGTTGAGCAGAAATGGCATTGTCAAAGCGGCTATCAGTTTTGTTTTGTCGATTTTCGACTGAAATAAATTTCTAATTCTTGGTGTTGTTAGGGCCCAGAATAATAAGGTGATTAGGATAAAAAACGTTCCTGGACGGGTGTTCAGGGCAAATGAACAAAAAAATATCCCCCAAAAAATGAATTGTTTTTTCCCATATTCGGCCCCAAACAATAAAACAGTCAAGGCCAGACATCCCATCAGGAAACCCAAGTTTTCTGTATCCGTCATACCAATAAAGCGACGAAAAAATAAAAAGGCAAACAGGACAACTATGCTGGCATTTAGAGGCCCGTAAGCATTTTTAATCACATGGGCGAAAAGAAATACTCCCAGTGCATTGAGAAAAAGGTAAATTGTCAGAGTCTGCTGTAGATTATTTCCCGTAATCGCTATCAGGCTGGTCAGCAAAGCGGGACCATTCGGATGACGCGCTCCAAAGCTGGTCATCGGGAAACCTGCTAACAATCTGTTGGCTTCATGATAATACTGTGCTGAATCACTGAAACTTAATAAGCCACCGAAGATTTGCAATTCAGCATAAGCTTCACGCCATAAAGCCGTTAATGGCAGGGTAAACAAAACAATAATCAGGCTGAAATTGACGGGTTTTTGAATTGATACTGGCAAACGATAGCTCAAAAACAATGAGAGCAGGATGGCCATTAACCAAAATGAATACCCATGGCGGAAGAAATCGGACAGGTGTTCTGATAGTGGTATTTTGAGGGTGATAAGTAAGGTGATAAGCCCAACAATCAATAATCCCAATATCTCAACAAGCTCATGGGATGTTGTGAAGAATGGGGATATCCTGCCACTCCCTCTTTGTTTTATATGCAAAAAATTTTTAAGTCGGGGAATCATTTTCATTTGTGTGATTGATGATCACGGAAGTATTCAGCTAAAAATGCAGGTGTAAGACCATGAAACCGTCTCATTGTAATGGATAGGCAGCCGCCAGAACAATTACCACTGATCTTTTCAGGGCAAATTGAACATTCCGGATAGATGCCAGATTCTCTAAATATTTTTCTTTGATCTTCTATTAGCTTGAAAGTCTCGCTGAATGTCTGATGTTTATTGAGTGGCGTAGAAATTTGTGCTAAGCTGAAGCAATGGAAAATACGTCCGTCCATATCAATGTCGAGATTGGGGGCACAATGGCATTCTGATACCACCCCAAATTCATCCAGTTGATGCCATTCTTCTTCTGTAAACATGCAGCGGACAAAGCCACAATCAAATTCCAATTGTATATTCTGGTGATTGGCATGGTAAGCATTGATCAGGATCGATTGAGCTGCTTTCTTGTATAATTTAGGCGAAAGATACAGGTTACCACCAAAGAGAATGGGTTGGGCTAAACCTAATCTGAGTTTTGGTTGCAATTGATAGGTTTTAATCCACTCTAAATATTGGGAAAGATCAAATATTGGGTCGAGAATGGTAAAACCCAGTGTGATTTTCTTGTTGAGTGCCGATAATACCTTTAGACGCTGTGCTTCAGAATTAGGTGCAGGGCATTGTGCATTCAGGTTCACCAGGAGGGCAATCTTCTCAGCTGGCAATGTCTTAAGATATTGCAAACGAGTTTCTGAGATGTAACCATTGCTGAAAAGAATCGCAGTCATGCCATTTGAGATGACTAAATCGACGATTTCTTCGAATTTTGGATGTAGGGTCGGTTCGCCGCCCATCAAGCGGATCTGTGATTGACCGGAGTCTCTAACAAAATTGATTCGCCCTTTTACATCTTCCAGGCTGAGGAATTGTCCAGGAGACTTTGCTTGTTCTAGGGCAAAGCAGAAGGGACAATTCGCATTGCAGACATTGGTGAGAATAATGTTTGCCATTAGCGATCACCCTTTGTGATCCAGCCTTTTAAATACCAATCTTTGAGAACCTTATCGATATCCTTTCCCACTTCTGCAAAAGCTTGCGCCCAATTTTCCGAGGCAAGATCCTGCCAAATTGACCGCCAGAGAATGGCTTCTAATCCCTCGAGCTGAATCCTTTGTTGATCATCCGAGAATATTAAGGCGCAGGTGCCTTTCGCCTCGTTCGCCCAAGCAACTTTTGGATTGATTTTATAGGCGTCTCTTGTGTTCATAGCCAGGCCTCGATGCGATCGTTATGGATGAGGGCACTTTTCTCTAAGGCAGGTCTGTCCTGTAGCCAGTCCTCTAAGGTATTTTTTTGATTCAATCGCAGCAACAATTTCCCAATCGATACAAGGCGTGTATTGATGCAAATATCATCATAAGCACCAGTTTTGCCGTCTGTTGGATGATTGACATGGCATCCGCCAGCACAATGAAAACGGCAGAAACAATTCTGACACAATGGTTTTTGCCCCAGTTCATAAGATCGAACGCGATCAAGATCTGATTGTGAGATTTCAAATTTGCCAGCTTTGAGAAAACCCAGGTGCATATCCTTGTGCTTTGCTTCCCAAGATTCATTTGGAAGGTAGCATGCATTGATCTCTCCAGCGGGTGAAATAATCAGGGCATCATGACCAACGGGGCAAGAACTAATAGTCTTTAAACTAAGATCTGCTGTTGACAACATACAATTTATGCCAAGTTCTTCAAGGAAAGCATTTACTTTGATGAAACTTCTCGAAAATTTCCAGGGATCTGGCGGATGAAGTCCATTTTTAATTGACAGCTTTGATTCACTCATTGGTTCAAGGCAAATCGTTTCAGGAATAAATTGTTTAATCATCCAAGCTACGGTGTTGTGCATCTCTGGTAGGGATTCCCGGGTAATGCAACTGCGAAGGATCAGCTGACAGGGGCTGTCAGAAAGAATTTGAGCAGTTTTATAAATTCTTTTAAAGGCATTGTGTGTTTGTTTAGCCGGTCTCTGGAAATTTTGAATATTTTCTCGACCGTCGAGGGACAAAACGATGCAATCAAATGTCTCAGAAATCCAGGTGGCAAAGGATTCACTGACCAATCCATTGCTGGATGCTTCCAGATGAAGAGAGAGTCCGAGCTTTTGTGCTTGATCTCGCCCATATTCTGCGGCAAAGAAAACCAATTGCTTCTCGATAAAGGGTTCGCCCCCGAAGAAATGGATAGCCGCCTTTTTATGTCCAAGTTCGAGCAGCTTTTTAAAATATGCATCAATAGCTGTTTGAGAAATAGACTGCGACATCGTCATAACTGATTCATCGCGTGATAGAGGAAAATCGCAATAAAGACACTGCATATTACAGTCTCGTGTGGGAAGAAGGCCTAAAAAACGAGGCTCACCTAAGCCACCCTGCCGAGGTTTGGGTGGTTCGATATCTACCTCAAAAGCACTGCAAAGTGCTCGATAATGTCTTGGCAAATCGTTCCTATCATTATTGACAATTGCTGATTGTAATAACTTAGCTCCAGAGCGATTGATTAGGGCAGTGATGCCGTGCAAAGGTGCATGCAACAGAACTTTTTCTTTGACTGGAACCAGGAAAATATTGGTTAGCATGTGATGATGTCCCTGCCATAAATAGGCTGATTAAGTTGCTTACATTGTTCTGATAATTCTTCCCCTGCTCTTATGAGATATTGAGTGAAAAGGTATTGGTTTAATTCACAATGTATGTCAGGCAAGATTGATCGTTTATCAAATGGGCAGATATTTGGACAAGATCGATGGCAATGGGACGAAAGGAAGCAATCCTCACATACCTGTACGTTCGTTAACAGGTGGGTTCTCAATGACTTTATCTTTGCTTTATCAAAGGCCCATTTTTTGGATTGTTGGTCAAATGCACCAATTTGGAATCCTCGCTCTTTACTCTCTAAGGAATCATTATCGAGAAAGCAGTTTGTGGCCACATCGCCGGGGATGATTTGCAAAGCGTTTTGTAAGATATGGCAATATTGGCGGTGATGCTGAGCTGGTCTAACAGCACTGCTGCGCCAGGGGATACCAGCAGCCTGACAGTTTGCTTGGGCTGATAAATACAATTCCGTGAAGGTATCGATATCCCCATCAGTGATTGGTGGTGTGGCTGTTAAATAGGCTAATTCAACATTGATTCCATTTGGATGGATATGGTCAATTAAATATTGCGCAATTTTGACCATTTGTGGCCAGGAGTCTTTGGTCAGAGTGACGCGAACTTCAAATGTCTGGAAATTTCTTTTAAAAATCGACGTCGTCCTTTCAATATATGGAGAGCTAACCCCGTTGTTAATTAAAGGTCGATGCAGGTTTTGAATGTCTGGCGGACCGTCGCAAGAAAGCCCAATTAGGTCAAATAATTGGCAAACTTTTTCTGCTTTTGCTGGGGTCATGACGCCATTGGTGGCCAAATAGGTGAAGATCTCCACATTCTCCTTCCTGCAGGTATCTTTGATATAGTTGACAAGGGGTTCCAAACGGTTATCCAGGGTTGGTTCGCCACCACCGTGCATCACCAAGACCATGGGTTTATTTGCTTTCTCACAATTCTCAACGACAACCTGTGCCCCTGCGATGATGGCATCGGTTGAAGGCGCCATCAGGGGATTGTTTTTCTTCGCGGGCCTGGTAAAACAGTAAACACAATTCATGTTACAGTGGCGGTTGAGGTATACATTGAGACTCAAAGGTCTAAATTCAGATGTCCGATTGTATGGTTTTTCTTGTGATTTGATAGCTTTTCTTTCAAGCTGATGCCAGGCATCAGACTCCCTGATTGTTTGTCGCCAGTTCTGTTTTTCAACCCGGACTAAATATCCTGGGGCATAGAGCAAAACATCTTTTTCTCCCTCAAGGTAGAAGATCGGAAGACTTGTTTCTGGTAAGGGGATAAAGGACTCAGCCATGGGTTGCAGCCATTCTGTGTAAATCCTGGATCATATTTCCCGAAAACCATGCGCCATTAGGGGTCAAAGAATAGATCCCGGATTGATATTCTTCAATTAAAAGGGCAGCTCTCCAGCGCGAGAGCAACGCCTGTGTCTCTGTATCGGATAAAGCACTCTTTAATTGATCCTCAATAATTTCACCAGAGAGTAGGGCTATTTCAATGGGGAACAAATTTTTCATTTCAAGGGGTCTTTTGATGCCGCCTTGGATAGCTGGTTGATAGGTTGAGGTGGTTCTAATCGTTTCCAGGTAATCAAGATGACGATAATGATAATCCTCAAAAACACCATCGGCATAGGCACCTATCGCTAAACAATCTTCAGAACGCAGAGGAAAGGTGAAATACAGATTTTGATCGCGTTCATTGGCAAAGTGGTTAAACAGATTTTTAGAATATCCTTGTTTCAGGAGGAAAATCACTGCTGCAACGAACATCAAATAGTTTTCCCTGCGATCCCGTGTCAACAGGTGATATTGATTTGCGAAAGTCATATTTTGCGTGGATATGTTTATCTCGTAAACTGAGAATCCATCAACCCCAGCATGGATCAGTTGCTCAATGCCATCTAGCATGCCATCCAGTGTTTCAGAAGGCAGACCAACCAACAGGTCAACACTCACGATCCAACCCAATTGTCGTGCTGCTTTGATTTTCTCAAGAATTCGTTCGGGCGTTTCTCGCCGTTTGAGCAATGGACGCACATCTGGCTCCATGCTCTGAACCCCAAGATGTAAACGTCGAAAGCCAAGCTTTGTTAGACCTTCCAGGTTTTTGGTGTTGAGAGACCGACAGGTTGTTTCTAATGCCCACTCGGTTTGTGTTTTGATATTGAAGGACGACCGGAGTGACTTGACCAGAATTTTAAACCGATCATATCCTAAAAATAGTGGCGTGCCACCACCTAAATGGATGGTTCTTACCGGCCGTTCTGATAAGTTGCCACAATGCTTCCAGGCATTGATTTCTTTGAGTAATGTTTCCAGATAATTATCTAGGGTCTTGTGGACATCTTGATGGACGACCCTTGTTAAGCAATCGCAAAAACTACAGCGAGATGGACAAAGCGGGACATGAATATAAATGCTCAAATTGCGATCAATTGGAATTTGAGCATTTATAGTTTTGATTTTGTTCCATGCCTCTAACCCCTGGTCTGAAAATCCTTTTCGACGCCAAATTGGTATCGGCATATGATTTTGATCTATTTGATAATGCTGGTTAAGTGCAAGATAATAGCGAAGGACTTCTTTAGGATCCAGATAATCCACCGCCTTGTATAATAATTGATTGGCAGCTTCAATCATTTCACTATTCATGAAATAGCCTCAAAAAATATCCAGTTTTTTTGTTTTTCCCTCAGCGATAGGGGTAACATTCTTTGTAAATGGTAAATTGTCTGGCCCTTATGAGTTTTTTGAATGCTTTCAACCAACTGTGTTGGTATTGGTTCTGCCTGGTCCTTTTCTATGATGAAAAAACTTTCCAAAATGCCGTCACCCAGATAGGTTTCATAAGGCTCTTTGACCTTAGAGAGGAACAATTCTCGCCTGGCGGTCAATTGACGCCATTTTCCGACCGTTGAACAATAATTAACACCAATTGGGAGTCTGTTCCGGATAACCTCACCAAAAACATTCAATGCGATGGTATCACTTTCTGGGCTGATGGCAGTGTGGTGGCCATCAGGAAGATGTATCGCAATGCGCTCTCCAGCCAATTTTTCTGCATTACTGCCAGGTTCAAATAATAATTCATGCATATTTAAAATTTGAACGCCTAAATCAATCCAATGTGGTATTGCACTTATTAATTGATCTGACTGGCCAGGTATCAATGGAATTTCGATCGTTACCCAGTTGAAATATTTAGAAGCAAGTTGCAACATTTCCATTACATGGGGATGTTGATATCCCGTTGCAGCGGCATTGACCCTGATTTCATCCAACCCAGATTGTGCAAGAGATTTTAACACTTCCTGATTCAGCAATAGGCCATTTGTGTAAAGCCAAATGTGGGTCATATTGGGATCTTTATGACACATCTCAACCCAATTGATTAAGTCTTTCTGCTTGAGCAGTGGCTCACCTCCGGAAAAGGAAACACCTAGAATGTCAAAGGATTGATAAAATTCAAGGTTCTTTTGGAGATCATTTCCCCAATTCGATCCCTGAAAATCCTCCGAGAGGTCTTGAGGACTCAAACAAAAATCACAACTCAAATTGCATTTGGGCGTCACAAAAAAGCAGTCCCATTGGCCTGAACGGCAAAGTTTACACCCAGGAGAGATCCTTCCCAAGGATAATAGCTCATTTGATTTATCATAGTGTAAATCGGGAAATTTATTACAAGCACGAATGACAAAATCTTGCCATCTATGGGTGAGAAATCGATTATTGTTAGCGCCGTTTCTTAATGCGTGATCATGTGCCTCTTGAAGAAAAGGCGGGAGCTTACTCATCATCATTGGGCACCCCGGCTTTGGGATAGGCAAATCCATGTTCAGTCAAAAAAAGAAAAAGCCCTCGAATAAACAAAAGACTGTCGGTCTCATCCAGTGGAAAACGTTTTCGCGCTGATATGCTTATTTGTTGAATTGATCGATCTTGATTGAAGAATTGAAACATCCTGTGTGCAGGAGACCCTTTTGGAAATATTTTTATAAATTTGGTGTGACGCGGTGCCTTGCCATAGATAAATTGTGTGTCTGATTTGAATTCACAGCCTGAATAAAGTGCGGGTGTGATATTTTTTAAGGACTCAATTGATACTGTTCCTAAATCTTCTATAGTGAAGGTTGGTTTTTGGTTAAACTGTCCTAATGTCCCACTGACATGTTTTAGAAGTGAATGCAATACATCACGACGAGGAATTTTTAACACCAATTTTCTGAAAGGAAAGTCAATTAGTGAAAAATCCTCATTCATAGCGTTGCCTTTTTGTCTTAAAAAGGTGCGCAACACCATCTTTATTTGCAATTTTCCTCAGTAATAGCTCTTTGGTCAGGGTTTGATTAATGACACACCGCGCGTTTTGATTGCTGTAGTTTCCATCTTCTTTTCGAATCATTGTACGGGCATAACAGTCCCCTGCACATGACCAATAGCAGAAGCAATCCCGACAACTTGCTCGTTTATCCTCAATCAAAGATAAAAGGGTTTTTCTTTTATTCTCATCCATATGCAGCCCAGACACATCAATAGTGCCATACTTTGATAGAGAAGCCAATTGATGATCAGGATTAGTGATTTCGTAACAAGCAACGATCTCGTTTTGGGGATTAACAATGAGTGTGTTGTATGGTGCAGTGCAAAAAGTTCTGACAGGATGGGTTACACGAGCAGCTGAATAGCGCAGATCGCGTTTATATTCACGAGAAAGATCAAAAGCCTTCAGAAAGGCTGTGATGAATTGATCTGCTTGTTCCAGACTTGGTTCAGTGTGTTCACCACGTTCTGTGTTGAAGGCGGGTTCAACCTGGATGCCCTTGCATTGCGTTTGGGACAATAAATACGCAACACTTCTGGGTAGATCGCTGTAAGGAGGGACAGCGGTCATTCGAATGCCATACGTTTTATGATTTTCATCAAGTGCCTTGATTGTTCTCTCTAATATTGGTGAGGAAGGTCCACCATTGGCTAAGGGACGGTTGTGATCCTGAATATCAGGGGGGCCATCCATGGATAAGGATATTCTATCAATATTCTTGATTGACCAGGTTCTTTGTTTTTCAGTCCAAACACCATTGGACGTTAAAGATAACTTAACCGGTAGTGATTTTTTTCGAGAGTAATGTGTACACTGTTTGATCAGGTCCCATGCCACCATTGGTTCCCCACCACCATGAAAGGAAATGGTGAAAAAAGGCTTGTTCTGAGATACTGCATTTTGGTGAACGATGTCGATAGCTGTTTTTGCAGTGTCAAAGGAAAGATCCTCTGGGGGTAACTCACCACCAGATGCATAGCAGTAAATACATCGCATCTGACAGCGATTGGTCAATAATAATACAGCGTGTGTAGGGCAGAAATTGCCATTATTGGGAAGTTTGGGCTGTGAGGGATCCTCATTGAGGAAACCAATTTTATCAAGAAAGTGGACCACATTTGAGTCATTTTGATTGGTTTCTTGCTCTAGGGACTTTGAAAGAATATCCCTGGTAAGCCTTTCCATGCTGGCATTACCTATAAAAGCAATCCCTAACAAAGGTCGGAATATGATAAATTTAGCTT
>Ga0209121_10006381_pt1 | contig 10374 bp, 7 predicted proteins | sample Cruoilmetagenom3_FD_187292 | JGI IMG/M metagenome (GOLD analysis project Ga0209121, IMG submission 187292) | Oil polluted marine microbial communities from Coal Oil Point, Santa Barbara, California, USA - Sample 3 (SPAdes) (version 2) | ecosystem: Environmental > Aquatic > Marine > Oil seeps ...
ATAGCCTTCAATCTTTGCCGTTCGTTCACAAATTTCATCGAGTTTTCCATTTATATCTCTGAAAACACAATCGTGTTGATTGACTCTTTTCTTAAGGTCTTTGACATCTCTCCAATGAAGCGTAACTTTTATGATGAGTCCAATAACTGCACTGCTCAAAAGATAGCACATCCACATAGGTCTCAATAGCTCTTTCACTTTTTCCGCCTATTTTTATATTTTTCCATAGTTAATCTTTTCAATTTCTTTCTCATCAATTTGTTGTTACTGTTGCCCCTTCTGTTTCCATATTTGCCACCGCTGCATCACTTGCCGATGTCCTCGCTGCGTGTGTGCCTGTGATAGTTATCACATCTCCTTCTGCCCAAGTTAAATCATCGTCAAAATCAATCAGAAGATTATCGACTTCCGTTGAAGACATCCCACCCAAAATGGGAGTAGTTATAAATGTTGCAGGTTTGGTCGTCCAAGTCTTTCCAGAATAATCACTGATTGTGCTGTGACCTTCACAACGGAAAAATACCAATCCTGATGGTAAATTCCCTAAATCGCCATTAATTGTATTAGAACCAGTACAGTAGAAATATACCAATCCTGATGGTAAATTCCCTAAATCGTCACTAATTGTATTAGAACCAGCACAGGTAAAAAGTGTCAATCCTGATGGGAGGTTTGCTAAATCACCGCTGACCGTGTTTAAACCAGTGCAATTAAAAGATGTCAAATTTGCAGGTAAGTCATCAAGGTCAAATGCTATATTTGCTCCGCTTTCTGTCATTGTAAATTTTGTAAGGAACAGTGCCCTATATATTGTTACCGTTCTATTTCCTTTTGAACCGTAATCTTTGGAATATGATAGGTCTCCGATGCCTTTATAAGTTGAATAAGTTCCATCCCCCCAATCAACTATTATTTTTTCACCACTCGCTACAGAAAAATATCCTGATATTATTTGCGTATCGATGACTTTAAAAATAAATAGTTGAAGGTCTTGTCTTCCTTCTCGTCCTCCTATTCGTCCTCCATATCGTCCTCCCATCCGTTGCCCATATCCACTGAATGCAATAAGGAATATGAGAAGGATTAGTAGTTTTCTCACTTTATCCCCTCCTATCTCGCAAATCCAATTGCAAAACCAGCCAGAGTATCACCCGCCTCTTCAGTGATTATCAATTGCAAGTCGATCCGTGTCCCCCAATGAAAAGTAAGAGAGCTTCTTCCTGGCAAAGTATCCGTGCTAAACCAATCTTCCCAAGGATAGTTATCAATGTAGTTAGGATTGATAGCGATTCTATAGTTGACATTGATAGAGTCACTCAAACACTCGCAGACCACATAATCAAAGATAGCAATATCTCGCATGTCTTCCCCCAGAATCAAAAAAGTATCGGGCTTCTCATTTGTGAGTTTCCAAGCAGTATCACCTTTAATCGTGTAATATATCCAATCCCAGTTAGTTCTGGTGACATATTCTCTTGCTTTTTTAAAATCACTTTTCAGATATAAAGTATCAAGTGATGCAAAGCTTACTATTGGTAAGATAAATAAGACTAATAAAAGTTTTTTCATTCTATACCTCCTGATAATGTTTTTATTCATTATTATTATCATTTAACTTCCCAAGTATCATTAAGATAGCATTTTAAGGTGTCCCCTCCAGATGTATCCACGAAAGTTATTCCCACGGAAGGACTTGCTATTGTATCCCCATTTTCTATTACAATTGAATCAGCCCCAAGATGATAACCTAAATAAAGTTTTAATATTCCCTTCAAGAAACCAGCACTATCTGCGTATATAGCACTATCTACTTGTCCCAATGTATCCCAATATGCTCCTAATGAATCGAATCTTTTCACCCAAAGAGTATCAATATGGGCACTATCTAAATCGGCAAATCTTATATATATTCCCGTAGAATCTATATGAAAAAGGGTATCTCCCGTTGCTGTATCTACTAAAAATATCATTTCCTCTCCTACCATTTCTATATTTGTTCTCGCCTTCCAAGGAGAAGTTCCTATAAGAAATATAAACATTAAAACAGCAAAGATAAATATCAATTCTCTTTTCATTTATTCTCCTCTTATTTGAAGTTTAAATCTTATCGGCAAATCTGCGGTTGAACCGTGCATAAAATTCAAAGTAAATCCATAATTATTTATCGCACTTATATATCCCATAGCATCTTGACAGGGAATAAGAGCCGATATACGAGCATTGGAAATATAATTTGGAAGCCTATATCCTTCTGCATCTATCAATTTAACAAAAGAAAAAGTATCCGATTCTTTAGTAAGTTCTACTCCAGTATCAAAAATATGGTTATCAGTCTTTCCCCAACTTATATCTTTATATTCATAATCTTGACTATTAGAACTCAAGGTAACCTCTGCATACCACATTCCTCTATCTATATCATCGGTATTTTTCTTTCCCGTTATATAAACCCCAACAGAAATAGGCAAATCTTTAATACCAGCACTAAAAGATTTTAAAGTAAAACCTTCTCCATCATATTGATAAATATAAGCCCCTCTATCATCAAGAAAATCTATTCCTACAATTAAAGGATGATAAATATAAGAAGGAATTACTTCTGCATATCCAACTACTTCCACTTTTACTGATAAGGGTAAATCTTTAACTCCAGGCACTGAAGATTTAATTGTAACGGAAGTATTAGAATAATTATCTAAAACAATATTTCTATCGCTATGAGGGATGAGAATAGGAGGCATTGCCAAATCAATAGAAGAAGGAAATCCCATCGTCGAAAAAGAAATTTCTTTTGGAGATTCATCCAAGGATATTAATTTTGACCAATGTTGATGAGTAGAGGTTTCTTGTGATATTTTTTCTGTAACCTCTTGCGTTGCAAAATAATTGCTTATGATATTATTTATAACTTTTTCTGTTGCAGGACTAATATCAAAAACATAATCCTCCAATCCTCTACGGAGAAGGATTTTTTTCTTTTTATTATCTGGATAAAATGGACTATCCATTATCTAATCCTTATTCCTCTCGGAGTTCTATTTAATTTTTCCATATTGTATCGTTCTTCATATTTCGCTACTTCCTTATAAGCACTATTTTTAATAGCCTCCAAATATCGGCTTTGTTTCGTATGATACATAGGAACTCCAAAGAAATCAGACCACGCTTTCCATCCATTATTATCACGATGTAGAATTCCTGTTCTTTTATCAAAGTATGGAGTTTCCTGTCTTAATTCCTCCATTAACTTATACATATCTGTCACGCCATAATATAACGGTATTCCCACTTTTAAATCCATTAATAAATCTTGTTTAATTTCAGCTTCCCATTCGGGATTATTATATTCATGAGCTTGCAGTAACCTTATACTATCAAAAAACGCTTGCATGGTAGGACCATAAGGAGCAGTGGGTAATGTTCCTAATCCTACCCAAGGTTTCAAATTTATATCCAAATATTTACTAAAAAGGCTAAAGACTAACATCTGTTTAGCACCGTGTTCTATTAATCCTCTCCAATCATGTGCAACTAAAGAAGGAACATAAGTTCCCCAATACCAAGCAGGCCAAGTCATAAAAGTCGCTAAAAATTTTCCCGTGTGAGTTCCAAATACGGAAGGGCGTCCCAATTTACCATATTGCCAATTGGAATTTGCTTGTTGAATAAATCCATACTCATCTTTAATCCTTTCTACCCTTCTACCATATTCGTTTAACCGTTGTCGTCTTATAGCTTCCGTTCCACCCTTTGAAAGTAGTAAAGCATTTCTTGCTAATTCAGCATTTCTTATCATTCTATCACGAATTCCCATTCGTTGCTTTCGAGCTATTCTCGTAATGCCCTCCATTATTCCAAATCTTTTTATATAATCATCTACTTGATTTCTTGCCCCAAGATAAATTGGTCCACGATTCCAATAATGGTCAACTGCAGTAAATAAAAATAGACTTCCCTGCATCAAAGCACCTGTCTTGCCTCCCATTCCCCTATACAATCCAGGAACTCCTAAACCTCTAAATATTCCATTCTCCCAAAGCATATTGCGTTTTTCTCTGCTCATCATAATATCCCGCAATCCTGTAAACCACCAACCGATACTCATTCCAGGGGGATTATTTAATGGACCTTGCGTTGCATTTTTCATAGCTGAAGAAAATTTCAGTCCCAAACCACCAGCGTAAATAAAAGATAATGCAGCAGCTGTCCAGTTATTTATTTGTTGAGAAGTAACTTTTCCATCTCTTCCTACCCCTGGCAATTTAGTTCTAATAAACATAGGTATTCTTTCTAATGTCTCTCCCACCCAATTATTTACCGTCATATCTAATCTATTGGGTTTTCCTTTAATACCAGCAATCCATCTTGATATTATCATATTATCAGAAGGAGTTAATTTTTTTGCCACTACAGCTCTGCTTAATCTATTCAAAGGACCAGACATATATTTATCTAATAAATTTCTATTATAATAAGTTGTCAATCCATCCCATCCCGAAGCATCAGATGCCATCCAATCTTTTATTCTAATTTTACTTACATCTGCTTTTCTAACTAAATTATGAACATTTTCAAAACTACCATCTCCCTTCTCATAAAATACTTTATCATCAGCCGTGTATAAAATAAGAGGTTCATATTTTTTAATTCCTATATCATAAGAAATATCAAAGAAATCCCGTAATCCCTTAATGGGCTGACCAGTAGCATCTTTAATATTCAAATTCCAATTATTTTTCTTATAAAAAGAAGAATTTCTATCAGAAGTTTTCCAAGCATGATATTCATTATAGGCATTATCAAATCCTTTTGTATCTTTAATGTTTATTCCCCCCCAATGTAATACTCTTCTCGCTGTTTTAGCATTTCGTCCTTTGAGTTGAGAATAACGAAGAATCTTTGCAAATTTTTCATTATGTAATAATTTCCAACCTTCACCTGTAAGCATCTTTCCACTTCCTATCTTCATAAAAATATTTCTCGCATCTTCATATATTAACTTACTCCATTTAGAATATTCCCCTGTTTGAGCTCCTCTAACTTCAAAATAATTATCAACTAATCCCCTATCTGCCATATAAAAAGGATATCCTTTGATGGCATCAGTAACCATAGAGGCTGCTCCTATTGGTGAAACATCCTCTTCTAATGCCAAATAAACATCTCTTCCAACCGTTCTCAATGCAATATTATCTCTTATTGCAGCAATCTCAAAATTATAAAGTTTTTCTATAGGAACTTTGGTTCCTAATTCTTCCTCTGTCCAATCTCTAATATAATTATTTAGAAATATATCTCCTTTAACTTTTCCTATTTCTTTTCCGTTGCCATCCACTACTCTAATAAGATTTTTTCCTTTAGGTGCAGGTAAGGCTAATTGTCCTTTGACTTTTTTTATATTTAACAAAGTTGCCGCTCTTTGCTTTGCCCATTCCTTTGGGTTATATGTTTGAATTTTTATTTTATTTCTTTTAGCGTAATTGGAACTTATAACACCATTTTTCAATAAATCATTTCGTAAGCCAATTATTTCTTTTGGGGAAGCAAATTTTGTTCCTTCCGCTTGTGCCGTTTGGAGAATATGGAGCATTCTATTCATATTTGCTTCAGCATCTTTTTCTGTTAAATAACCCTTCGTCATATTAGTCATATCCTTGGCAGCCCAGCGTTGCCATTTTAGTATATTGGTTTTAGTTGCCTTGGGTTTAACACCATGCTCTACAAGAGTTCGTTCAAAAGAATACAAAAATCTTCTAACATCTTTTGAACTCATTAACTTTCTTGTATGAACTCCCGTTGGAGCATTTATAACTTCTCCGTTAACTACAACAGATTCTGCCATATTTTTGGGTGCCCTTAAAACTCCTCTTTTTGCAGCTTCCCCTTTCAAATTATCTACCCAAACTCTCAATCCCATTATATCAGTAGGAGCTTTTTTCTTTAAATTGACAATTACCCCTGTTTTTATTCCTTTGGTAGAAAGAGAAGGACGCTCGCTTTTTAATAGACGGGTTTGTAATTCAAGTCCAATTTTTGCTAATGTTTGTTTACTTCCTATATCTCCAGACAAAATATCAAAAGGAGTTCCCATTGCAAGGCCCATAAGAATCGGAATAAGTTGCATCATGGGGACTTGAGTTGACATGTGTAAAAATCCATATTTAAAGTCAGTAATATCAATTGCACCCGTATCCTGATATTTATTTTTCATATTTTCTAATGCAAATAAAGATGTAGTTTCCATCATACCCGTTGGTTTTTTGAAAACCCAAGGCACAGTAGAACCACTCCAAGCTCCACATATACATCCTAAAGCACCACCCAATTCTACATCATTAATAATTTTTGCCACTTGACTATCATCTAAAGTTCGTCCTTGTGCAGCATTCCATAAGGCGGTTTGTATAGAAGTCAAAATTCCAAAATCTAATGCCCCGCTTAAAGAAGGAACAAGAATTTGAGCTGTTTTAGCTCCAGTATCAAAAATTGTTGCTATGGTTTTTCCACCTAAAAAAGATTTTTGAATTCCGAATCCCAATTTACCAAACAAAGTTCCAACAAAAGGATTCATAGCTTTCCCCAATAAGGCAAATTGAGAAAGAGTTCCTACAAGAGCTCCGTATCCCTGCATAATTCTCATTCCCGTATTTTCTCCTAATTTATCCATACCCGTTCCCGTAAATTGAACTAAACTACGAGCTACAGGTAGAGACTTTACAAGTCCCATATAAAAAGCATTCTCCATTCCCATATCATCATAATCTATATCTACAAATTTTTTATGGCTCATAATAAAATTATGATAATCTGTAAAGGCTGTTTCTCCTTTTGCTATTCTTTTATTTCTTCTTTCCCATTGTTTAGCAATTGCATCTTCCTCTAAATTCAATACTCCCTTGGCTAATGGAGGAGGTGATGGAGGAAAAACTGCCGCTACTCTTTTATGCCATTCAAGAGCTCCTGGTTTAAGAAATTCATTTTCTCTTAAAAGAACAGCTATGTTGGGGTTTGTCCATTCCGATACTTTTTTGAATGCTTCTTTTCCATCTAAAGATAAAAGCTGTTGAGATTTCTCTTCCGAATCTTTTAACCCATATTTACCTAAATATCTTTCAAAGACTTCTTTTTTATCCCCTTTAAAATCTTCATAATAAAACTTATTCTGCATAACCGAAGTCCATCCCCATTCTGAAACAGCCTGACCTATAGATTTTGTGTGATTAAAAACCGCATCCAATACAGGATGTTTATGGTTTTCTCTCATATTTTGCTTGACAGAATAGGCTGTAATTAAAAGAGAGTTAAGATAATCTTGCATTATTCCCTTTTAGCAGGTGCGGGAGGAGCCGCCCTCTTTGCTGCCTTTTTGAATTCTTCCGTAAAGGGATAAAACCTTCTCACATTTTGAGCATCTGGTTCATTCCATATTGGGGGTAATCCATATCCACTTTGTCCATTGAAAAAGAGTGTAAACTTATCCAAAAAATCATAAGTAATTCTTTCGGCTCCTGGGAATTCCCCAATTCCCGAACCTTCTGGAGGAATAAATGTATCTATTATTCCATCTATAATATCAACTGCTTTTTGCCTTTCTCCTGCTTTTACATAAAAACTTATATTTTTTAAATCGGCATCCAATTCTAAAGACAAGTCATCGTAATCCCCAGTCAATGGAGCATCTCCATGGATTTCTAATATCATATCTTTCAACCCTGATTTATCAAAGGAATTTATCCATTCTTGTTCTTCTGCTTTAATATGGTCTTTATATTCTCTTCCTTCAATAGCTTGCAAATCTCCAAGAGATACAAAAATATGGGCTTGGTCTTTACCAAGAGTAAGTATTCTTAAATTATTAGCTGCAGCATAAGTTTTTTGAGCAAGTTCATCTCTTGAAGCTACCAAAACAGTTTGCTCCTCTGCATCTATATTCCGATATCTCTCAAATCCTGCTGTAAGTTGAGCTGTAATAGAAGAAGCAGGATTAACTATTTGATGGTTCATTCTTATCCCTAATCCTCCCAATATCGTATCAACATCAAGGGGATTGCCTTTTAAACGGGAACCCATAGGATTTATAACTGCTTCTGCATATTCTGCCGCAGCTTGCTGATAACTTCCGTTAATACCACTTAACAATGAAAATAATGCTTTTTGGTTATCATCTCTTTCCCCTTCTGGAATAGCAAGAATTTCAGAATACGCTGTTGGTAACAGTTTTGCTATATAATGTTTTAAATAGGCTGTTCCCGAAGCTTGCATAGTTCCCTTGGGAATACTCAACCAACCTTTTCTTTTAGTAGCTTCTGTAACAATATAAAAATTTTCAGGTGCAGTTGTAACACCATGTCCATAATAATATCCATTTTCTTTAGTCAAGACTTTCTTTGTTAGTTCTGCTCCCCAACCCGTTGTCTTTACCTCTACTCCACTTATCATTTCTCCTGTTTTTAGTATAGTAGCATCATTAATGCCAGTATCATGCCAAACTGAATATGCGGCAGTAAATCCAGGAAGTTCAGGTATAACCACATTTCTTACAGTTTTAAACTTTCCGCCTGCTACATCTGGCGAAGGCATATCGTTCAACTTTCTAATAAAATAATCAGACATAATTCTATTTTGTCCCACGGTTTTATTCAATGCTGCCTGTGCAATAGTTCTTATTTTGGGATGAACCCCCTTGCTATCTAAATCGTCAAGAAGGACACCGCTTTGGGTCACTATTTTGGTTTTTGAATCTTCTGCATATCTTAATTTAGACATATCAAATGGAGTGCGACCTCCACCACCAGCACGCATTGCCAATGTTCCTCTTACATTCATAAAATTCAATAGAGCTTCCAATGCAGTTGTTTCTTCAGCTCTCTTTTCTTGCACATTAAATTCTTCTATTTGACTTGACAATTGTTTTGTTAATCTTTCGGAGGTAGCTCTACTTAATGCCCTTTGTGTTCCTGCGGTCTTCACCGCTTCTGTTTGAGTTATTGTTTGTCCCATTGCTCTTTGCATTATATCTGCTAATGTAGCCATCTATCCTCCCCCTATATATTTTTCCAAAGCTTCACTGAAAGATTCCCAAGCCTTAGTATCCCCAAAACCCAGTTTAACCATTTCCTTTATAATTGCCGATACAGCTTCAGCAATTAAAGGACCTCCCATTTTTACTTGTGCCATACGCTCTATAAGGTCTCTCTGTCTTTCATATTCTATTTTTTCTTTTGCCTCTCCATATTCTAATCTTGGATAAGCAGCCATAGTTCCAGCCATAGTCCCAATAGCACCCTTCAATTCTTCCTGTTTTTGAGTTTCCCACGCATAATGAGATAATGCTCCCTTTTGTGCCCAGCTTCTTTCAGCTTGCACTTGATTTAATTCAAATTGACTCATCTCTCTTCCTAAAATCTCATTCATTTTATTTTCCATTTCAGTAACAGATTCTAAATATGCTCCCCCCATTGGAGTTCCAGCCCTAACCGATTCTCTCCTTAAAACGGGAAGAGTTTTTTTTCTTTGAATTCCCATTTCTTTTTCTAATCTCGACATATATTCTGCTCTTTCAGCTCCCCATTTTATATCTGGTATCTCGGGTTCTTTTCCAAAAAGTCTACTTAATAAGTATCCTATTCCTTGAATTCCCGCTTGCTTTCCTAATGTTGCTAATATTCCCCATCCTCCTGCTGCTGCTCCCGCCTCCCCCGCTCCTGCTGCTGTCGTCGCCGCTGTCGTTGCTGCTATTATTTCTCCAACCATTTTATGCCTCCATTGGATTTATTATATTTCTTCTATATTTTTCCCAATATTCGAATTCGTAATCGTGGAATTCCCAGTTTGCTCCTATTCCTTCTAATATTAATCTTAATCTATTTCCTTGCACACTTGTCGGTAAAGAAAAGTAATAATCTTGTAAAATACCCTGTAATCCAAATGCTCTTCGGTGAATATTCTCTACGGGATTTTCTGCATCTCTTTCTTCTCCTGCTGTTTTAATTGCAAGGTCTAAAATATTACTCCCACTACCATGTAAAATAGAGGAATATCTACGAACATATCCTGGTTCTCCCGTATACCACCAAGCTCCATCAAAGAAAAATGAACGAGCACCAATCACAGTATTTTCATAATCCATATCAATTTTAGTCCAGTTATTATCATATTTATAGACTTTATCATAAGATGTTGCATATCCAATAATATACCAATAATCTCCTTGATGGGAAATTCCATACGGATTTATTTGTGGAAATGAAACATCAATATGCTCTACAATACTAAAATTATCATCACATTTCAATACTTCATCTGCACCTCCAAATTTATTGGGAATATACCAATATCCATTATATCTATATAAAGCATTTAAGGAATAACCAG